>ERZ1370068.45-contig-10037_pt1 | contig 32695 bp, 55 predicted proteins | sample MGYA00561227_ERZ1370068 | MGnify/ENA primary metagenome ERZ1370068 (study PRJEB38410, sample SAMEA6850437) | metagenome | study: Metagenomic assessment of the ecological functions of the soil: analysis of the soil microbiota associated with the...
GTTGTACTTCGTTCAGTGCATATTGCTCATCCCATCGGCCGGTGGCCCACGCAAGCTGCGCACCAACGTGCTGGCGGCGGGGCCTGACATGGCCTCGAAGCCCTCGGCACCGGTCAACCGACCGGCCCGACGCTCATGTGATCGAGCAGGACGATCACAACCACGGGCATGAAAGCCCGACGATCCTGGAGTTTCTGGATCTACCTGATGACAAACGCGCTCATCTTCGCGGCACTGTTCGCCACCTTCACGGTCCTCAGCGGCAGCTATGCCGGCGGACCGTCGCCGCGGAGATCTTCAGACGCCTGGTGGCGCTCAAGCACGGCGCTGCTCCTGCTCTCGTCGATCACCTTCGGCTTCGCCGTGCTGGAGATGAACAACAACCAGGTCGACGGCACGCGCAAAGAGTGGCTGATCGTGACTGCCGCCCTGGGTGCTGCCTTCGTCGGCGTCGAGGATCTACAATTCTCGCGTCTGATCGCCGACGGTGCCGGGCCGCAGCGCAGTGCGTTCCTGTCAGCTTTTCCACGCTGTGGTCAGCACCCACGGTCTGCATGTCACAACCGGCATCATCTGGATCGTGACGATGCTGTTCCAGATCAAGCAGCGAGGAGCTGATCCTCGAGAACAAGCGCAGGCTCTCCTGTCTCAGCCTGTTCTGGCACTTCCTCGACGTCATCTGGATCGGCGTCTTCACGTTCGTGTACTCAATGTTCAGGTGATCCGTTGAGTGACCGACGCCTAGCGCACGCCTCGGACGCGCACCTTCACGGCTACGACGGGGACACTCAGACCACGACACGATGCATCGCCGTCAGCGGCTATCGTGACGGGCTTCGTGCTGGCGGTTATCGCTTACCGTCATTCCGTTCTGGCTGGTGATGGGCGAGGTGCTCGAGAACCACGGCCATGGCCACTTCTGGTCTTCGCCTGCGCGATCGCTCGGATCTTTGTCCACGTCGTCTACTTCCTGCACCTCGACACGCGTGCCGAGGGCGGCTGGAGCGCTGATCTCCTTCCTGTTCACGATCGTGATCGTTGGCATCATGATCAGCGGTTCGGTGTGGATCATGTATCATCTGAACCTGAACCTCATGCCGATGAACGCCGGAGATTACCGATCAAGGTTGCCCACGGCCACGTCCCGCTCCGGCGAACGCGTCCGCTTGGGCGATCGCCCGTCCGCACTCCAGCGCAGCCTCCTGGCGGCGGCTGCTTCCTGCTCCTGATCTTGCTGTTCGCCGGTCTCGGTGTCTGGCAGGTCGAGCGGCGTAGCTGGAAAAGCACGCTCTGATCGCCGCGGTCGATGCCCGGGTCCACGCCGCACCGGCACCGCGCCCTGGCCCCGCCGACTGGCCCCCGCGTCACGGCCCAGAACTGACGCCTATCGCCACGTCCGCGCCGTGGGCGTCTTTGCGCTCGACGAGGCGCGAGACCTGGTTCGGGCGGTCACTGAGAACTCGGGCGGCGGCTTTGCAGGTTGCTCTTACCCGCTACGTAGCGAGAGCGGCTTCATCGTTCCTGATCAACCGCGGCTTCGTCCGCTGGATCAGAGCCTATCCGGCGACGTGGCTGGACAGGGAGCCGCTGGGCCACGTCGCCGTCGCCGGCCTCTTGCGGATCACCGAACCCGGAGGAGCAACTTCCTGCGCTCAGAACGACCCGGCTTCCGATCGCTGGTTCTCGCGCGACGTCGCGGGCGATCGCGGGCGAGGGGGGCCGAGAACGTCGCCCCTGACTTCATCGACGCCGAGCGCCTATGCCGACGCCAAGTCGCCGCCCGTGGGCGGCCTCACCCGTGATCTCGTTCTGGAACAACCACCTCGTCTATTCGATCATCTGGTTCAGCCTCGCCTTGCTGAGCATCGTCGGGCTCGTTGTTGCTGTTCCGACCCGAGCGGCCGGCAGGTAGCCGCGAGTCTCACGCAGAACTCGGGCAGTCGGTCGATCCAGCTTGTCGGGCGTGATCGGGTAGTCGCGCACGCGGACGCCAGTCACGCGTTGCCTGCGCTTATGGCCCCCGGCCCGAGGGCTGTCGGCTGCCGACAATGACCCCCACCAGCGATCCTTGCTCGACGCGTAGCAATGTCCACCGGTCACGGTCGCCGGCGCAACCGTGATAGCCATCGGGAACGGCCCCACTGGGAGCCGTTGGACGGGATCAGAATCGTTCGCCTTGCGCTCGCCGCCCGCTCAGGCTGTCGGACCCACCCGGATCGTCCGGCCCGAGGTGGCTTGGGAGAAACACCATGGGCCAAGTCATCGAGCTCGCGGGGCGGGGCTGCAGACATGCGCCATCGACAGTATACATTAAGTTGCGTGCGTAAAGCTCTGCAAATTGGTCCTGGCCGCTGATGTGGTTGGCCCGGTGGGCAACGCGCAGCGTTGTCCACGGGGCGTTCAGGCGGCGAGCCTGAGTTGCTCTTTCTTGTGCTCGCGTAGGTCCTCCATGTTCAGGTATCGGTGCTGCTCCAGCCAGTTCTCGTGAGCCTCGACAGCGAGGGCTCGCACAAGGCGTAAGCAGCTCTCCGCGTTGGGGAAAATCCGAACGACGTGGGTGCGCCGCTTGATCTCTTCATTCAGCCGCTCCAGCATGTTGGTGCTTTTCAGATGTTTGTGGTGCTGGCGAGGTAGCCGGTAGAAGGTCAGCGTTTCCTCGATGTGTTCTTCCGCCCAGCCGGTGAGCTTGGGGTATTTGGCCTGCCACCGGCCCAACCAGGCAGCGAGGTCGCGCCGGGCCTCGGCCAGGTCGCGCCGGTCATAAATCCAGCGCAGCTCCTGCAGGCAATCGTCGTCGACCTTGCGCGGCACGTGATCGAGCGCGTTCCTCAGGAAATGAACATAGCAGCGCTGGTAGGCCGCTTCCGCCAACACCTCGCCCAGCGCCGCCCTGAGCCCGGCATGGTCGTCGGCCACGACGAACTCGACCCCGTGCAGGCCGCGCTCCTTGAGCCCAAGCACAAAGCCGCGCCAGCTCGACCGGCTCTCCCGGTTCGCGAGTTCGACCCCCAGAATGCTGCGCCTCCCGTCCCAGCCGATCGCCACCGCGAGCAGCACCGCCTGGCTCCGGATCACTCCGGCCTCGCGCACCCGCTCGTAGCGGGCATCGAGGATCAGATAGGGATAGGGCTCCTCCAGGCGCCGGCCGGCGAACTCGGCCAAGCTCGCGTCCAGCCGCTTGTTGATTGCGCTGATGCTCGAGGCCGAGAAGCTGTGACCGCACAACTCCTCCGTGATCGCCTTCACCTTCCGGGTCGAGACCCCTTGCACGTACATCTCGGCCAGCGCCGCCACGAGTGCCCGCTCCGAGCGCTGATAGCGCTCGAACAGCTCGGTCGAGAACCGGCCCTCACGGTCTTGCGGCACCCGCAGCTCCAGCTTGCCGACCCTCGTGACCAGCGTCCGGCCGTAGTAGCCGGCCCGGTAACCCAGCCGACCCACGGTGCGTTCGCCCTTCGCCGCACCGAGCGTCTCGCTTCATCTCGGCTTCGAGCACCTCCTGCAGTGCCGTCCGCACCAGCACCCGGACAAAGTCCGGGTCCGACACGACAAGCGCCTTGAGGTCAGTCGTTCCCTCGTACGATCCTTCACGGTCATGGCGTGCAACCTTGGTCAGGTCGGTGACGTCGAACTTCACCAGCATGCCATGACCCTAGCCTGCACTGGCTTTTGCAGAACCCTCCGCACACTACCCAAGCCCGCTGCCGCGACCGCCCCAGCCCCAGCAGCTTCCGAGCCACGTCGAGTCGGTGGGCGCAGAAAAAGCGGAGTAATACCGAGCCTGTGATGTTTTGACTCACCCGGCTTGTAGTTTTGGTTAGGACGTGATTCCCCTTCGGCGCTGGTGATGAAGGGGAGACGCGAATGGGTGCAGCGTTGCCGGTCCGGGGTGACATCCCGGCTGCGGAGTTGCGGCGCCTGGCTCGGTTTGAAGGGGATGGCCGGGTGGCCTGCCGGCTCTTGGCTTTGGCCAACGCGCTCGACGGCATGAGCCGTGAGCGGGCGGCCAAGCAGGCCGGCCTCGACCGGCAGACGCTCCGGGACTGGGTGGTCCGCTTCAACGCCGAGGGCGTCGGGGGCTTGCGCGATCGTCCACGCAGCGGCCGACCGCCGTTCCTGCGTGAAGGCCAGATGGCGGCCTTCAAAGCGCTGGTGCTGCGCGGGCCCAATCCCGAGCGTGACGGCCTCAGCAGCTGGACGGCCAAGGACCTCTGTCGGCTTGCCGAGAAGCGCTTCGGCGTGACCTATAGTGAGAACGGCATGCTCGATCTGCTGCACGGGCTTGATCTCTCCTGGCAGAAGACCAGACCGGTCCATCCGCAAGCCAACCCCAAGGCGCAGCAGGCGTTTAAAAAAACTTCGCAGCGCTGATGGCCGAGATTAAGGCCACCCATCCAGAGGCCCGTGACCTCGAGGTCTGGTTCCTCGACGAGGCCCGTGTCGGCCAGACCGGCCGCACCTGCCGGCGCTGGTTCGAGAAGGGCATCCGGCCGCGTGGCCGCCGCGACCTGCGCCATGAGGCCGTCTACCTCTTCGGCGCGGTCTGCCCCGAGCGCGACCACGGCGTGGCCCTGGTCCTGCCCGAGGTGAGCGCCGCCGCCATGCAGGCCATGCTCGACGAACTCGCCCCGGCCGTGACGCCCGGCACCCATGCGGTCGTCATTTTGGACCGCGCCGGCTGGCATACCGCCAAAGAGCTGACAATCCCGGCCAACATCACCCCGGTCTTCCTGCCGCCCTACTCCCCCGAGCTCAATGGCATCGAGCGGGTCTGGCTCTACCTGCGCGAGCGCTTCCTCTCGCACCGCCTCTGGCCGACCTACGATGCCATCCTCGCCGCCTGCTGTGCCGCGTGGACAAGGCTTCGCAGCGAACCAGGCCGCATCCGCTCGCTCTGCTCCTTCGACTGGCTCACGCCGGTCACTACTTAACGGGATTGGTATAACACGGGAGGACGTGGTCGAACGACGCAGTCCGACGCGACCAAGCGAGCGGCTCGCACGAGCGAGCGTCGCCGCCGATACGTTCAGGCAAAGGGAGACCCGGCGCAGCGCAGCATAGCAGCTTCTATTCAGCGCCGCTCAATGGCGCACCCTCGGCTTTTTGACAGCTTGATCGGCTGCCGCGCGCGGCGACAGCACTTTAGACGCAGATCAAACGCGAATCAAACGCCAGATCAAACGCAGATCTGGCGACACACACGCTTTTCGGCGGCGTTGTCGGATTGACCCGGGCTGCCACCATGGCGACTAACGCGGCCGCTAGCGCCAGCGCGCCTCGGACGGCGGCCTTTGAGGGTGATAGCTGTGAATGACATCTTCCGGAACTGTAGCCGCCTTTACCGGCTCGTCGGAAAGCAAGCTCTGCCGCGCCACCACGGCTGTCAAAACCGAAATTGCCGCGGCCAGCCAGTTGGCACAAGTTGCGGAGTGGGCTCAAGCGGACAACTTGGACTTGAGCTGAACAATGTGAGTCAGCACGCTTTCTCACCGACGTCGCGCGCCGGTTCGGCGAGCGCAGAGATCAGTCAGATCGATGAGCCCGCTGCGATCGCGCTACGCTGCGTAACAACCCCGCCAAAGCGCCCCCACGCGTCCAGCTGAACGCTCTCAACTCCGGTACGGGCCGTTTTCCGGTGTCCTTCCGGCACCTGGTTCGCGGCGCGTGAATGAGGCGAGCCGCAGCTCACTCCTAGTCGTCCGTGACCGGCGGCCGGCTAGGCCTGCCGTAGCGACCGTCATATGAGTGAGGCAGCTCGTAGCCGCGATCAGACGCGCCTTCTCGGCCCAAGCGCCTTAATCCTTTGGTTGCGTTGATGGACCAGTTTCCCGGTGCGCTCCGTGCTGCCAGCAGCGCCCCGTTACTCAGAGCCGGAACAAACTGGTGTCCTGATCGAAATCTTGTGCATACTGGCCTCAGCCGTTGGGGAGGCTGGTATGGCGCGTGGCAAGGCGGTGGCGATCGTGCTGAGTGCGGCGGAGCGGGACGAGCTTAGCTCGCTGGTGCGGCGGCAGAAGACCGGGCAGGCGCTGGCGATGCGGGCGCGCATCGTCCTCCTGGCTGGCGAAGGGCTGCGCAACGCGGCGATCGCCGGCCGGCTGGGCCTCGATCACCACGCGGTCGGCCGCTGGCGCGGGCGCGTCGCCAGGCGGCGCGTCGACGGGCTCCTGGACGAGCCCCGCCCCGGCGCGCCGCGCAAGCTCGGTGATGACGCGATCGCCGGGAGCGACCTTGGCTGCACCCTGGGACGCAGCCGGAGAGGCGACGCTTGGAGCCTGCGCTCGATGGCGAGCGTAAGGGCTACGCGCGCCCTCGACGATCCACCGCATCCGGCGGGCCTTCGGCCTGCAGCCGCATCGAGCCACGACCTTCAAGCTTTCCGCGCGATCCGCTCTTCGTCGAAGGTGCGCGACATCGTCGGGCTCTATCTCCAGCCCGCCCGACCGCGCCGTGGTGCTGTGCGTCGACGAGAAGAGCCATGTGTGGATGGCCCCCGGCTCGCAAGGGGCTGATTGAGCATCTTTGCGGCGGGTTGCTTGCAGTCATGTGTCCGGCCTCGTTCGCGGCCGACACGGACCGCAGGCCCTGATGGGTTCCGCGGATCGGGACCTCAACAAATCCTCGGGCTCGCGACCCTCGACTTCTCCAGGCTTCCCCGATCCGTCGGTGCAACCGACCACGCCATCGCTCTCCTTCCCTCGCAAGCTTCCGCTGGGCGGCTCTGACCTACGCCGCAGCCGCGGCCTGATAGGTTGTCTGCCGCGCCATGAGTGCCCAGGCGATCCGCGCCATCTTGTTGGCCAAGGCAACGGCCACCACGAGCCGCGGTCGCTTGGCGCCAGCAAGGCCTGGATCCATGGATTGGCCTTGGTGGCCTTGGAGCAGAACAAGGCCGACTGCGCGCCAATGACCAGCAGGCGGCGGATGTAAGGCGTTGCCCTGGCGGCTGGTCCGGCCGAGGCGGGTCTTGCCACCGGTCGAGTTCTGGCGCGGCACGAGCCCGAGCCAGGCGGCGAACTCGCGCCCGCTACGGAACACCGTCGGGTCCGGCAGCGTAGCCGCGGATCTGCGGTGGCGACGAGCGGACCGATGCCCGGAACGGCCCGCTAAGCCGCTGGCTCACGGGGGCTGGCCTTGTGCCAGCCATGATTTGGGTGTCGATCTCGTCGATGCGCAGCTCCACCTCCTCGAGCTGGCTGGCCGAGCAGCCGTACGAGACCGGGCACCAGGTCAGGCAGGCCCGCTTCCTCCATGCCGGCCAACAGCCGCGAGCGTTCCATGGCCCTTGGGCCTCGATGATGCCCCGAACTCGGCAAGATGGCCGCGGATCGCATTGATCAGCTGGGTGCGTTGGCGGACGAGCAGGTCACGCGCCCGGTGCAGCATCAGGGCCGCCTGCTGGTCCTCACCCTTGATCGGGACAAAGCGCATCGAGGGCCGGTGTCACCGCCTCGCAAATGGCCGCGGGGCATCAGCGGCATCGTTCTTGCCGCGCTTTGAGGTAGGCCTTGACGTACTGTGCCGGCATGAGCCGGACGTCGTGGCCGAGCTGTGAAGCTGGCGCGCCCAGAAGTGCGCGGTGGCGCGGGCGCATCCCACCCGCACGGGGCGGGGCTTTCCAGCGCGGCGAAGGAGGTGCGCAGCTTGGCCACGTCTCAGCGAGCCGCTTCTTGAGCACGACGCGTGCCGTCCGCGGCGATGCGCGTGGACGCTGAGAAGACGTGCTAGCGAGATCAAGGCCGATGGTGGTAATCTCCGCGACGGTGGATGAAGCCCCCGTTGGTGACCTTCGACGGCCACCACCTTGGCACGCCGATGCCGTGAATGCATCCACCACAAATTCAGGCGCTGGACCGGACGCAGCCGGGGCTGCCGATGCGCCCGCGGCCAGGCCGAGCGACGCACGCATGACTATACCCGCTGCGGGACCACCTCGCTGTTCGCCGCCCTGGACGTAAAGGCCGGAACCATCATCGGGCGCTGCTTTCCCAGCCACCGGGCCGTCGAGTTCCGCCGCTTCCTCGACGCATGGTCGAGGTCACGTGCCCGCCGATCACGACGTCCACGTCGTCATGGACAATGCCGGCGCCACAAGATCACGACCGTCCGCGGCTGGCTCGCCAAGCGGCCGGCGCTAGCACGTCATTACACGCCAACCTCGTCCTCTTGGATCAACCAGGTCGAGCGCTTCTTCAGCCCTGCTCACCGAGCGCGCAGACCTGCGCCGCGGCGTCCATCGCAGCCTGCCCAGGGCTACGAGGCCGCCATCCATCGCTTCATCGAAGCCAGCAACGCCGACGCCCAAGCCCTTCTGCTGGACCAAGACCGCCGACGACATCCTCGCCTGCATCCAGCGCTTCTTGCCTCAGGATCGCGCCAACCCGAGGTTACGGGCAAAACTTCAGAATCAAGGACACTAGGAATCAGTGCGCCCACCACGCTATTCCGCCCCAGCGCAGCTCGTCCGCGAACAACCCCATCCCGCGGTCAGGCCGCCCGTCTGCCACAAGTTGGCACCGTTGACGAAGGCAGCCTCGTCGGCGGCGAGGAAGGCGATGCATGCGGCGATGTCCTCGGGCGTGCCGACCCGGCCGACCGGGATACCAGCGGGCCAGCTTCTCGAAGATGTCCGGGTCGTGCGCCAGCCGCTCCTGCCAGCTCGGATGCTCGGTGCCGGATCGAGCCGGGGCTGACGGAGTTACGGCGCACGCCATGTGGGCCGTACTCGACCGCGATCCGAGCGCGTGAGGCTCAAAGCCCAGCCTTGGCGGCGCTGTAGGCGGGGTTACCGAGAGGCCATGACGCCGTTGACCGAGGGCAACATTGACGATCGCACCTGCCGCGCGCGCGGCGCCATTGCCCGGCACAGCACTGCGCGGGCCATCAACCAAAGCGCGCGCAGCGCTGACCGCGAGCTCAGGATCCCAATCCGCCGGCTCGATGTGCGCGACAGGTCGACTTCGTGGCGTGGGCAGCGTTGTTGACCAGCAGATCGAGCGGCCCCAGCGCGCGCTCGGCTTCGGCTACGAGCCGGGGGCCGGCATCGTCCGCGGCGATGTCGGCGACCAGCGCCAACCCGCCCACCTCCGCGCGCCACGGCTTGTGCCGGCTCCGCATCGCGATCGACCACCGCGATCGCGGCACCCTCTTGGGCCAGCCGCAGCGCGGTGGCGCGACCGATGCCACGACCAGCGCCGGTGATCAGGGGCGACGTGACCATCGAACCTCATGACACACCCCACGCCGCCAGCGCATCGCGCACCGGTCCAATACGGGCAATCGCCAGTGCCGTAGTTGTAGAAAGCGATGCCCTCGACACCGCCGAGCTTGAGCGCCTCGACCGCAGCCACCGTGTCGGCACCGCCGCGCCAGTCAGGGTGCGTCGGGCGCAGGATGGCGTGAGCCGGGCCTCTGGCCCCACGCGCCGGCGGACATCAAAGAGGTCTGCGGCGACAGCGGCTGCTCGGCTCATAGGCGCAGAGCTCGAGCCGGTCGGCGGCCCGGGCGGCATCGCGAGATCGCTGCCTTCCACCCAGCCGCGCGCGCGTCGGTCGCTGGACCGAGGGTATGATCCACAGTTCGGTCGACGGCGGGACCGCGGCGCGCCTTCGGCCTGAGCTCGGCAACGCAGCGGCAGCGCCAATGCAGGAAGGCTGCCCAGTCCGGGTCCGCCACCAGATCGCCGAGCAGCCAATCGCGGGCGCGAGCCTCGTCGAGATCGTGGTCACGGGCGAGCCAGCTCTCGACCGCCATGGCGCAGCTTCGGCGCAGGGTTCGGCGTCGATCCCCGCCCGGCGTGCCGCCTCCAGGGTTGCCGGGGGCGAAGCACAGCCCCAGCAATACCTTGAGCCATTCGTTCAGCGGCGGCAGCGCGAGACTCGTGGTGGTAGCCGTGGTCGTAGGGCAGCCAGCCAGGGGTCTCCAGCGCCAGCGCCGTCAGCTCAGTGCTGTTCCGCGAGGTCTCGGCACAACGCGACGACGTAGGCGCGGACCTCCGCATCGGCTGGAGTTCAGGCTGTAGATCAGCGGGTCGCCAAAGCAGTTGCGCGCAACGAGCTCGGGGTGCAGCTCGCCCAATCGAGTGTTGTGGCAGCACACGGTCAGGCGACCCGGTCTAGGTCCGGCGCGATCCGAGCCCAGCTCGGCGAACGGATTGATGTCGCGGAGCAGGTCGTTCGGCAGCGGCTTGGCGTCCATAGCGATCCGGTCGCGGGCGGAAATAGACCGTGCCGTCCTGCGGGAAGTAGATCTTGCCGGAACGTCCGTGCGGGCAGAATGAACTTGCCGGCGTGGTACGAGCTGGCGAGGTAGGTCGTGTTGGCGCCGCAGTCGCGAATTCGCGCCGTGACGGCCTCGAAGCCCTCGTCGACCAAGTCCCAGGCGTAGGTGTAGATACCTCGATAGGCCACGCGCAGCCTCCCTCCCTTTCCACTGTCCGTACTCAATGACACGCCGCCTCGGCCACCGCTGTACAAGATTCGGCTGTCGCCGCGCGACAAGAAATCGGCTCGGGCGATCGCTGTCGAGCCTCCGGCTGCGCGCGGAATGGGCAGTTGGCCGAGTTGGCGTTGCGCCATGGCAAATCTGGTGACAGTGTTTTCCGGCGAAGCGGCGTCCGCACTCGACGCGGACAACCTCAAGGAGGCGGCAGATGAGCAAGGAGACAGAGCGAGACCTGATCCTGAGGGGCGGGGCGCAGCCGCGGGGAGCTCGCAGCCGGTTCGACGAGCGCGCCAGTTCATCGGCACTGCGCTGACCGCCGGGCTCGGCGCCGCGGGCGTGAGTGTCGCACTCCAGGTTCGGCACCGCCTCGGCGCAGGACCGGCCACTGACGCCCACCTACTACCAGTGGATCCGTCGACCTGCATCCCAGCATCCCGCAGGTCAACGCGCAGTTCCCCGGCATCAACTACCAGATCGCGCCGGTCGAGGGCTTCGGCATCGAGCGGTTCGTCGCCGAGGCCAAGAACAAGCGAAAGCACCTGGGACGTCTATGTCGGCCAGACGCCGTTCGTCGAAATGTCGGCGATGATCAAGGCCGACGTCATCGAGCCCTGGGACAACTACATCCCGAAGGACGTGCTCGACGACATCATCCCGTCGATCCGCGAGGAGATACACGATCGACGGCAAGCTCTATGGCTGGCCGTTCCTGCTCGACGTGATCGGAACTGGGCTGGCACTCGGGCCTGACGACGAAGGCCGGACTTCGCCGGACGCGGCGCCCGCGACCTGGGACGACTATCTGGCCAGCGCCAAGACGGTCGTCGATTCCGGCGCGCGCGCCGTTCGGGCGCGACGTTCGACGCGCATGGCTGGCGCTCGCTGGCACCGATCACGCACAGCATGAGCAGCGACGTCTACACGTCCGAGGGCCTGTTCGACTTCACCAGCGACGCCGGCGATCGAGGCGCTGAAGCTGATGAAGAAGATCATGGCGATGGCGCAATCCCGACATCCTGCTGGAGGGCGCCTCCGACGCGCGGCGTCAACGGCACGCCGGACGAGGTCGCCTTCGGCGCCCAGCGCGTCGGCCTACTACACCAAGTACTTCAACGCGCCGCTGCGCATGGCGCAGATACTGGGACGATCCGAAGCTGCTGCACCTGGGTCCGCTGCCCAAATTCGCCAATGGCGAAGGCTCGACCGTGTTCTGGACGACCGGCTGCGCGCTCGTTCAAGCACGGCAAGAACAAGGAGAAGGCGGCCGAGTACATCAAGGCGCTGACCTACGACACGCAGATCTGGAAGGACTCGATCGCCGGCAGCGAGACGGCCATCCGGGCCAGTTGCCGCCCTACAAGTCGATCTACGCGGACTGGGACGCCAACAAGCCCGACTGGATGCCTGCCGTTCGTCGCGCCTGGTGCGCGGCCAGCTCGACAAGGCCAAGGCGATCACCAACCACGTCTTCGGCCTGCAGCAGTTCGTCATCGGCAAGCCCGCTACTGGGAGACCTACCTCAAGGGCGAGGAAGCGATCCGAAGGCGGCGCATGCAGAAGGTCGTCGACGCTGTCCAGGCCGAAATCAAGACGCGGCTGACGGCCTGCAGCGAGTGCTGCAGGAGCCGCGCGGCGGTCGCTACCGCCTCGGTCCTGCCGACCGCTCGCTGCGCTGGTGGCGCTTCCAGCTTCGCTGCAAGGACGAGCGACGATCGTGAATGCGAGCCGGCGCACGCGAGACGCCAGGCCGCGCTCGCGGCAGCGGCGTCAGCGGCAGCCGTGGATGTTTCCTGCTGCCAGCGCTGGTGTTCTTCGTCGGCTACCAGGTCTACCCGATCGTCCGCGTCGTCTGGATCAGCTTCACCGACTACCAGTCTCTCATCGAACGAGCCGGCGCAACTGGGTCGGGTTTCGACAACTACATCGAGGCGCTGCAACGACCCGCTGATGTGGACAGAGCCTGTGGCGGGCCGGCCCTGTTCACGATCATGTTCCTGCCGGGAACGATCATCCTGCCGCTGCTGCTGGCGATCCTCGTCGACCGGGTGAACGAACCGCGTCTGGCCACGTTCTATCGCGTCGTCCTGCTCATTCCGGCGGTGATCCCGAGCACGCTGGTCTTCGTGCTGTGGAAGTGGATGTACAACTACCAGGTCGGGCCGATCAATCATCTGCTGGTCGACGTATTCGGCCTGTTCACACTGCTAGAACGCGCCGCAATGGCTCGGCGGCACGTCGCTGACACTGCCGTCCATCGCCATCATGGAGGTGTGGTGGGGGCTGGGCTACCACACCATCTTCTTCCTCGCCGGGCTGGCCGCGATCCCCAAGGACCTGCCGGAGGCCGCGCGCATCGACGGCGCCAACGAATGGCAGGTCTTCTGGCATGTGACGCGGCCGCGGCTTGCGCCGATCATGATGATCCTGGTCGTGCTGCGCTTCGGCTACCGGCCATGGCGGTGATCGACGAGTATCTGATCTTCGGCGGCTTCAACCGCGACTCGCCGACCTATACCTGGACGATCTTCATGTATGATCAGGCGTTCAAGCTGCGGCCGTGGCGGCAGGGCTTCGCCGCGGCCATCGGCATGATCGGCGCTGTCGCGATGATGGTCGTCGATGGTCTTCCTGCTCCGTATCTTCCGGCCGCAGAGGCTGATCGGGCATGGCGCGTGGCAGGCGATCTGCCGATAGAACGCTCGGTGCCGATCCCTCGCTCTCGCTGCCGCGACGCGAGCTGGTTCCAGCAGAACCGCGGCGCCATCGTCCGCCACGCGGTGATCAACTTCTTCGTCGTTATCATCCTGCTGCCGCTGGCCTGGGTGCTCATGATGTCGATCAAGTCGCTGCCCGACGCGATGCGCGGCGATTTCTGGCCGCGAAAGTTTCGACTTCACCCATTACGGCTACGTCTTCGAGAAGATCGACACGCTGCCGATCAACCTGTTCAACAGCATCTACGTCACCGCCGGCACGGTGCTTCGATCACAACGGTCTGCGCCGTGCTCGCCGGCTATGCGCTCGTCCATCTGAGGCCGAGGGGCGGCGGCATCATCGTGGCGGCGCTTCTGGTCTCGCTCTACTTCCCGGTCCGCGTCGTCTCGATCATCAGCGTCTACGAGACCCAGCACTGCCTCGGCCTGATCAACAGCACGAGCGGCCTCATCCTGCCCTACATCACGCTGCAACCTGGCGATCAGCGTGCTGATCATGCGCAGCGTGTTCCAGCTCGTGCCGCACGAGATGATCGAGGCGGCCAAGATCGACGGCTGCCGGGCCCTGGCGGACGCTGTGGGCTGATCGGCCTGCCGATGGTGCGCAACGGCCTCGTCGTCATCTTCATCGTCAACTTCGTCGACGGCATGGGGCGAGTTCCTGTTGTGCTCGACGCTCACCGACGACCAGGCGCGCGCACCATGCCGGTCGTTCTCGCCGCCGCGCAGGGCGGCCTAGGGACAGTGGGCATGGCCGAACCTCGCCGCCGTCTACGTCATCGTCGTCACGCCCGGCATCATCGCGTTCACCTTCGGCGCAGACGGCTCTTTTTCAGGGCCTCGCCGGGTGTATTGAAGGGCTGATTGCCAAAGGCGGTGGCAGCAAGTGATCCTGAGTCTCACCGCTTTAGCCTCGAAGCTATCGACCTGGCTCGATCGCGCTTCGATCGAGTGTGGCTCGATCCGGCTATTTCTATCGGTCGGCCATGACCAGCCGCCATTCCATCCTGTTCACGATCACCATGGCCTGCGGAAGATCCCGCGCGGCATCAGCGTGATCTCGCGAAGCGCGGGCTATCCGGGCGACGAGCTGTCCCTTGTCGGACCTGGCCGCAATCACATCGCCGTTACTCACTGGTCTTCATCGCTTCAAAACCTACATCGCGATTGAAGCCAGCGGAGGCCAATATCCGGCACGCGATGAGACTGCACAACATAGCCTACGGTTACGATGTGATCACACACGCCGAGCAGTCAGCAACCTTTGCCCGGTCGAGTTGGAAGCAGCCTCGGTTACAGAGCAGGTCACCAGTCGCATCCGCGACATGTTTGTCCACAACGACGTCAAGACCGACCGGCTGGACAAGAAGTTGGGCGTGATCCTGGCAACATCACCCTGCAGTAGCTTCCTGGAGCGGATCATGGCCACTCCACACTGGGATGGGAACGACCGGATGGAAGCGTTGGCGCACACTCTGGTCCCCAGCGATCCGTCGCCGCGCGGACGCAGAGTAACCCAGCTCCTGGTCAACGCTTTGATGATCCAGATCGTCGCCGCCGCCGACCACGGCGAGCGGAGTTGCGGCACGGTTACCGGCGCCAATTCGACATGATGCTCACCGATCCTGACCGGCCATGAGGGGATCGACAAAACGCCTGGGTGGCCGGGATCCTGCCGGACGACATGCATGAGTTCGTCGGGCAGTTGGCGACCTTCGACGACGAACCGCACGACGGTCTCAACGCGGCTGGCATATGTCCTCGCCGAAGTCCCCGAGATGGATCGCGTGCTGACCCCGCACCAAGCAGCTCAGCTCAAGGGCCGACCTATCGGTAAAGAGCAAAGAAGGTCAGGCAGATGTACCGCGAGGGAGGCCGCCTACTGCAGCGTCGGACCATCTGCGTCGGCGCACGGCCAATCCCTATCCAGATTCCTGCCGGGCAACGGCATTTCACCGCCGCTTCGGTCCTGGCTGGCGGATGCCGACCTGCACGCCCTGGCCGTGATCAATCGGTTGCAGCTCTGGCGCAGTCGCTGCATCTGTACAGCGAGAAGGAAGGGTGGATCTGGTGGCTGGAAGGTGCTGATCTGCGCCTGGTGCTCGAAACTCAGGCGGGCCCATCCGATATGAATGGCCTGAAGACGAGTTGCGTATCCACTACGACTTCTGACGCTCCCCGACCCGTTGCCCCCGAACTGGTACAAAGGTCGACACGCCTCTCGTCCGCAGGATGACGGCATCCGATGTCGCCGCCGAAATCGGCTCGATGTCAAGGCAGCCGGACCACAGCCACTGCGACCGGCGAAGCATTGGCGCGGGTCAACGTCGACCGACACGACAACCCTCGGCAGCATCGCGGCAATCAACGCTTTTTGGGCGATGCCGCCGCTTCTCCCAGGCGCCGCGCGAGCACCAAACTTTGGACGCCGCGGGTCGTGGGCGGCATCGGCACCTCCCAAGACCCAGCAAGATGCAATAGGAAGATCACTACCGCGCAGCCCAACCACTTTCGGCTCGACGTTTTCGACACCTAGGTGTCGTGAAGGTGTCGCGATCGGTGTCGGAAAACGGCTCGAAATAGCCGAAATCTGCGGCAGATTAAACCAAGACTTTATGTACACGAAAGGAGACTCGGCACGCCCACTACGGTAACTCCGGAGACAGACGGCGCCACTTACGTAAAGATCACGCTGCAGACTGATGCCACGAACGGCGTCGCCGCCAATCTTACTCATTACCTGATCGTCAGAAATGGCGAAAACACCATTTACATGGCGACCTTTCCCACCGCCGAACCCGGCGTGGGCGAATTACGTTGGATTACCCGGCTTAATTCCGCGCTGATTCCGAATGGACCAGGCCCGTCCGACCTTCATGGCAATACCGGCGCAATCGAGTACAGATATTTTGGCATGGCCCGACGGCACCACCAGATCGAAGTACTACGGCGACAACATCACTCACGGAAAAGATCGAGCGATCGATTTGAGCTACTCCGGCGCCACCGGTCCCGGCATCGGTTGCTGGATGGTTTTCGGCAATCGCGAGAGCAGCTCCGGCGGCCCCTTCTTTCGCGACATCGAGAACCAGAGTGGCGATGATCAGGAGATCTATAACTACATGAATTCGGGCCACAACCAGACTGAAGCCTACCGGCTCAGCGTGCTGCATGGCCCGTATGCCCTGGTATTTACCAATGGAACTCCGCCGGCTCTTCCCATCGATTTCTCCTGGATTGGTAACCTCGGTCTCAATGGCTGGGTCCCGGCGGCGGATCGCGGAGCAGTCAGCGGCACCAGCAAGCGGAATTCCGGCAGGCTTTCAAACCGTGGTGGGTTTTGCCAACAGCACCGCGCAATACTGGACTACCGCCGCTGCGGATGGCTCCGTACGACGAGTTCGGGAATGAAGCCCGGAACTTATGCGGCAACTCTCTACAAAGGCGAGCTTGAGGTGGCAACCGATTCGGTGACAGTCAGACGCCGGTACGACGACTGCGCTGAACCTGACGTCGACAGGAACCGACGCCTTCCACGATCTTCAGAATCGGCAACTGGGATGGGACGCCGGCCGGACTCATGAATGCCGACAAGATCGTTGCTGATGCATCCGCAGGATGTGCGGAACACTCCATGGGACGTTACCACTTACACCGTCGGTGTTGACGACCCCAGTAAGTTTCCGGCGATCCAGTTCCGCGGCCAGAACAGCCCGACCACAATCAAGTTCAATCTCGCGCCGAATCAGATCGCGAACTTGACTCTCAGAATCGGGATCACCTGCGCCTACAACAACGGCCGGCCGCAGATCACAGTGAACAGTTTTACTTCAGGTCAGCCGGCTGCTTCGACTCAGCCAAACTCGCGCAGTTTCACGCTCGGCACCTACCGCGGTAACAACGCCCTGTTCACCTATAGCATTCCCGCCAGCGCGCTAGTTGTCGGAACCAACACGCATGACGATCAATCCGATCAGCGGGTCAACCGACATCAGCCAGTGGTTGAGCGCCGGTTGGGTTTACGATGCGGTCGAGCTCGATGGCCCAATCGCGACGCCGGTGATCACGTATGTCGGCGGGAATCCGTTGGTCATTAGCGGCACGGCTGAGCCCTTCCGCAACATCGCCCTCACGCTGGATGGTTCGATTCTGGCCGGAAACACGGTTTCATCCGGCACCGGGACGCTGGTCAATTACATATAGCGCGGCGATCTCGGCAGGCACTCATAGTTTCACGGCAGTGGCCAGTGATGATAACGGCCACAGCAGCCCGGCATCTGCGCCATTCACCTTCAACAGCAGTATCACCACGCCTGGAGATCACTTCGGCGGTCGGCGACGCCGGCACGCACGCAAGCGGCGCCACGACTGCGGATCGCACTCTTTATCTTTCAACGGCACTGCGGGCGCCGGCGATCAGGTAGCTCTCACGCGCGTGGGCGTTGGCGTAATTGCCACAGTGGCAGCCGATGTCGACCGGTCACTGGACATTCGATTACACGAGTGTTGCCCTACCCGCCGGCACGAACAGTTTTTACGCGACCGCATCGAACGGCAGCGGCACGAGCGCCTCGTCGGCGATATTCACGCTGAATATTCAGGGCACGCCGCGGATCACTATTGTCCGGTTCAATCCCACTACCGCTACCATTTCATCCGGAGTCACCAGCGTAGTGTTTCGCGTAACGCTTCCGCGACAGCGTCAGCGGAGTCACCACCAATGCGTTTAAGACGACTACCACCGGCACAGCGCGCCGGCACGATCGCCAGCGTGTCCGCCGGCAGCGGCACCATCTTCGATGTCACTGTCAATAGTCTTTCCGGTTCCGGAATGTTGCGTCTCGATCTGAAGTCGAACAACGGCATCACCATCGACTCGAGCGGAAATCCCGAGGCCGGTTACATCGCCGGCGAGTCTTATAATCTGGTGCTCCCGACGATCGGCAATGGCACCTGGATTCAGCCCTTGAGCGGTGGCCTTTGGAGCGATCCTCGAACTGGCTGAACGCGGTCATCGCCGATGGCGGCAATGCTGCCAACTTCAATACCCGTTGACCTCACTACAAACAATACCGTGCATCTGGATTCGCCACGCACGCTCAGCAGTCTCATCTTCGGGGACACTGATCCGACGACTCCGGCGAGTTGGCTGGTGGACAATAGCAATCTCGCGAGCAATACGCTCGCGCTGGTGGGCGCCACCCCAACCATCACCGTGAATGCGCTCGGCACCGGCGCTACCGCTACGATTGGGGCGACGCTGGTTGGAAATGGCGGACTTATTAAGACAGGTGCGGGGACTCTGGTGTTGTCAGCGCCTCAATCAATTGTCCGGAGTCCTCAATCTGAATGGCGGGTCGGTTCAGCTGACCTCAGGAGGCTCGCTCAATCTCGGTAACAGTGCGGTCAACACCGCTCTTAATACCAGACTGGTGGTCGCCGGAGGTTCCTTCACAACCAACGGACTTGTCAGTGCAACTACCAGCCAGGTGGTAATTGATAGCGGCACGGCTGCCCTTGGAAGTTTCCGCACCAACTCTGATTTCAGTGGGACCTTGCGGATCAACGGCGGCACGCTCAACGTCGGCGACGTAAACATCCGCCGCAATGCCGGAGCTTCGCCGGATTTCACCTCTGGTTTCATCGTCACTGGCGGCACTGCGTCTGCCAGTACGATTGGTCTGGGCACGCAGAACTCCTACGGCAGCATGTCGCTCGAAGGCGGATCGCTTACGGCTACCGGCACCATCACGATCGCGAATCAGGCGACCAGCGGCCGTGGCGGATCGATGCGCGTACTTAACAACGCGGTGTTCACCTCGACCGACTCGTCGCTCGGCATTCTGATGTGCCGGAACAACGGGACCAACGCCAACAACGTGGCCACAGCGACTTTACCGGCGGCTCGAGCAGCGTCGAAAAATTTACGTTGGGATTCGATCGGAGCGGTCACGGCCGGCTCAGCCACCGTCACGATCAATGGGGGAACAATCTATCTCGGCAGCGGCGGGATCATTAAGAATGGCGGCGCCGGACTGGTCACCAATCTTAATTTCAGCAGCGGCACGTTGGGCGCCAGGTCCGACTGGAGCACCAACCTGGCCATCAACCTGCCCAACGGAGGCAACATCACTTTTCGCGGCGCTGATGCCGCAAATGTGGCGCACAATATCTCGTTGAACGGAATCCTCTCCGGCAACGGCGGCTTCACCAAGACAGGTGGCGGCACTTTGGCGCTGAGGGCCGCTAATACGTTTGCCGGCGCAGTCGCTGTAAATGGTGGTACGCTCGACGTCGATGGCAGCATCGCGTCCGGAAACGGTGTGGCAGTCAACTCGGGTGGCACCCTCACCGGAGATGGTTCAATCAATCGCAACGTCGTCCTGAACTCAGGCAGCGTTCTGCGTCCGGGAAGCGCCACGATCGGTTCAACTCTTAGTGCGACTTCGCTCTTGTGGAATGCCGATGCGGTATTTGCTTTCGATCTCGGCAGCACCAGCAACCAGATCACGCTTAGCGGCGCCCTCACAAAAGGTAGCGCGGGCCCGCATAATTTCGTCTTCACCCCTCAAACAGGTCTCCGCAAGTGGGAATGTCTACACTCTGGCGACCTTTGCTTCCACTGACTTTTCCGCCGCAGATTTAACTTTCAGCGGCTTGCCGGCGGGACTGACGGGTGCATTCAACGTCACCGGCAACGCCATTCAATTTGAGATATTTGGACCACCGGAGATCGTGTCCCAGCCACAGAGCGTAAGTACACTCATGGGAGGTACCGCAACTTTTCCGTTACCGTAAACCCATCCCCGATGCTCACCTATCAATGGTTCAAAGACGGAGACGCGATTCCCGGCGCTACCGATGCAAGTCTGACTATTACCAACGTCCGGGCATTCGATATCGGCACTTACACTGTCACGATCACCAACGCGGCCGGCAGTACAACGAGTAATCCTGCCAACCTCTCGATTGCGCCGGTCGCACTGGTGCACCATGCGCCATCGCTAAACAGTGGTTTGGTAACCGGATCGATCCAGCAAATGCTGGCTGAGAATGTCACCCTGAATGGCAACGCCTCTGTGAGCGACGACTTGCGTGTGCCGGGCACCTGACTGTAGTCATCAACGGCTCTCCCAGCTACGGTGGCACGCTTGACGGCGGTGGCAGCGAGGCGCCGTCGAATTACAGTGTCACGCATCAACAGCAACACGACCCTGGGCCATGTCGTCCGTCGTACTGATCCCGTAGCGATGCCGATCGTGAGCGCCCCGACGCCGCCGGCGGGCAACCGCAGTGTAACGATTAACAACCCGAGTCAGAGTGCCGGCGATTGGGCCACGCTGCTCAATCTCACGCTCAACAGCAATGCCGGCGCGATTGCGGTGCCAGCCGGCGCCTACGGCAATTTCGCGGCCAACGGCAGTAATGGATTCATCCTGGGCGTGCCAGGTGCCCACGTGCCAGCGATCTATTCTTTCCAGAGTCTCACCCTCAATAACGGCGCGCAGATTCAAGTTGGTCGGCCCGGTTCTGTTGGTTGTGGCCAACGGGTTTAGCGTTAATGGCGGAGCGATCGGCAATTCCGCGCATCCGGCATGGCTCGCGCTTGAAGCTTTTGCAGGTGATCTGACGCTGAACAACGGCAGCCAGATCTATGGCTATGTCACCGCCCCGGCCGGCACCTTGAGGATTAACGGCAACTGTCAGATCACCGGCGGCGGGGCCGCAGACCGTCTGGCGATTAATAGTAACGGTAAGCTGTTGTTGTTGAATTAGCTGAGCAATCGGCGAGACGACCAGGTTTGAGTCAACGCTTCGAGGTTTCGGGAGTCTCGGCCCGCTCCCACTCGTCCATTAATTCCGCAAGACGACTCTCCGCCTTCTGATAATCGTCGTTAACCTTAACCAGCCGGGTAATGTCACGCGCAACTTCCGGTTTAGTCATAGCTTCCGAGAGTTCGGCGATGCGCTTTTCCAGTTCGGTAATCTCGGCTTCGATCATTTCCGGATTACGAGGCTTCTTGATTATCTTTACGCGCTTGCTGTCGTTGGGCGCAGTTGGCGCTGACTTATTTGTGCGCTTGGATCGTTGCGGTCCAGAGGTTCGATCTACGGAAGATGCCCTCCCTGACGGTCGGGCCTCTGACACGGGCGACTCGGAAGATCCGGAACCGGTTCCTCGGCCAGCTTTCCAGTCGTGATACTCCGTGTAATCGCCGTTGTAGTGCTCGACGTTGCCTTCTCCGTCGAGCGCCAGGATCTGCGTAGCTACGCGATCGAGAAAGAACCGATCATGGCTAATCGTAATGATCGTTCCTTCGTAGGCCTCCAGGGCGGCCTCTAACGATTCGCGCGATGGAATGTCGAGATGGTTCGTCGGCTCGTCCAGAACCAGAACATTCACCCCTGAATAAATCAGTTTGGCCAGTGCGAGTCTTCCCTTCTCTCCACCGGAAAGGTCGCGCACATGTTTGTAGACGTCGTCACCGACGAAAAGAAACTTTGCCAGAAATGATCTCAGCTCGCCGCTGGTCGCCGACGATGGCGCCACCCGACGCAACTCCATAATGATTTCGTTGCGTTCGTCGAGATCGTCGAGTTGCTGTGCGTAATAACCAATCTCGACTTTACTGCCCCAGCGAAACTCACCTGGCGAGGCCGGAATTTTGCTCGAGAATCGTCTTTCAGAAACGTGGTCTTGCCGGAACCATTGGGACCAATCACGCCGAGGCACTCGCCACGCCTGAGAATCAGATTTATGTCGCGCGCCAGGACGTTGTCTCCATATCCGACGGCCGCCTCGTTGATGGTCAGCACGTGAGTGCCGGTCCGCTCAATGTCCTGGAGACGAAAATCTCCAGCGGATCGATCCGCGCGCACGGCGTCCAGACGCTCGAGCCGCGCGAGCATGGTGCGACGCGACTTTGCCTGTTTGGTCTTTTGGCCCGCGAGGTTTTTGCGAATGAACTCTTCGGTTTTCGCAATCAGTCTTTGTTGATTCTCGAAAGCGCGTTGCTGGATCTCGCGCCTTTCCTCGCGCTCGACCAGATAATGTGAGTAGTTGCCGGTGTAGCTCGACGCCTGGCCATTTTCGACTTCAATGATGCGGCGGCAAGCGCGGTCGAGAAAATATCGATCGTGCGAAATGATGACAAAGCTCGCCGCATAGCCCTGGAGAAATTCCTCCAGCCATTCGACGGCGCGCACATCCAGGTGATTCGTCGGCTCGTCGAGCAAAAGCACATCAGGCTCAGACAGGAGCAAACACGCCAGCCCCAGGCGATTCTGCTGGCCTCCCGAAAGCTTTGCGGTTTCCATCTGCCAGCTTTCGCGCTCAAAACCAAGACCCTGCAGGATGGCTTCGGCTCTGGCTGAATACTCAAAACCGCCTTCGCGCTCGTATTCATGTTGCAGGTCGCTGTATCGCGCGAGGCACTTTTTCCAGATCGTCGCCGGCATCGCTCATGCGATGCTCAAGCTCGTGCATCTCGTGTTCGATCTGCTGCAGGCGGCCAAATGCTGCCAGCGCCGATTCGTGCACGGTTGAGCCTTCGGCAAAGTGAACGTGCTGGGCCAGCAATCCCAACTTTAAGCCACGCGCGCGCACGACCTCGCCGCGCATCGGGAGTTATTTCCTGGGTAACGAGATTGAAGATGGTTGTCTTGCCGGCGCCGTTGCGGCCGACCAGGCCGACGTGCTCGCCGGGATTGATTTGCAAGCTGGCGCCACGCAAGACATCACGCGCGCCGTAAGCTTTATGAACGTCTGAAAGCCGAAAGAGCATTGTTAGAATATTGGCGGCCATGCGTGCCGCGCATAGCCCGACTCGTAAGCGAGGGTCAGACTGCAAGTGAGCGACGCTTCGCTACAGTCGCGCGCTACACGCAAAACGGGCGCGGTCGCCAAACCACAAAGGCACCGCGCCCGCTCGAATCCCTGGCGCACAAGTGCGCCATCATGCACACGCCGGAGGCGTGCGTACCTACTTCTTCGCCGGCGATGTTGCTGCCGCCGGACTGGCCTTGGCTGCTGCTGCCGGTGACGCAGCCGGAGTTGCCGCCGCGGCCGTCGTCGCCGCCGGCTTTGGCCGCGTCTGAAGACGCCGGGCGCAATCCCAAGATTTGATGGATTGCTCAGCATGTTGGCCGCCAGATTGTTTTCAATCTTGGCGGCTGCGCATCGCGACTTCAACCAACGCAGCGTTCAGAATTTCCTTCCGCTGATTCGTCAACGCGACCGTAATCTGCTGACGCACTCCCTGACTCTCGAGCGTCAGATTTTCAGTTTGCAGACGCTTCTCCTGAAGCTTGAAGATGTACCAGCGCCCGCCCGGCGACTGAGGCGATCCGAACTTCACCGGGTTGGTAAAACTGCCAACCTGCATCGCGCCAAAAACTGCGTCACCAGCTCCGGCGGGAACCCATTGTTTTTCAGTTCTTCTTCAGTCGCGAAGCCAATGTCACCGCCACTGGGCCAGGCTTTGAGTATCTTCGCTCTTGGCGCGGGCCACGGTGGCGAAATCAGCGCCACCTTTAGCTGCTGATAAATATTATCGATCTTCACCTTCGCGTCCGTATCGTTCTTGGCATCGTCGTTGGCACTGCCCTGTTTGCTGTTGTCGGCCGGGTCGACCGCGATCATAGCCAGGGCCACGCCGCGCGCTTTACAAACGAAGCTTTGTTGGCGTTGTAATAATCTTCAACTTCCCGATCGCTAATCGTAATCTTGCCGGAGTACTTTTCCTGCAGATGCTGAATCGACAAGATCTTTCTTGGCCTCTTCGCGCAGGGCTTCCATGCTGAGATTCTGCTCCTTCAGCTGCCGCGCGAACTCTTCATCAGTCATGCCGCTGTCCTGCTTCTGCTTGTTAATCGCGCTGGTTATTTCATCTTCAGTCGGCAGACAGCTTTTCCTGTTCGGCCCTTTGAAACAGCACTTCTCGCTGGATCAGGCTCTGACAGCACCTGCAAGCGGGCCTGCGCCAATTCGAGCGGCGAGAGGCTGGCCTGCTTGCCACCGGTCTGTTGCTGAATGACGCGCTCGACTTCCTGCAACATGATCTTCTTGCCGTTAACGGTGGCGGCTACGGTGTTGTCAGCCGATTCAGTTCCCGAGCTGCAGCCGGCCAATTACGAGCGCGCCGAGCAAAATGCCGGCGAGCCAAACAATGCTTGTTCGTTTTCTCAACACTTTTGTTTACTCCTTCAAGTTACTTAACCTGCGCCGGTTCTTTGAATTATCTTCATCCGCCGCCAGGCTGTCTATTCTTGCGATGGCTTCGACGGTTGACCCGAGCGTTAACTGGTTTGTTATAAATTTTGGTTTCAATAGATCGCGGCGATCCACACTGTGGCGTCGTTCGCCCACAGGAGATCAGTAATTATGGCAAAACGTTGTGAAGTTTGCGGCAAAGGGCCACAGTTTGGCAATAATGTTTCGCACGCGAACAATCGAACACCTCGAGTCTTCAATCCTAACCTGCAATCCATTCGGGTGAAATTGCCGCAGGGCGGCAACAAACGAATGAAAGTCTGCACCAGCTGTATCAAGGCCGGCAAAGTCGCTAAAGCGGCTTGACGTGGGTACGCACGCCTCAGGCGTGCCGACTTGCTTCTCGCGAAAGCAGCACGCCAGAGGCGTGCGTACCGGCGCTCACGATTCTGACACGGCTATCGCTTCAATCTCGACTTTCGCATCCCGCGGCAGACGTGCGGCCTGTACCGTGGCGCGCGCCGGCGCAGCTTCGCTAAAGAACCGGCCGTAAACTTCATTCATCGCCGTGAAGTCATCCATGTCTGCCAGAAACACGGTCGTCTTCACCACCTGATTCAATCTCTACGCCGGCGGCGGCGAACAGCGCAGTGAGGTTCTTCAAGACCTGTTCGGTTTGTTCCGCAATGCCGCCCGGCACGAATTGGCCGGTTGCCGGATCGATGGGAATCTGGCCCGAAGCGAAAATCAAGTTTCCTGCGCGCACAGCCTGAGAATAAGGACCGATGGCACTGCGGCGCTCGGTCAGTGGCGATGATTTCTTTCATAGCACTCATAGACAGCAAATTAGACGGCCAAAACAAAACCTGTACTTTAACAGAAGAATCCATAAAATGAGAAACTCACAAGTGACGTCAGTGGCGCTCGTAAGCAGGCCGCGGCAGTTTGTCATTCGCACCTCGCTGGCAGCGAGGCGTCAACAGCGAAGCCCGTGAACCGTTTCAAACGGTTTCCCGAAAGCCGCTAAAGCGGCTAGCCACGCTATTGTTTTTCCCCTTGCGCAGCCTTGCTGAAGCGAGGTGACGAACCTGAAGGACACGCAATGAAACGAAGATTCTTGATGAGCTCGTTGCTGGTGATCGCCTGCCTTTCCGCCAGCCCGTCGCTTTTTGGCCAATGGAAGCCAACCATATCCGAGGACGATCGACTGAAAGGAAGCTATCGCTTCGAACGAAACGGCTGGATTTATGTTCACCTGGCAGGCTCGCCGGAACAGCTGGGATACCAGCATGGGAAACTGCTCGCCAAAGAAACCGAAGACCTGCTCCGGGTCACCAAACTATTTCTCGAACATGAAACCAGGCGCAAGTGGGATTTTTATCGCAAAGCGTCGCAGGACATTCTCTGGCCGAAGATTGAGCCTGAGTACCAGCGCGAATTGGACGGCATCGTCAAAGGCCTGAGCGATTCAGGCGTCAAAGCGGATCGATGGGACATCGTGGCGCTCAACGCGCTCGAAGAACTTCCTTACTATTATGTTCCCTGGCTCGATAAGCAGCAGGGCCGCATTCCCAGCACCCATGCTCCAGGCAACTGTAGTGCGATTGTCGCGACCGGAAGCTATACGAAGGACCATCGCATCGTTATGGGCCACAACAACTGGACCAACTATGCCATCGGGTCGCGCTGGAACATCATTTTCGACATTCAGCCAAAGAGCGGCTATCGGATTTTGATGGATGGGCTGCCGGGCGTGATCGCCAGTGACGACGATTTTGGGCATCAATTCAGCGGGCATCATGATCACGGAAACTACGATTACCGGGTTCAGCGGATTTGATCCGGCGGGCAAGCCTGAGTTCTATCGCGCTCGCAAGGCCATGCAGTACAGCAATTCGATCTGACGATTACGTGCGCATCATGCTGGATGGCAATAACGGCGGCTACGCCAATGATTGGCTGCTCGGCGATAACAAAACCGGCGAGATCGCGCTCTTTGAACTTGGTTTGAAGGAACACAGTGTGCGCCGCACCACTGACGGATACTTTGTCGGTTCAAACTTCCCGGTCGATCCCAAAGCTCGCGTCGGTTGAAACGAATTTTGACTTCAAGAATCCGGGAAACTCGCCGCTGGCGCGCAAAGACGCGCTGGGAACAACTGGTCGCCGAGTCGAAAGGCAGCATCGACGTCGAAACCGTAAAGCAGATGGAAGGCGACAAGTACGACGCGTTCGAAAAGAAAGAGGGGCCGAACGAAAGAAGCCTGTGCGGTACGGTCGAGCGATCGCCGCGCGGAATCCCCGAATGGGACTGGGGCAAGTTCTTTCCGGGCGGAACTGTTCAGGCAAAAGCCGTTGACGCGCGCATGGCTACCGACGATGCAATTCTGGGCGGCGATGGGTCACCCTGCGGTTACGATTTCGTGGCCGCAAGCTTTCTGAAGGAACATCCTGAGTACAAATGGATGAAGGACATTTTGCGCGACATGCCATCGAAACCGTGGACGGCATTCAACAGCGGGATGAGGTAAGACCGGGGTTCCGCGCGCGTGGATAAGACGCAAAGATGCGCGTGACACTCAATAAAAACCGCTCGGCGGATCCCACGCCGAGCGGGTGAATCACAGGAGGTATCGAGTGTTACTGCGTGTCGCTACGGTCGCCAGTACGACTGCGCGACACTTCTAAAATAACGCTCATTTGTTCAGATGTTTTCAGGACCGCAACGGGTTGCTAGCTTCTCTCTCACCGAATTCATAATTCGAAAAATCAACTAACTCACCTCTTTTTGCGCAGGTTTGCGCAAGAAATAACCTGGTTGGGCTCTGCTTTCGCCCCGGTTGCGGATAACGCAATGATATAATCGGCGCTTTTCAACAGGACTGTAAGATGACTCCAACTGAAAAACCCACGAACAAGCGTTTGCGCATTCTCAAAAGCCCTGCCGAAAGCGATCAGCCTACGACAAATCGATGTTCCTCAAAAACGCGAAAGGCGCTGATCCTGTTTGTCCGCGATGCTTTGGAACCGGGATGGAAGTCGTGCCGGGCGAGGGCGCGCGGCGCTGCGACTGCCAAATCACAGATCAACACGAGCGGTTGTTCCAAAACGCGCGGATACCTGCCCGTTACCGCCACTGCACTTTGGCGAACTATGATGCCGGCGCTTCTGAATCAATGATGGATCGCCAAGCGTGAGGCCCAAATCGTTTTGGATGACTTTTTAGTGATTGAGGGACGCGGCCTGCTGCTGGTGGGGCCGGTGGGCGTGGGAAAGACTCATCTGGCGGTGGCTATTTTGCGGGAACTGATCGAACGCTATCAGCTGCCCGGACTTTTCTATCAATTCGGGCGCTGCTGCGGAGAATTCAGGATTCGTACAATCCGATCTCTCAGACCTCTGAGCTAACGGTGCTACAACCGGTCTTCGACGCCGATGTGCTGGTCCTCGACGAGCTGGGGGCGTCGAAGCCAACCGACTGGGTGCGGGACACGATGATGCAAATCATCAACACGCGATACAACGATAAGCGGCTGACGATCTTTCACTACAAACTATTCAGACAAGCGGACCAGCGAGAAGGACACGAGCGAGCTTTTGGAAGAACGGATCGGCGTAGCTTTACGATCGCGACTTTACGAGATGTGCAAGACGGTGGAGATTGAAGCCGAGGATTATCGGAAGCGCTCGCATGGGCAAAGCTGACTCTGATTCGCCCTCAGGCAGGAGTTAGTATTCTTTTTCGCGTAACGTTCCTCGCATTCGCGTCACGATTCCGCACGCCGTCGCCGCGTCATACCAACCCTGGATCCTGGTAGTCTTCGCTTCGAGCTCTTTGTAAATCGTGAAGAAGTGTTCGATTTCACGTAGCAGGTGCGGGTACAGTTCCGTGTAGTCATTGACGTCCTTAAAGACCGGATTGTTCAGTCCGACCGCAAGAAGTTTTTCATCTTCACTACCCTGATCGTTCATCTTCAGCACGCCAATCGGGCGGACCGTCATGACGCAGCCCGTAAAACTCGGGGCGTCAACCAGCACCAGCACATCGAGCGGATCGCCGTCGTCACTCAAGGTGCTGGGCACAAAGCCGTAATCTCCAGGATAATGGACCGGAGGAGTATAGATTGCGATCCAGACGGAAGACATTTAGCTGCTTGTCGTATTCGTACTTGTTGGTTTGGCCGCGCGGAATTTCAATCACGGCGTTTACTTCCAGGGCGCGCCATCACCGATTGGCAAAGTTAGATAGTTCGTCATCGGATTCGACCAGGGTCAAATCTTATCGTTGAAAGGCTTTTGAGGCGGCTGGAAGTTTAATCCCAACCCGCGTCACAGCGACGGACCGGCGCTGTTGCCCTTCGCATTTTCAATCTCGGTCTGGCAGGCTGCGTCATAACGCGCGTGTAGGAACGGCCTCGAGCCGGCGCTCGTCAATCGGCCGGCCGCAGCGAACGCACAGCCCGTACGAGCCTTCTTTCATTCTCATCAACGCCTGATCCAGGTCGGCGAGGACTTTGGATTCCCGATCACCCAACTTCAGCGCGAGCTCCTGGATCACGTTCCGCAGCGCTAGGTCGGAGCTCTTGGCGTCATCATTCTCGATATCGAGCGCCTGGGCCTGCTCCTCGCCGATGAGCTGCGCATGAACCTTCAACTCGCTCAAAAGAAGCTTCCTGAAGTGTTCCTGCTTGCGGGCGTTCATAGGATGACGGTTTTTGCGCACAAATCTATCGGGAAATACGGATTTATCGGGAGCGCGATTATACCCCGCGACAAATGCGCGGGCGAAAGCTCGGACGGTACGCACGCCTCCGGCGTGCTCTTGTCTTCTCATCAAAGCACGCCAGAGGCGTGCGTACCGAGAGCGAAGCTATTCTGCCCTTGCTCCACAGATGAGTTCAGCCGCCAGCAAAGGAATCGTGAGTTCGTGATGACCGGTGATGGCGAAGCCGCGACCCGGCGCCATCCGCAGTTGGGGCGGCGGACAACATTGGTCAACGGGCGATACGATTGAATGAAATCGAAGTTCGCCGTGGTGATGTCTTTGAGTTCGTGGCCCAGGTTCGCGCACCAGTGTGACGCACTTCAAAAATACTTCAGGCAGGGTCACTGCGGATCCGATATTGAGATAGACGCCACCACCATCCATTCGGCGGACAACTTCCGCCAAGCAGCCGAAAGTCCGTATGCGAGGTTGCGCCCAGCGCGCCGCCATCAGTGCCGGGATGGAAATGCGCGATGTCGCCACCGATTGTCAGATGAGCAGTGAAAGGCGCGCGCGCCTGGTAGCTCGCACTACAAGAAGCGAGACGTCTGCGTGCCGCGGCTTGAGCGCTAACAACGAGGGCGCCTACAGCCTCGCCCAATCCGATATGTTCGATCGCATGCCGGCGCGCGCAGCATCATTCAAAAGCCTTCCGGTCTCTTCGGCGCCGCCAAACACGCCTGCTCGCCCAAAGTCGCATCGACGTCTTCCGAGGTGGAACCCACCAACGCAATTTCAGCATCGTGAACCAGAACCGATCCGTTGCCGGCGATTGCGGACACGAAGCCTCGCTTCATCAAGTCAATGATGACTGGCGCGAGACCAGTCTTGATTACATGCCCGCCAAGACCCCAGATGATTGGTTTGCTTCAGCGATTTGGCGCGCCGCATTTGCGCGGCCAGTTGGCGCAGACTTTGGACGGCAAGAATGTCAGGCAGCGAAGTTGAGATAATCGCGGAGCGAAGAATCCCCGGTGACTGGTTTGGCAAAATCTCGGACGGTTACTTTGCTCGGACGCGAGGCGAGCGGATAAGTTTGGACCTTGTCTAGACTGATTGGCTTCAAGATCTTCGTAGATGGACATATCGACAGAGCGGGCGGGCGGAGTATAACACGCGATCGGGATTCGGCCAATCCGCGAACAGCTTGCGGCAACGAGGTCCAAAAAGCCCAGGCACCTCTGACTCGAATTAAGCCCCAAAGCGGTGAACGTCCTCTTTCGATCAAAATCTCACTCTGGACGTGATCACGAAACAAAGCTGCGTAGCTGCGGTCAGAGTTAAGCCCAAGGTGAGGCTTTGCGAGCCTTGGGTCGACGCCCTAAAAGTGATCGAGCCCCGAAGGGGCGATAGAGATCTATCGTAACTCACACGTCAAGCAAAAATAGGAACGCTAACTTAATTTGTGAAAGGCGGGTTGTTAGATTATTCAGGCGACTTTTGCTGGGACAAAATCTGTCGCCCCTTCGGGGCTCGATCACTTTTAGGGCGTTGACCCAAGGCTCACAAAGCCTCGCCTTGGGCTTAACTTCTGACCAGCTGCTCCGCAGCTTTGTTTCGTGATCACGTCCAGAGTTGCCATCCCGCTTGCCATTCCCATTCAACAACGGCCGCAGAACGTTTCCGGTATGCGACTTTCGCACCGCCGCAACCTCTTCCGGCGTGCCGGACGCAACCACGCGCCCGCCCTGAGCGCCGCCTTCGGGCCCAAGGTCAATAATGAAATCGGCGTTCTTGATCACGTCGAGATTGTGCTCGATGACGATGACCGTGTTGCCCACGCTGACCAAACGCTGCAGCACGTCCAGCAGCTTGTGCACGTCAGCGAAATGCAGCCCGGTGGTTGGCTCGTCCAGGATGTAGATCGTGCGGCCGGTGGCGCGCTTGGAAAGCTCCTTCGCTAATTTGATCCGCTGCGCTTCACCACCCGAGAGCGTGGTCGCCGACTGTCCGAGCTTGATATAGCCGAGCCCCACGTCGAGCAAAGTCTGCAACTTGGGATTGATCTGCGGAATGTTTTCGAGCAGCGGCAGCGCTTCTTCCACGGTGGTATCGAGCAGATCCGCGATCGACTTGCCTTTGTACAGGACCGAAAGCGTCTCGCGGTTGTAGCGCGCGCCGCGGCAGCACATCGCAAAGCACATAGACATCAGGCAGAAAGTTCATCTCGATGCGCTTCATGCCTTCACCTTCGCAGGCCTCGCAGCGTCCGCCCTTGACGTTGAACGAAAAGCGTCCGGGTTTGTAGCCGCGCTCGCGCGATTCGGGCAGCATCGCAAACAGCTCGCGAATCGGGGTGAAAAGTCCCGTGTAGGTGGCCGGATTTGAGCGCGGGGTGCGGCCGATGGGCGACTGATCAATCTCGATCACTTTGTCGATGAACTCCAGACCTTCGATCGATTGATGCGCGCCCGGCTCTTCCAGCGATCCATAGAGATTTCGCGCCAGCGCGCGATAGAGGATGTCGGCCACCAGGGTTGATTTGCCTGACCCGGACACTCCGGTTACGACCGTCAACAGGCCCAGCGGAAACGACACATCGATCGCTTTCAGATTGTGATGATGCGCGCCGCGGATGACGATGGCCTTTCCGTTCGGCGGCCGCCGCTCTGCCGGAACAGGAATTTTTCGCGCTCCGCTAATGTAAAGTCCGGTAATCGATTCCGGAGTTCGCGGCGATAGTCTCGGGCGGGCCCAATCGCCACCAGCGTTCCGCCGTGAGTTCCCGCGCCCGGCCCTAAATCGACTACGTAGTCAGCGCGCCGGATTGTCTCTTCGTCATGCTCGACCACCAGGACGGTGTTGCCAATGTCGCGCAGCGCGGACGAGCGTGTCGAGCAACCTGCCGATTGTCGCGTGGATGCAAACCGATCGAAGGCTCATCCAGAACGTAGAGCACGCCGCGCAGTTGTGATCCGATTTGCGTCGCCAAACGAATTCGCTGCCCTTCTCCACCCGACAGCGTCGCCGACGGCCGATCGAGCGTGAGATATCCCAGGCCCACCTCATCCAGAAATCGCAGACGCGATCTAATCTCGCGCAGAATCAACCCGGCAATCTGTTCTTCTCTCTTTATCGAGCTGGATCTGATCGCCCGCCTTGATTGCTTCGGCGATCGTCATCGAGGTGTATTCCGCTATGCCGCGTCCACCAACCCGCACCGCCAGAGAATCAGCGCGCAATCGACGACCGCCACAGACCGCGCAAACTGTCAGGCGAAACCATCTCTTCGATTGCCAGCCGAACTTTTTCAGACGGCGCTTCATCCAGGCGTTCGCGCAGCCACGGCAACGCGCCACGCCAGGGACTCTTGTAAGCATAAAGGCCCTGCTTGAATTTCAGCATGGATCGCCAGGCCATTGAGGAATGCCTCGCGAACTTCGCCTGGGCAGATTTTTGAACGCAGCTTTAGGGTCGGCTTTGAAGTGTCCGATAACCGCCAGCAGGGCGCTGCGTCAGATAGGCCGATCCGGCCTTGTCTGCCTGGCCAATGCAAAGGCAGTTCGTCGCGCGTTCGAGGTCCGGATTAGGGATCGCTGTAATACGTAACTGAACGAAGTA
>ERZ1370068.10845-contig-9507_pt1 | contig 32693 bp, 53 predicted proteins | sample MGYA00561227_ERZ1370068 | MGnify/ENA primary metagenome ERZ1370068 (study PRJEB38410, sample SAMEA6850437) | metagenome | study: Metagenomic assessment of the ecological functions of the soil: analysis of the soil microbiota associated with the...
GGTAGCCACTTCGTTCGATTTACGTATTGCTCAAAAATGGTAAGGCGAGTATTATTTTTCATGCTTCTGAATACTGCAAAAGCAATGCCTTAGTAAAAAGTAAAATGCGATAATTAAACGGGGAAATTTTTACTCAGTTCAGCAATTGCTGATCCTGGTTATTAATAATTGCTGGTCATATCCGGAAGAAGTTAACTCAAGCGCTTTTTCGAAAAATTTCTTTGCTTCGGATTTATTTTCAAGATCAAAATAGATCTCGCCAATGGAGGCATAATAAAGATGATGATCTTCTAACCCTTTTATTTGTTGTAATTCTTTCAACGCATTCTCTTTACTGATGGCATACGAAGATGCAATTGCCTTATTCATGGCAACAATAGGATTGGGCTGTAGTTGATAAAGCATTTCATACAAATGGTAAATACTTTTCCAATTCGTTTGTTCAAATGACCTGGCGGCGGCATGTTGCGATGCAATGGCCGCCTCTAAATGATAGGCTAGAGACTTCAAAAGGTTCTGTCGATTCTTCCATTAATTCAAAGCCTTTGCTCATTAAAGACCGATTCCACTTGCTCCGGTCCTGGTGTTTTAATAATATGATGTTACTCTTATCATCAAGTCTTGCATCGAGTCTTGACGCCTGGAAACACATAAGTGCCAATAATGCTTTGGTTCGGGGCAAAGCAGTTAGCGAGTGTTGCGTTAATAAAAAACATAAACGCATTGCTTCCTCGCAAAGATCTTCGCGGATCAGTTTATCAGGATTCGATGATTTATATCCTTCATTAAATAAAAGATAAAGTGATTTTAAAACTGTATCAACTCTAGTCGACAGTTCATCGTTTTGCGGAACTTCCAATTCTATCTTTTCTGCCTTTATCTTTTCTTTTGCCCTGTAAATTCTTTTTGCAATTGTTTCCTCAGTTGTTAAAAATGCCTTTGAGATTTCATTTACACTTAAACCACAAAGTGTTTTTAATGTTAAAGCGATCTGTGATTCTTCCTGTATTGAAGGATGACAGCATGCAAACATCATTCTTAGCTGGCTATCCTGTATCTCATTTTCCAAAAACAAATTATTAACTGTTGAAGCAAGCGTATATTCTGATTGAAGTAAATAACTGTATTGAGGACTTACTTCCTTAAATTTTTTTCTCTTCTTAAAAAATCAATGGCTTTATTTTTGCAACACGATACAGCCATGCGGAAGGGTTATCCGGGACTGACTTATAACCCCATGTGCTCATTGCCTGCAGCAACGTATCCTGGACAAGGTCTTGCGCAATCTCAATATTTTGTAAACCTAATAATCTTGACAAAACAGCGATCATCTTTCCCGACTCATGCCGGAAAAGATGATCGACGAGTTGATTGATGTTTTTATTTTGGTCCATTCGTTGTTATGCAGGCTGACCAACTTCAACCTTCATTACCTGTCTTACCTGCACCTTGCTTCCTTGTTCAAGATCAGGACAGCCCTTTGCAAGCTCAACGGCTTCGTCTATATCTTTTGCATTAATGATAAAGAAACCTCCAACTACTTCTTTACCTTCTGTGTAAGGACCATCAGTTACAGATTTTCCTTTTGCACCACTTACTAATTTTCCGCCGGGTAATAAAGGTTCTCCAGCCACATATTGATTGGCTTTTTTCAATTTATCGATCCATGCCATCCATTTTCCCATATGTTCCTGCATAAGTGCAGGACTAAGATTTCCAGGTTGAGTACCTTCAAAAAATAAACATGAACTTTTCCATTGTAATAGTTTTTAAGTTTTAAAATCTTGTTTGGTACTTATGACGAACTGCTTGTTTTGAATCGGACAGAAAAGATAAATTTTTTTGGAGTCATTTTTCAAATAATGGCTGACGGCATTTATTAGCTTTATTGGATCAAAAATCAAATACCATGGATTGGAAAATAAGGTGGCCGTAATAACTGGTGCAAGCACCGGTATTGGTAAAGCAACCCGTGAACTTTTACAAAGTCGTGGGAGCTATTGTTTATAATCTCGATATCCAGGATACAGGCGACCCAAGTTTCATAACAATGTGATGTGCGGATAAAAGAGGATATCAAAAATGCTTTGTCGAAAGTTTATGAGAAGGAAAAAGGATCGATATGCTTTGCAAATGCCGGCATTCATCTCTTTGCAAACATGGAAGAAACAACTGATGAGGAATTTGAAAACTTATTGGCGATCAATATTCGCGGTACTTTTATACGGTAAAATATGTTTTGCCTTATATGAAGGCACAAGGTAAAGGCAGCATCTTGTTAATGGGTTCAGATCAAAGCTCAGTTGGCAAAGCAAGCAGTTCAGTTTATGGAATGACAAAAGGAGCCATCGTTCAGTTGACAAAAAGTACCGCTATTGATTATGCAAAATTTGGGATCAGGGTAAATTGTATTGGCCCCGGTACGATTAATACTCCTTTACTTACATAAAGCAGTCGACCATTTTCCAAAAAAACGGGTACAGATAAAGCTGGAAGTTTACAAAAGTCTTGATGGAGTTCAACCCTGGGGTCGAATCGGTTTACCGGAAGAAATTGCCGCTACTGCCGCCTTTCTTTTGTCTGATGAAAGCTCATTTACCACTGGGGCATTATTCCCGGTTGATGGAGGCTATATGGCTCAGTGAGTTAAAAATATTTGCTGTCTTCCTGCCGTTTTTCCACACCCAAGATTTTCTCTTTTAGAGTTGTCCATTTATGCTTGCACACCCCTACCTTTGCGGCCTCAAAACATGACCTCCTCTAAAATATTATTATGGGTAAAGTTGGTAAAATCAAACAGATCATCGGTGCGGTGGTCGACGTGCAGTTCGATGGCACACTTCCTGAAATTTATAACGCATTGGAACTGAAAAGACCAAATGGTGATAAGCTGGTGCTTGAAGTAGAGCAGCATCTTGGTGAAGACAGCGTTCGTTGCATCGCAATGGATGGTACTAGAAGGTCTTGTTCGCGGACTTGAAGTTGTTGATACCGGTATTGCGATCGCTATGCCGGTTGGTGAAGATATTTATGGTCGTCTTTTTAATGTAACCGGCGATCCGATCGATGGTTTGCCTGCTGTTTCTAAAAAGGTGGTCGTCCTATTCACAGTAAGCCACCAGCATTTGAAAATCTTAGTACTTCTGCTGAAATTTTATTTACCGGTATTAAAGTTATTGACCTCATCGAGCCGTATGCAAAAGGTGGTAAGATCGGTTTGTTTGGTGGTGCTGGTGTTGGTAAAACGGTTTTGATCCAGGAATTGATCAACAATATTGCGAAAGCATATGCTGGTTTATCAGTGTTTGCAGGTGTAGGTGAAAGAACCCGTGAAGGAAATGACCTGATGCGTGAAATGATCGAAGCAGGCATCATGAAATATGGCGATGATTTCAAACATAGCATGGAAAAAGGCGGATGGGATCTGAGCAAAGTGAATATGGAAGATCTGAAAGATTCAAAAGCAACTTTCGTATTCGGACAAATGAATGAACCTCCTGGTGCCCGTGCAAGGGTTGCGTTGAGTGGTTTGACTGTTGCTGAATATTTCCGTGATGGTGATGGACAGGAAAAGGAAAAGACATTCTATTCTTCGTTGATAATATCTTCCGTTTTACACAGGCTGGTTCTGAAGTATCAGCGTTGTTGGGTCGTATGCCATCAGCGGTGGGTTACCAACCAACGCTGGCAACTGAAATGGGATTGATGCAGGAAAGAATTACTTCAACTAAGAATGGTTCTATCACATCTGTACAGGCGGTATACGTACCTGCGGATGACTTGACCGATCCGGCTCCGGCAACAACATTTGCTCACCTTGATGCAACAACGGTATTGAGCCGTAAGATCGCTGACCTTGGTATCTATCCTGCGGTTGACCCATTGGATTCTACTTCAAGAATTCTTACTCCAAAGATCGTTGGTGATGTTCATTATAATTGTGCGAACCGTGTGAAATTAATTTTACAGCGCTATAAAGAATTGCAGGATATCATTGCCATTCTTGGTATGGATGAATTGAGTGATGATGATAAGATGACGGTACAACGTGCACGAAGAGTACAGCGTTTCTTATCACAGCCTTTCCATGTTGCAGAAGCATTTACAGGTTTGAAAGGTGTATTTGTTCCGATTGAAGAAACGATCCGTGGATTCAATATGATCATGGATGGTGAAGTGGATGAATATCCTGAAGCAGCATTCAACCTCGTGGGTAGCATTGATGATGCAATTGAGAAAGGAAAGAAAATGATGGCGGCAGCACAGGGATAATTTCAGTCTATAATTTATGGCTTTATAGTTTTCAATTTGATTGAACGTTCATAATCCATAAATTAACAAACTTTAAGCGAAATACATGAACCTAGAAATACTTACTCCAGAAAAAACTTTATAGCGGCGAAGTGTACGGCGTGCAAATGCCAGGCATCAGCGGAAGTTTTGAAGTGCTCGAAAAACATGCGCCGTTAATAAGTGCATTGAAACCGCGGTCGCTTGAAAATTTTAAAAGACAAACAAAATCATTTAGCAAACTTTGACATACAAGCTGGCTTTGTCGAAGTATTGAATAATAAAGTAACAGTATTGGTTGAAGGCGCTGTTGCTGTTGAATAAAATAATTTGTGGAAAACCCTTTCCCGTATTTGGCAGATTGTGTTCCGGGATTGTGAAAACAAGTTGAACCCTCTTCAGAAATGGAGAGGGTTTTTGTTATCTTTGTTGTGCCCTTCTTTTTAACTCTTCTTCTGCATAACCAAATGCTTTCTTCATCATATCCGTTTTTCTGAATTCATATTTGGTTCTTATCTGTTCTTCTTCATTTGCTACAATGCCAAACATTGCATCAATTGCTCTTGCAGCAATAAAATCTGTTAGACTGGGTTCAAGTGGTTTATTGATAAAAGGAATTTTATTATAAACATCGATTATCTGTTTCCAATCTTTGTTTGCGCTCTTCAGTTTTTATTGTACTGTCAACAATTGGACGGAACGCTACCATTAATTCAGGAGACATATTCGTTTTTAAAATATTCTGTGGCGGCATGTGTATTATCAGTCACTAAAATTGTTTGCAGCATCTTTTATACTCATTTCTTTTACTGATTGAAGAAATATTGGTTTTGCTGCTCTTACTGCAGATGAAGTTGCTCGTGTAAATTTTCCGGTTACCTGGTCAACTGTTTTATCCAATCCAAGATCACGAAGGGTGTCTTTTCAATTTTGAGCAGCATCACCGGGAAAAGCAAACCTTACTAAGTGGATTTCCATTTGGATCAGCAAATGCATCAAAGCTTCTGAACAATCCTTGTGTCAATCGCATCTTTCAACCCGGTTGCCATTTCAAATTCGGATGGCACGAGTATCGATGCAACTTTTTTCAATGTATCGCATGATGCCAGTACTGATTAAAAGACTAAAATGCTACAACTAATATTCTTTTCATATAAACTATCTTTATTGAAGTTAAATTAATTTATGAAAGTCTTTAACATCATCTTCTGCCTCTTATTTATTTTTTCAGCAGCCTTGCAATACAACGATCCTGATCCTTACGATACTGGATGCCTATATATATGTATGGTGCTGTTCTTTGCTGGCTTGCTTTCAGAAACAAGTTTTATCCAAAAGCATATTTAATAGGTATCGTCATTTATTCAGTTTATGCTATTGGATTATTTTTTTGGAAAAGACGGAGTATTGGATTGGATGAACTAAACATCAATGCAGAAGATATTGCCGCAACCATGAAAGCGGAAAAACCATGGATCGAAGAAACAAGAGAGTTCTTTGGATTGGTAATTCTTATAGTTGTATTAGCAATTGATTATTTCTATGCAAAGAAAAGAGCTCACAGATGACACTGATTAGCACAGATAATTTTATCTGTGAAAATCCGTGTCATCTGTGAGACATACAATCATTCTTTATAATCAATCCGTGATAATCCAGAATCTTTATTCTTAGTAAACCAACCAAGATCCATATTCAAGTATATAAAGATGTCCGTCAGGTCCAAGTTCTATATCCACAGGTGCGGCAAATTTTGCTCCTTCCATAAATGGTTCCATTTTATAAAAATCACCATTCGGTTGTAATGAGACTGCCCTGATAATATTTCTCATCCATTCGTAGATGAAAACTTTTCCATTATAATAATCAGGTAAACCGTTTTTCACCAGGATAGAGATCCTGAATAATAAACCGGTCCAGCCATTGCAGTTCGTCCACCAGTTCCCATTTGTGGAAAATCAGGTGAAATGCCATAAGGATACCAGATAAATGGCGGAGAAACCGGGGGCAACTCTTTTATACCTGTATTATTTTTTGAATCATTTATCGGTTTTGCCGGATCAAAGAAGGACCACTCTTTCCGGTGTAATAATCATAAGAATGATAAGGATAATTTTTACCAATAAATAAAGGCCAGCCAAAGTAACCAGCTTTTCTTGCCTGGTTCAATTCATCATATCCTTTCGATCCTCTTGTTTCCAGACTGTCTTTATCTGAATCGGGACCAACATCACCCCAATACACATAATTATTTTTTGGATCCACTGATAAACGATATGCATTTCTTGTTCCCATTGCATATGATCTCCGGTCTTGTTTGTGGTTGACCTTTTGCAAATAGATTTCCATCAGGAATACTATAAGTGCCATCTTCATTTACTTTAATGCGAATTACTTTTCCACGCAGGTCATTACTATTCGATGCACTTCTTCTTGCATCATATTGTTCAAGACCTATTCCTGTTATCTAATGGAGCAAAACCATGATTGGCTATTGGCTGCATTGGGCGCATCAAAAGGAGTGGAGTTATCGCCGGTTGATAAATATAAATTTCCATCACCACCAAAAGCAATGGAGCCACCGGTATGACAACATATTTCTCTTTGAGAATAAAACTGAAGAACAATTTTTCTCAGATGACATATCGATCTTATCATCTTTCAACGTAAATCTTGATAAACGATTAACTGATGTATCGATCGGCGAATAAAAATATACACCCAATTATTCTTTGCAAAATTTGGATCCTTGCAAATACCCAGCAAACCTTCTTCTGCATTTACAGTGCGTATCAATTTTTGTTTTCCAGTAAACATCCAGTTTGCCAGCCGATTGAAGTTGTTTAGTATCATTTTTATAAATCAGCAATATCTCCCCGACGCTGAACGATCAATACATCAAGATTGGGAAGAATGGTCATTTCTGTTGGCTCAAAGAATTCACCAACTGAAAGCTGCGTTTTTGTAAATGATTTTGGATCGGGAGGAAATTGAGTTTTTGCTTTTGAATAATCTTTTTGTTTTCACCAATAGCATATTGAATACCACCCAAGAATATGTTTGAGATAATTTGAATCAACATAAGACTCTTCAGTATGACCAAACTCAGTATAGAATGCACGACCACCATCATAATCATGATACCATGCCATCGGATGATCATCACCCATCTTTCCACCTTCATAACTTTTCTCATCGATCTTATGCTAACACATGAACATCCTTATTCAGGTTTTTGAAATTATACCATTCGTCAAATCTTTCCCATGTATCCGGTAAATGTTTAGTTGAAGGATGATCTTTATCTACAACATTGATCTTTGCATTTTGTTGTTTAGGATGACTTTCAAAATTTGCGCCAACCAGTTTTGAATACCATATCCAGTCATATTCAGTATCGGTAGCCGAATGAATGCCTACAAAACCACCACCTGCTTGTATAAATCTTTCAAAAGCGGCTTCTTGTTTATAACTAAGAATATTACCTGTTGTATTTAAGAAAACAACCGCTGCATATTTTTCAAATTATCTTCTGTGAAATGCTAAAGAATCTTCGGTAACATCAACATCAAAATCATTTTCTTTCCCCAATTTTTGAATAGCAGCTTTGCCATTAGGAATAGAACTGTGATGAAACCCATTTGTTTTTGCAAACACTAAGATTCTTTTACCGCTTTTAGAACCAGTTGATTCATCTTTACAAGCAGAAAGTAAATATACAGCTGAGCAAGCTAAAGAATACAAGATTGTTTTTCATTTTACAGACATTAAGTTTGAAAGGGGAACTAAATATAAATGCAAAAATGAAATGAAGCGAAACGAATTAATTTAATTGTGGATCGATCGGGAAATTGATCATCATTTCATAATCACCGCCTAGTTGTTTCAATGCATCTTTCCAGATCTCGTCATGCTTTTTATGGAAAACAAGTTTTCTTATTGCTTTTACTGTAAGCCATGATTTGCCGGTCAATTCTTCATTAAGCTGACCTTCACCCCAACCGGAATAACCAATAAAGAACCTGATCTTATTCTCATCAATTGCATTTTTTTTGATCATCTGCAATACCATATCAAAATCGCCACCCCAATGCACACCTTTTATCACTTCCACTGATCCGGGAATTTCTGCGGGGTATTGATGCAAAAAATGCAAGTGTATCTGTTTGTACAGGACCGCCATAATAAACTGGTAATTTGTAACCTTCGAGTTCAGGAACGATCTCGGTCGATCGTATTTTCATATTTGCGATTCAAGCACAAAACCAAAACTTCCCTGTTGCTGGTGTTCGCAAAGAAAAACCACCGTTCTCATAAAATTCGGGTCTTTAAGGAAATGGATCGGAGATAAGTAATATGCCTGCCGCCGGGTCAATCATATACCTAATTTAAGATGAAATTTTATTTTTATAAAAGTTATCTTACCGCCGCTATAAACCTCTGTTAAAATAACAGCCGGTGAAAAAAGTAGGATGGCAAAAGAATGTTTGAGAGTATTATCTTTGCCCGTCTGCTTAAAACTGCCATCTTGTAAACGTGAAAAAGACCTTTCCAATAATTATCGCCTTAATACTTGTGTCACTCATCGGCATCATTTTGATCCAAATATCATGGATCAAGAATATGATCGTTGTGGAGGAAAAGCAGTTCAACGAAAAAGTAATTCAGCGCCACAACAATTGTTGGCGCTGAATTATCTGAATATCAAAGGGAATATGCTTTCGCAAGGTAATTCAACATATCCATGGAAACAGGATCAGCTTACATTGGATATGCTGAGGCCTACGACAGTGGCCAGCCGGTTTACTGCTGCACAGATTAATGATAAAATAAGAAAGGCATTTGTTATTAAGCGACCTGGCAAAGATCCAGGTTTGAATTTTCATTAGCTATCAACTAATCCATTTGGAGAGGTAACTTATTTTGAGAGGCAATCAGCTAATTTTGGAAACTTTTATGAGGACAGTGCGAATAAATTTCTCATGCATTTATCCGATCGAACCAATGAGTGGAAGCATTGCAGAAAATCTTTCACCAAGAGAAGTTTTGTGGGTGATCGTTCCAAATAGCAGTGGCGTTGTATTAAAAGAATTGAGATGGAGGATCGTTATCGCAGGTTTATTTACACTTATCATTTTTGCTGCTTTTTATCTTACTGTAAATACAATGCTTGCGTCAGAAGAAACTTAGTGAGATAAAGAATGATTTTATCAATAACATGACGCATGAATTTAAAACTCCATTAGCTACTATTTCACTTGCGGTGGATGCTATGAAGAATGATAAAGTAATTGGCGATAAAGAAAAGATGAATTATTTCAGCAGTATTATCAAAGAAGAAAATCAGCGGATGAACCGGCAGGTGGAAACAATATTAAAGGCAGCATTGCTTGATAAGCAGGAAGTGAACCTGATGCTGAAACCAACACATGTGCATGATGTAATAAAAGATATTGCGGATAATTTCACCTTGCAACTCAATGATAAAAATGGAAAAGTGGAAATGGACCTGGAAGCAACAAATGATCTTATAGATGCGGATGAAGTTCACTTTCCGAACCTGATAAATAACCTGATCGATAATTCAGTGAAGTATGCAAAAGAAGATGTGCCGCCGGAGATCAAGATCAGCACAGCTGCTAATGGAAAAATATGACCATTAAGACTTGAAGACAATGGTATCGGCATGGCGAAGGAAACCGTAAAAAGAATTTTTGAAAAATTTTACCGGGCACATACCGGCAATGTTCACAATGTAAAAGGATTTGGTCTTGGACTTAGTTATGTAAAAACAATGGTCGATGCACACGGGGGAAATATCAAAGTTGATAGCATGCCGGGTAAAGGAAGCACTTTCACGCTGGAATTACCATTAAAAAAGAATTAAGCAATTTCTCCATAATAGACTTCCATCTCCATAACTCAGGAAGCGAAAATTATTTTCTAAAGCATGGTCATAAACTTCTTTCCAATTCTTTTCCAATAAATGCAGCAACAAGTAAGAGTAATGTTGATTGAGGCTGATGAAAATTTGTGATCAAACCATTTACAATTTTAAATTGATAACCGGGTGCAATAATGATCTGTGTTTTGGCAGTTAAATTATTCCAGGTCTTTTTCATTCATCCATTTTATCAAGATTTTCCAATGCTTCTTTTGCAGAAATCATTTTTCTTCATGATCATAAACTTCCCATTGAGTAATTTCTATGGACTGTTGACTGTTGACTGTCGACTGCTTCACTCCCAGCCAATACAAACTCTCCAATGTTCTTAATGAAGTGGTGCCAACTGCAATGATATTTTTATCAAGATGATCAATTAAGATTTTGAATTGATGATTTTGAAACAGTAAAATATTCTGCATGCATCTCATGATCTTTCATCACTTCAGTTTTCACTGGTTTAAATGTTCCGGCACCAACATGAAGAGTTACAAAATCTTTTTGAATATTTTTTCTTTTAATTTTTTGAAAACAGTTTCAGTAAAATGTAAACCTGCAGTTGGTGCAGCTACTGAGCCTTCGTAATGAGCATAAACAGTTTGATATCTTTCTGCATCACTGATTTCCGCTTCTCTTTTAATATAGGGTGGAAGAGGAATGGCGCCGAAGAGATGAAGTACTTCAGCAAAGCTTAATGATAGATCGTTCCAGGATAATTCAACAATAAAACTATCACCCGTCTTTTCAATATAACGGGCATTTAAAACAAGATCTTTTGAATTGTAGTTGATCTTCTTTTCAAGCACTTGTCCATGTTTCCATTTTGATGCGCCACCAATCAAGCAATGCCACAATACTTTTTCATGTTGCAGCATTGCAGTTGTTATATCTGAATATTGTTCATGTGGCTCTAAACAAAAGATTTCTATTACACCACCAGTTGGTTTTTGAAATAACAATCTTGCTTCTACAACTTTGGTATCGTTAAAAACAAGTAATGAGTCTTGAAGGAATATGATCAGCAATATTCCTGTAAATATCTTCCGTCAATTTTTCTTCTTTATAAATAAGAAGCTTTGAAGCATCACGTTCTGCCAATGGATATTTGGCGATCCTTTCTTCAGGAAGTGAATAGGTAAAATCTTTTATTGAAAGTGTTCTTGGATCTGTCATAACACAACCAACTGTTGTATTTGATAAGAATGCAAATTTATTTACGTTTTGCTAGTGGCACAACTAATTTCAATCCACTCCATATATCACTCACTGCACAAACCTTTACATCAACCAGGTCATTCTTCAATGCATAATTTCTTATTACATCTTCAGTAATATCAGTTGGGATCTTTGCAGCTTTCTTATACCAGGATACCCAGATGATAACAGTTGAATTCTTTTTGTAAACACTTTTCAGTGCTTTCATCTCTGATTCAAATTCTTTCACAGACTTTACAAACAAATGAATGAAGATCGGGTGTTTCATTTTTCTTACATGATTGATCAGTGATATCAACTTCCAACAATTTGTAATAGTCATCCGGCTTATTAATGATCAAAACTTTCATCTCAGGCTTTATCCCAAGTTTTTTATTAATGCTGTACCAGAATAACCTGCTGTAGCCATAGAATAAAGTTAGTCGCTTTGTATTTCGTCGGAATTTATGTGTCAATTCAACACTTTCCACAGCTTATCCACCGCAATCCACAGCCTAATCACAGAAATTTTACTCGAAATATTTCATAGAAATGACCAAACCCTTTGCTGGAGCTTAGTTTCAGCCAATAAATTGCTGGGGAAAAAATAAAATCTTGAAAATTTGGTTGTTAAGTGGGAAAATGTGTTATTTTGTGTCAATTATTTTAAAATTGTTGCAATCTACTGATAATGACAGGCTTTCTAGGAGAATTCGAAGCGACGTTAGACGCCAAGGGGCGGTTTCTCTTGCCGGCAGGGCTCAAAAAGCAAATGCCGGAAGGGGAAGGAAGTCTGTTTGTTATTAACAGGGGGTTTGAACAATGCCTGGCTCTTTATACCATGAAAAGTTGGGAACCGCTCTTTGCAGAAATTAATAAGCTGAATGAATTTGATCCAAAGGCAAGACAGTTTCGCCGTCATTTTTAAATGGCGCAACACATGTTGAGCCCGATAGTGCCGGTCGCTTATTAGTTCCGCCAAATCTGAAAGATCATGCGGGTCTGCAAAAAGATATAGTGCTGGTATCAGCAGTTAACAAAATCGAAATCTGGGATAGTAGTAAGTACCATCAGCTCTTTGACTCATTCTCTGCGGATGATTTCAGCAGTCTTGCAAAGGATGTGATGGCAAAAGACGATAGGACATTAGTAATTAGGAATTGAAAAGTTAATCATGAAAATGAATAACCAAATTCCGATCATTGGAATCAAATCGATATCATACACCGGTTCTCCTTAAAGAAGCAGTGGATGGTTTGAAGATCGTTGCCGATGGAATTTATGTCGATTGCACTTTTGGCGGCGGCGGACATTCCAAAGCCATCCTTGAAAAGCTTGGCAATAATGGCAAGCTCATCGCATTCGACCAGGACGAAGATGCAAAACGCAACATTCCAAAAGATCCACGCATCATTTTCGTGCCGCATAATTTTCGTCACCTGCAAAGGTTTCTGAAACTGCATAATATTAATGTAGTTGATGGAATTCTTGCAGACCTCGGTGTCAGCAGTCACCAGTTTGATGAAGCCGAAAGAGGTTTCTCAACAAGACATGATGCGCCGCTCGATATGCGAATGGATCAGCGACAATCACTCACCGCTGCTGATGTAATAACCAACTATAGCGAGCAGCAACTGCACAAAATATTTGAGCAGTACGGTGAAGTGACGAATTCCAAAACGCTGGCAAGAACGATCGTTGAATTGCGAAGCACACAATCGCTGAAATCAATTAATGCTTTTAAGCAAGCACTCCACGGAGTAGTGAAAGGAAATCCGAACAGGTACTTTGCCCAGGTATTCCAGGCATTGAGGATCGAAGTAAATGACGAGCTCGGAGCATTAAAAGAAATGCTCCAACAAATTCCACCCTTGTTGAAACCGGGATGCCGGGCAGCCATCATCACGTTTCATTCTTTAGAAGATCGGTTGGTTAAAAATTTTTTCGTCGCGGAACCTTTCAGGAGACGGAAGAGAATCCTTTTATCATGAGTAAATCAGTGAATGAATTAAAAGTGATAACCAAGAAACCAATTGAAGCATCCGAAGAAGAAATGAAACAAAATCCAAGAGCAAGAAGCGCCAAGTTGAGAGTAGTAGAAAAAGTAATGATGGTATAAGCTTTTGAAATTCTATTGGACGTCCCTTAGCAAGTTTATCCTGAAGCTTGTCGAAGGACTCCGTTCAACCACAGTAGTTCTTATCAACACATAAAGGGTATTAAATCCAATTTCTTTGAAACTCCGTGCCACTTTGATCTTTATCAGAGTGGCACGGTTAAACTCGAAGAGAACAAGAGCGTAAAGAACTGAAGAACCGAATTGAATTTTCAAAACAGCATGCAGGAACAAGAAAACATCAAAGAGCGGGAAATTAAACTTGACTGGAAACGATGGTTGAATTATCAATCACTCGTAAAGCAAGTGCCATTCTTTTTATTTCTAACAGTCTTAGCAGTTATATATATATATAATGGTCATTATGCGGATAAAACAATTCGCAACATCAACAGAACTGCGAAAGAGGTGAAAGAGTTGCAATGGGAATATAAAACTGTAAAGAGTGAAGTGATGTTTCAAAGCAAGCAAAGTGAATTGGTAAAAGCAGTTGAACCATTAGGATTAAAAGAATTGACAGAAGCACCGGTTGTATTGAATAATGAGAAACGAAGATAAGGCGTAGAATAAGTAAGAAGAGTGTTCATTGTCCCGCTGACGGGGGCAGATTCATAGAACGAGATCAGATGGGGTGGACAGAGCTGAATAGAATTACAGAACGATGAAAGGATTGCGACGCAACGGAAGATCAATCGGAGTTACTGAAGCTGGTATCATAAATAACAACTAAAGAATTCAGAAGAGTAGTGGAAGTAAAACGTGACATACTGTGGAGAGTGTACCTCAGTTTTATCGGCATAGTGTTGCTGAGTCTGTTGGTCCTCGGCAGAGCTTTCTATATTCAGCAGGTGCAGGGCAGTTACTGGCGAAGCATGAGCGACAGCCTTCACCAGCGAATTGAAGAAATAGATGCCGGTCGCGGAACTATCTATAGCGAAGACGGACAAATGTTGAGTACTTCGCTTCCCACCTTTGATATCTACATTGATTTTATGGCTGATGGTCTTCGTGAGAAAAACGGAAAACGTTTCAAAGAAAATATTGATTCATTCTCCAAAGCCCTGGCAAATTATTTTCACGATAAAACTGCTGCTGCATATAAAACAGAATTGCAAACTGCATATAAAAAGAAAGATCGTTACTATCCGCTGAAGAAGAAATTACAGTTTGAAGATTATAAGATCTTCCGTGAATTTCCATTGGCAAGACAAGGCAGAAACAGAAGTGGTGTAATTGTAGAAGAAAATAGCAAACGTTTAATGCCTTATCAAACGTTGGCAACAAGAACGATTGGTTTATCAAGAGAATATGTTGCAAGCAATGGTAAAGCAAAAAAACAAAATGTTGGTCTTGAAAAAGTTATGATAGTTTATTAACTGGTCAAAAGGTCAGCGCCTTGTTCGCTTTATCGCTGGTGGTGTTCCTGTTCCGGTTGATGGTTACCAGGTAGAACCTGAAAATGGAAAAGATATTATTACAACGCTTGATGTAAACATACAGGACATCGCTTCAACTGCTTTGATGAAAAAGATGATCGAAAGCGAATCGCAATATGGAACAGCGATCGTAATGGAAACAAAAACAGGAAAGATCAAAGCGATCGCAAATCTTGGCAGGCAGAAAGACGGAAGTTATTTTGAAGATGATAATTATGCATTAAGAGTTACCGAACCAGGATCAACCATAAAGCTTGCAACACTTTTATCTGTTTTGGAAAGTGGAAGTTCAAAGCTTGATGATCTGGTGGAAGTAGGAAGTGCAGGTCAAATGGTAGTTGGGCCAAGAAATGTAAATGATGCAGAAAGAGCACCGAAACCTGTATTAACAGTTGAAGAATGTTTTGCTCATAGTTCTAATGTAGGCATGAGCAAACTTGCATATAAAGCATTTGGAAATAATCCAAAGAAATTCAAAGAATACCTGCATGAATATTTACTTGATGTAAGATCACCGATTGATCTGACTGATGTACCAAGACCACAGCTTGCTTCATTTGAAAAAAATGCAGGTGGTACGATGAATATGATCACGATGAGTTTTGGTTATGCGATCCAGGTAAGTCCATTACATACACTTGACACTTTATAATGCAATTGCCAATAATGGTAAAATGATGAAACCTTATTTGGTGAACAGGATTGTAAGAGATGGTATTCCTTATCGTGAATTTCAACCAACAGTTCTTGAAGAAAATATTTGTAAACCATCAACTGTAAAAGCTGCAAAGTCAAAGTATGGAAGATGGTGATAACAGAAGGAACAGGTAAGCCAGCTTTTAAAGATATGCCATTTCCAGTAGCAGGAAAAACAGGAACAGCTCATGTAGCAGATGGTAATATTAAATATGATGACATGGTTTACCAGGCATCATTTGTTGGATATTTTCCTGCTAATGATCCTGTTTATACATGTATAGTTGTTGTTCGTACAAAACCTCATGCTGCTTTGCATTATGGCGGACAAATAGCAGCACCGGTTTTCCGTGAGATAGCGATCAAGTTATACGCAATGTATATCGAACAAAAAACTGGTCCAACATACCAGGCAATAAAAAGATAGTTTGAATTATTTCTATGCCGGCAACAGCAGCGATATAAAAAATGTTTTCAAAACATTGAATGTTGATTATAGTGATTCAGTAGGGCGATCAGATTGGGGAAATGTGATAGCAGATAATTACCAGCCGGTACTAAAAGAAGTGAATGTTAGTAAAGCTGTAATGCCAAATATAAAAGGGATGGGATTGAAAGATGTTATTTACCTGTTGGAAAATATGGGATTGAAAGTAAAAGCAAATGGACAGAGGAAAAGTAATGGTGCAATCTATACAGGCAGGATCGGCTTTGACAAAGGGAATGACTGTTTATGTTGAATTAGGATAAACATTTAACGTGAAGCTAAGTGATGTTTTATATAAAGTAAGTATCAGGTCGATAAATGGAAGTACGGATATAGATATAAAGGATGTTCAGATCGATTCGAGGAAAATAAAAAAGGCTCTTTGTTTATTGCTGTTAAAGGTTCTGCTGCTGATGGTCATCTTTTTATTGATAAAGCAACTGAAAGCTGGTGCTACAGTAATTGTGTGTGAAGTGTTGCCTGTTGAAAAAAAGATGGTGTGGTGTATGTGCAGGTGGAAAACAGTGCAGAAGCTGCTGGTTATATAGCAGCATAATTTTTTTGGTCAGCCTTCGGAAAGAATGAAAGTAGTGGGAGTGACAGGAACAAATGGCAAAACAACTATTGCGACATTATTATATAAGCTCTTTACATCATTGGGATATACATGCGGATTGTTAAGCACTGTGGAAAATCGTATCGGCGAAAAGATACTCGCTGCTACGCATACCACACCGGATGCTATAAGCCTGAATGCTTTGCTGAAACAAATGGCTGATGACGGATGTTCTCATGTTTTTATGGAGAATAGTTCTCATGCCATTCACCAGCATCGAAGCACAGGATTAAAGTTTGCCGGCGGCATTTTTAGCAACATCACTCATGATCATCTTGATTATCACAAAACGTTCGATGAATACATCAAGGTGAAGAAATCATTCTTCGATTCATTATCATCTGATGCATTTGCGGTAAGCAATGCAGATGATAAAAGAGGAATGGTGATGCTGCAGAATACAAATGCTAAAAAGTATTTCTACAGTTTGAGAACGATGGCTGATTTCAAAGGAAAGATCCTTGATAACAGCCTGACAGGTTTAGTGATGAATGTGAATGATACGGAAGTTCATTTCAGGATGATCGGTGAGTTCAATGCATATAATCTTCTGGCGGTTTATGGAACTGCAATGTGTATGGGAGAAGATAAACAGGAAGTGTTGAGATGTTTGAGTGTATTGACTGGCGCAGAAGGAAGATTTGATTATATGATCTCATCAAAAGACCGAGCTGATAGCAATTGTTGATTATGCACATACACCGGATGCTTTGTTGAATGTGCTGGCAACAATAAAGAAGTTGAAGAAAGGAAATGAACAGGTAATAACAGTAGTTGGTTGTGGTGGTGACAGGGATAAAACGAAAAGACCGATCATGGCAGAAGCCGCCTGTGAGCATAGTGATAAAGTGATATTGACAAGTGATAACCCGAGAAGCGAGGATCCTGCACAGATCATTAAAGACATGGAACAAGGAGTAAGTGTAGTGTCAAAAAGAAAATGTTTATCGATCGTAGATAGAAAAGAAGCAATAAAGACAGCAATAAGTTTAGCAAAAGCAGAAGATATAATACTGGTAGCTGGCAAAGGACATGAGAAATACCAGGAGATAAAAGGAGTAAGAAATCATTTTGATGATAAAGAAGTAGTGAGGGAGATGTTTGAAATGTTGGGTCGCTAGCTGAATAGTGAACAGGAAGTAACGAAGAGTGTGACGCAACGATGAGAGCTAAAATAGAATTACTTGGACGGTAATCATATAAAACATGATCATTATGCGAAAGAATGATCTGAAAGAAAAACCAAAGTCCTTCTTTTACCTCTCTGCGAAAGCAGGGAGGTTTAGGAAGCCAAAACTCAAGACCAACAATGCTATACCATTTGTTTGAATGGTTTAAAGAACAAGAGATCAAGTTTCCCGGAAGCGGGATTCTCGATTTCATTTCTTTTCGGGTATTGCTGGCAATGTTGTTATCGCTGGTTATTACGCTAGTGTTTGGTAAGCGATTAATAAATGTATTAAGGAAACGATTAGGAGTTGAGACGTGTTCGTGACCTGGGGCTTGCAGGTGAGCAACAAAGAAAGGAACACCAACGATGGGAGGTGTGATAATCATTCTCGGCTATAGTGAGTTCCGACTTTGCTCTTTGCCAGGCTTGATACAATATATATTATACTGATGCTGATCGCTACAGTTTGGCTTGGCATCATCGGTTTTATTGATGATTATTTAAAGTTGAGAGCTAAACGATTGGCTCATGAGCAAGGGATTGCATATAAAAAGGAGATAAAGATGGATTGGCAGGATGGTTTAAAATTCTTGGACAAGTAGGTCTTGGAATTTTTGTGGGTGCTACACTTTATTTTAATGCTGATGTAAGAATATGGAGAGAATACCAGGGTATGCCACATGCCGGAGATACAACCAGTATTCAGCAAGACTGTAAATAATAAGCCAAAATATTTTGTGGAAACCAAAGTACCAGTAACAACTATTCCATTTGTAAAAAGCCATGAGTTTAATTATTCAAAACTTTTACCAGCAAGCTGGAGAGATTATACATGGATACTTTATATACTGATTGTAATATTTATTATAACAGCAGTTTCAAATGGAGCCAATATTACTGATGGATTAGATGGATTAGCAACCGGAACATCTGCATTGATCGGAGTATGTCTTGGAATATTTGCCTATTCAAGTGGTAATCTCTTTTTGGCCGATTATCTCAACATCATGTATATCCCTGATCTCGGTGAGTTATCCATTTTTATTGCGGCAATGATCGGTGCTTGTATTGGATTTCTCTGGTATAATTCTTACCCGGCACAGGTATTCATGGGAGATACCGGAAGCTTAACGCTGGGAGGCATTATTGCATCAATTGCAATTATTGTTCATAAAGAATTATTGATACCAATTTTTTGCGGAGTGTTTTTCGTGGAGTTGTTAAGTGTGATGTTACAGGTAACCTATTTCAAATACACAAAAAGAAAGACAGGAGTTGGAAAAGGATTTTTCTCATGAGCCCCTTGCATCATCATTACCAAAAGCAAGGTTATCATGAAGCAAAAATTGCTGACAAGATTTTGGATCGTGACAGTGCTTGGTGTGTTATTAAGTATTGCAACGTTGAAAATGAGATAGCGGATTGAAGAAAATCATTATTGAAAAACCGCCCATGTCTGAAACCTTAAGAAACTAAATCGAAGTCCAAACCAGATTGTGGTGCAGAACAGACAGAACTAATGCTTGTGAAGAACCAAATTCCGTACAGCCTTAGTGCAGAACAGCCAGATAGTTGAGCATATTCTAATAGTTGAAATGCTTAATTACTAAAGATGATAAAAGCTATAAGCTCGGCCTCCCTCTGGTTAGAGGGAGAATGAGGGTGAGGCTGTATGAACAAGAAACTTGTCATACTCGGCGGAGGTGAAAGTGGTGTCGGCGCTGCGTTGCTGGCAAAGCAAAAAGGGTATGATGTGTTTCTTACAGACGGAAGTTCTTTGAAAGAGATCTATCGCAACGAGTTGCTGAATGCCGGAATTGAATTTGAAGAAGGCAAGCACACTGATGAAAAGATCCTGAATGCTGATGAAGTGATGAAAAGCCCGGGCATACCGGAAAAAATGAAATGGTGAAAAAGATAAGAGCAAAAGGAATTGAGATCATCAGTGAAATAGAATTGGCTTACCGCTTCAAAGGCAATAGTAAAATTATCGGCATTACCGGCAGCAATGGAAAAACGACAACGACTGCATTAACATATCATATCTGCAAAACGGCAGGACTTGATTGTGCATTGGTTGGCAACATCGGTTTTTCATTTGCAAGACAAGTTGCAGACAGATCCCAAACCGCTGTATGTAGCAGAGATCAGCAGTTTTCAGTTGGATGATATCAAAACATTCAGACCGGATGTAGCGATACTGACCAACATTACCGAAGATCATCTTGATCGCTACGAATACAAGTTTGAAAATTATATACGGAGCAAATTCCGTATCGCTATGAACCAGGACAGAAAATGATCATTTCATTTATTGCGCCGATGATGAAGTAACTATGAAATATTTAAACAAGTTCAATATTCAATCAAACCAACTGCCAATCAGCATGAAAAAAGAACTACCGAATGGAGCATTTATCAAAGACGGGGACATGTATGTAAGAACAGGAAACGATTTACGTAAGTATGAGTGTCTATGATTTTGCATTAAAAGGAAAACATAACCAATATAACACAATGGCCGCCTGTGTAGCAGCGTCAACGCTGGATATTAAGAAAGGAAAAGATACGAGAAGCTGTTACAACTTTTCAAAGTCTTGAGCATCGAATGGAACCAGTGGCCACTATCCGTGGAGTTGAGTTCATCAATGATAGCAAAGCAACCAATGTAAATAGTACATGGTATGCATTGGAAAGTATGAACAAGCCCACTATCCTGATCCTTGGAGGTGTTGATAAAGGAAATGATTATTCATTGATCGACCGAACTGGTGAAAGAAAAAGTAAAAGCGATCATTTGTCTCGGTACTGATAACAGGAAGATCCACGAGGCATTTGGAAATATAATAAGCACAATTGTAAATACAGGCAGCGCTGCAGAAGCGGTACATGCTGCCTTTCATTTTGCAGCAAAAGGGTGATGTGGTTTTATTGAGCCCGGCTTGTGCAAGTTTTGATCTGTTTAAAAATTATGAGGATCAGGGGAAATCAGTTTAAGAAAGCAGTGAAGGAATTATAAACCTCTGTCTCCGCCTAAGGCGGAGAGACTTAGATCGGGGTTTCGTTTTGAAATTGAAAAGTTCTTTAACAATGAGTGTGATCATTCTGTTACCAGCAGCAGTGCTACTTATTCGGCTCCTGTTGCGTCAGCACTCTTGTACATTCAGTTCTTTATTCAACAATCGGGCACTTTCATATTGCTCCGTAGGAGCAACCTAGCTGGTAGCCCCGGGTGAAACCCGGGTTGAAAGAAAAACAACTTTAAAGAATCCCGTAGGGGTTCAATATAAAAAGATGAATAGAGTTACAAAAGATGATCCGCCTGAGGCAGGACGCAAGGAACGTTGAATAGGATTACAAATGATGACAACAAAAAATAAATGACCGAAGCATTAAATATACAACAGCAGATCAGGAAATTTTGGACAAAGAACCAAAGGGGATAAAGTGATCTTGGGCATTAGTTATCCTGTTGGTACTTGCATCATTGCTTGTAGTGTACAGTGCTACCGGGTCGCTTGCCTATAAATTATATAGAGGTAACACGGAAGTGTACCTGTTCAAGCAAATTGCTTTTATATCACTGGGAATGGCGGTTATTTATTTTGCTCATCGTGTCAATTATACGATCTGGTCAAAAGTTGCATATTTCCTCTTTATCATTTCAATTCCACTTTTGATCTATACATTATTCTTCGGTGTTCGGATGAATGAAGGCAGCCGCTGGATCCGCTTGCCGATAATCAACATGACGATGCAAACTTCCGATCTTAGCGAAACTTGCTTTGTTCATGTATGTTTCAAGACAGATAAGCAAAAGACAAAATACTATTAAAGATTTCAACAGGGTTATTTGCCATTGATCATTCCAGTCGGATCTTGTTTGCGCATTGATCGCTCCGGCTAATCTTTTCTACCGCATTATTGCTTTGGCGCAAGCTGCTTGCTATTGCTTTTTATTGGAAGGGCCAGTACAAAACATTTATTGATAACATTGGAGTTGCCTGTATCCCGATCGTGATATTGATCTTTGCAGCTGTTGTTCGTCACAACTCAGCTGGTGATGAGATTAACCGGTTCCAAGAAACCTCATCAGGGTTATTTGCAAGAGCGGATACATGGATCAACCGTGTAGAAGGATTTATTTATGGAAGCAAACAATCGATCGACGATGATACTTACCAGGTAAACCAGGCAAAGATCGCTATTGCTAAAGGCGGTTTGGTTGGTGTTGGTCCCGGCAACAGTACACAAAGAGATTTTTACCGCAAGCTTATAATGATTTTATTTATCCAATCATCATGGAAGAGTATGGATTGATAGGAGGAGCATTTATTCTATTTATCTATCTCGTGTTCTCTATGGCGAAGTATCAGAATTTTTAAAAGATGTCCTTATGCATTCGGTGCTTTCCTTGCATTGGGACTCAGTTTTACATTGGTGATACAGGCCGTAGCAAATATGGCGGTAAGTGTAAACTTATTTCCAGTAACGGGAGTTACACTTCCATTAGTGAGTATGGGAGGTAGTAGTTTCTTGTTTACATGTTTTGCAATTGGGATCATTTTGAGTGTGGCGAGAAATGTGGAGCAATTAGAAGGGAAAACAAAGTGTTGGCGACAGAAAATGAGCAATAACATTGATTAATAATATTGGCATTGAGAACAATAGTGAGCAGATGAATTATAATGCAGGCGGCGGAACAGGCGGACATATTTTCCCGGCAATAGCAATCGCTAATGCTTTGAAAAAAAGATAGTTCGATCGAAATATTGTTTGTAGGGGCGAAAGGGAAAATGGAAATGGAAAAAGTGCCGCAGGCAGGATATAAGATCATAGGATTAGATATAGCAGGATTCAACAGGAGTTCTTTGATAAAAAATATTGGTTTGCCTTTTAAGATCATTAAGAGTTATTTCCAGGCAAGAAAAATAATGAGTGACTTCAAACCGGATGCAGTTATTGGAGTTGGTGGTTATGCCAGTTTTCCCAATGTTGCAGTTAGCGCAACAGAAGAAATATTCCAACCGTGATACAGGAACAAAACTCATTTGCGGGAAAAACGAATATGATACTTGGGAAAAAGAGCAAAGAAGATTTGTGTCGCGTATGAAGGCATGGAGAAATTTTTTCCGAAAGAGAAGATCATATTGACCGGCAATCCTGTAAGGTCAGCGATCTCAGGATCATCAATAACAAGAACAGAAGGCGACAATTTTTTCCAGTTGCATTTGAATAGAAAAACTGTTTTTGTGGTTGGAGGTAGTCTTGGTGCAAAATCGATCAATGAAGCGGTTGATGAACGACCTTGATGATATTACTGAATGCAGGTTTACAGTTGATCTGGCAAACGGGAAAACCATATTTGGCAAAAGCAAGAGAAAGAGCAGCAGGTAAAGCCGGGCGTTTGGGTAAATGATTTTATTACAAAGATGGAGTATGCTTATGCAGCCAGCGATATAGTGATCTCAAGAGCAGGTGCGATCGCTATTGCAGAATTATGTGTGATGAAAAAGCCAACATTGTTTGTGCCTTTTCCTTACGCTGCAGAAGATCATCAAACGGTGAATGCAATGAGCCTGGTGAATAAACATGCGGCATTGATAGTAAAAGATAGTGAAGCAAAAGAAAAATTGGTACCAATGATCATTGAGCTGGCAAAGGATGATGCTAAACAAAGTGAATTGAGAAGACATATTAGTGAATTAGCAATAAAGGATGCAGATGAAAGAATAGCGGAAGAGATTTTAAAAATATTATGATGAGTTTTTGACGGGTTCCAAAAGTTCAAATACTGTCCTTATGAATCCCCTTCGGGGGTCTATGCAGAAAGAAAGAAGATTATTAAGTATGAAAGCGATCTATTTTATCGGGATTGGCGGAATCGGGATGAGTGCATTGGCCAGATACTTTCATTCAAGGGGTACAAGAGTAAGTGGGTATGATAAAACAGCAAGTTCTTTAACAAAGGAATTAGAGCAAGAAGGGATGAAGATCCATTATGAAGAGAATGTTGACCTGATTCCGAAAGACGCGGAGTTGGTTGTTTATACACCTGCCGTTCCAAAAGAGCACAAAGAATTGGTGTATTATCAACAGAATGGATATAAAGTGGTAAAGAGAAGTGATGTATTGCAGATAGCAACAGAAAGTTCTTTTTAATATATGTATCGCAGGTACACATGGCAAAACAACTATTACAACCATGGTAGCGCATTTGTTGCGACACACTGGTTATGGGTGTAATGCATTTCTGGGTGGTATTTCGGTGAACTATGGAACTAATTTTTGGAGCAAGCGAAAGAAATGTAAGTGTTGTTGAAGCTGATGAGTATGATAGAAGTTTTTTGAAATTAAGTCCGGATATAGCGATCATCACAGCAATGGATCCTGATCACCTTGGATATTTATGGAACTGCTGAAGCAATGGAACAAGCATTTATTGATTTCAGTGGTAAAATAAAAGAAGGTGGTTTACTGATCAGCAAGTTTGGATTAAAGAGAGCAAAAGAGCTAAAAGGAACCAGGCATCTGTCTTATAGTGCTCAAAACAATAAAGCAGATGCACATGCTGAGAACATAAAGATGATGAATGGCAGTTATGAGTTTGATGTGGTGATAAAGGAAAAGAGAATTGAGAAAGTGAAATTGAATATTGGGGGAATGCATAATGTGGAAAATGCAATAGCAGCAATAACAGTAGCAAGTTCTTTAAATATAGATGAAGAAAAGATCAAAGCGGCGGTAGCAGACTTTAGAGGTGTGAAAGAGAAGATTTGAGTATATCATTAAAAACTGATGAACTGGTTTTTATTGATGATTATGCTCATCATCCTGAAGAATTAAGAGCCTTGATCAGCAGCGCTAAGTCTTTGTTCAGCGATAAAAAATGTACAGTGATATTTCAACCGCATCTGTACACAAGAACAAGAGACCTGGCTGACGGATTTGCAGAAGTGCTGGATATGGCTGATGAAGTGATATCTGTTACCGATCTATCCTGCAAGAGAATTGCCGATAGCAGGAGTGAGTAGCGAGATGATACTTGATAAAATGAAGAAGCAAGAATAAAAGAGTGTTAGATAAAGAAGAGTTGAAAAATTGGATAAGAAAAGATTTTAAGAAACAAGGAAAGGTTTTAGTAACAGCAGGAGCAGGAGACATTGATCTGCTGGTAGAACCTATAAAAGAAATTTTGAAATAATTTTTGTGAATACAAAAGCGACAATACGGAAAATATTATTTGTGATGCTCTGGGTTTGCATCGGTGGTGGCATGTTAAGTTTATTAATTGCAGCAATTGGTAAAAAGAACAGGGAAGACTGTACTGACTATACGATTGCAATTAAAGGATCACGAGGAGAATCTTTTTATAAACGCAGATGATATCAGGAAAATACTTAGATCATGGTGCAGGCTCTGAAATAAAAGGAAAAAAGATATCAGAGATAAACCTGAAAAAACTTGAACAGCTTTTGAGAGAATAATGTTTGGATCCGTAAAGCTGAAATGTGGTTTGATAATAGAAATGTTTTGCATGTTGAGGTTTACGAAAGAGAACCGATCGCCAGGATTTTTACAACTGCAGGTAATTCATTTTATATCGATAGCACAGAAAGAAAGCTACCTCTTTCTGATAAAATGAGTGCCAGGGTGCCGGTATTTACAGGATTTCCTGATAAAAAGTTTATTCGGCCAAAGACAGTATGTATTATTAACTGATGTAAAGAATATAGCTACATATATAAGTAATGATCCTTTCTGGATGAGCCAGGTAGCACAGATAGATATAACGACCGGAAAGAAATTTTGAATTAAGTCCTGTTGTAGGAAATCATTTAATAAAACTTGGAAATGGAAAAGACATTGAAAAGAAATTTAATCGACTGATGATCTTTTATAAGCAGGTGCTTGCGTCAAAAAGGATTTGATGCATACAGCACAATTGATGTTCAATACTACCGGGCAGGTAGTAGGAACAAGAAAGAGGAAGCAGATAAAAATAAAGTGGATACTGTTATGCTTAAAAGAAGAGTAGATGAAATGTTGAAGCAAATGCAAAAGCAGTATGACAGCGTTGCAGCTTTAAAACCGATTACTGAAAAACCAACCATAAGTGGATCACAAGTAAGTACAACTAGTTTGAGAGCCACCAATTCTCAACCTACTAACCCAAATGCTTTGAAAGCTGAATCCCTACCCCTCTTAAAAACGACAACAAAACCCGATGAGAAGCAAACCAAGAGCGGTGATGCCGAAGAAAACAAATTGAAAAAACTAAAAATCAATAATCTAAAATTCGTAAACAACTAAAAACTACAATATCATGAACAACGAACAACCCATTATCGTCGGGCTCGATATCGGCACCACCAAGATCGCTGTGATCGCCGGTCGCAAAAATGAATTTGGCAAACTGGAGATACTTGGCTTTGGACGAGCCAACAGCAATGGTGTAAAACATGGCCAGGTGCTTAACATTGATGAAACAATTAAAGCCATCAATGCGGCATTGGAAAATTGCTCTGCTTCAAATCCTAGCTTGGAAATTAAAGAAGTGTATGTCGGCATTGCCGGGCATCATATTAAAAGTTTGCAAACCCGTGGCGATATTGTTCGCCAGGATACTGAAGAAGAAATTACACAGCAGAGAAATCGATCAGTTGGTTGCTGACCAATACAAAACTTATATTCCTGCCGGCGACCAGATCATTGATGTGATCCCACAGGAATTTACGATTGATAATTTTCAAAATATCCCTAACCCGATCGGTTATGGTGGTGTAAAGGTTGGAGCAAACTTTCCATATCATCACCGGTGATAAAAATGCGATCCGCAATATCAATCGTAGCGTTGAGAAAGCAGATGCTTACAACAAAGGACCTGGTATTACAACCATTGGCATCTGCATCGCGCAGTAATGGGACAGGAAGATCTGGAAGCCGGTGTTGCCATAGTTGATATCGGTGGTGGTACTACTGACCTTGCTGTTTTTTATGAAGGCATTTTGAAACACACAGCAGTTATTCCTTTCGCAGGTGAAAATATTACCAATGATATTAAAACCGGTTTAGGTGTTTTAAAAACACAGGCTGAGCAAATGAAAGTTCAGTTTGGCAGTGCATTATCTAATGAAGCAAAAGCAAATGCATATATCACTATTCCGGGTTTGCGTGGCATGCCTGCAAAAGAGATCAGTGTAAAAAATCTTGCGAACATCATACAGGCCCGCATGAGTGAGATCCTGGATTTTGTTACTTATCATTTAAAGCAAGTTGGTCTTGATAACAAAGCATTGAATGGTGGGATCATTCTTAACCGGTGGTGGTTCACAATTGAAACACATGATCCAGTTAACAGAATATGCAACAGGTTTGAATGCAAGGATCGGTTTCCCGAATGAACATCTTGCAGCAGGTCATATAGAAGAATTGGCTAAACCAACTTATTCTACTTGTATCGGGTTAATATTGAAAGGATATGATGATTATGAACATAACCGTAAGCAATTTGAAAGAGATTTCAAAGTTGTTGAAGTGCCGGATAGTCTGAAACAAGCAGCAGAAGAAGTAGACAGGTCCTGAAGAAGCAGTTGCTGTTGATAGAAGACGTAAAAACTTAACAGGTTTCTGGGACAAATTCAAAGACAGGCTTGTTGATCTTGTTTAAAGAAGAAGAAGATCATGCATCTATAAGTTAAAATTAAGTAACAATTAAAAATAACTAACCCATTACTAACTGCTGTAAAACTTTCCGAGAAACAGCTTTGTAAAATTCAACAGTATGATACATTTTGATTTGCCAAAAGAAAAATCATCGATCATCAAAGTGATCGGTGTTGGAGGTGGAGGAAGTAATGCAGTCAATCACATGTTTAGCCAGATGATTGAAGGTGTCAACTTCATCATCTGCAATACAGATGCACAGGCAATTGCACAAAGTATGGTGCCAAACAGAGTTCAGTTAGGCCCTCATCTTACGCAAGGACTTGGTGCCGGCGCTAATCCTGAGATTGGAAGACAGGCAACTGAAGAATCATTGGAAGAGATCCGTCGTATTCTTGAAGTGAATACCAAAATGGCATTCATTACTGCTGGAATGGGTGGTGGTACCGGTACAGGTGGAGCACCGATCATTTGCAAAAATTTGTAAGGACCTCGGCATTCTTACAGTTGGTATTGTTACCACTCCTTTTGCTTATGAAGGAAAGAAAAGGATCCAGCAAGCAGAAGAAGGAATAAAAATCTTGAAAGCAATATGTAGATACATTGCTTGTGATCAGTAATGATAAACTGCGTCACCAGTTTGGCAATTTAAAAATGCGTGATGCATTTGCAAAAGCAGATAATGTATTGGCTACTGCAGCAAAATGTATCACGGATGTGATTACAACAGCACCGGACAGATCAATGTTGACTTTGCTGATGTATGTACCGTAATGAAGTAATGGCGGTGTAGCCATTCTTGGTAGTGCAACAGCATCAGGCGAGAATCGTGCACAAAAAGCAATTGAAGAAGCGTTGAATTCTCCATTGCTTAATGATAATGATATCCGCGGCGCTAAATGGATACTTATCAATATCAATTCCTGCGAAGGTGAACATGAATTCACCATGGATGAAGTGGAGATCATTCAAAATTATTTATTGAGCCAGGCCGGAGAGAATACAGATGTGATCCTGGGTCTTGGGTTATGATAATACGCTGGACAATAATCTAGGCATTACGCTTATCGCTACAGGTTTTGAACATAAAGATCCTTTTGCTAAAAAGGAAATAAAAAAGAAAGAACCTAAAGAAGAAAAGATCGTAATGGTATTGGGCGAAGAAGAGAAAAAGAAAGTTATAGAAGAAGTAAAGCCTGAAACAAAAGTTGTTGATCTGCTTGCTCCAACACTTGTTGATGATATTCCTGCAGCAGATGAACCAGTATCTGCAATGATGATCGTTGAAGATGAAGAATTGGAAGAACAGGAGAATGAATCATACATATTGCAACCAACAGAAGAAACTAAAACTGTTGTATGGGATATTCATAGTTACTGAAAAACTACCAAGTGAAACCACGAATAGAATGACAGGTGAAACTACTGGGGACAAAATGTTATCCACCGAAAAAGTGAAGTGTTATTTTCGGATACCAATTCCGTAAAATCCACAAATAAATAAAGAAGAAGTAAAGTTTCCACTAAAGATAATGCCTCACCGGCGTCTGCAGCATCGGGGGTATCTGGCCAGACCGTCCAATATTTACGCAGAACCAAAAGTAGGAGTCTACTACTCCAATGCTTTCTGCAGAAGAACCACGTATTCCGCAAAACGATCCAAAGCAGATCAACGAGGAATCTCCTTGCGATATGCAATTGGTCATGCGGAATGACATTCCAGCGGCGGATAGGCCGTTGGCCCATCATTCTCAACAACCTTTGACTGCTTCAAATGAGGAACCTGCACTGCAGGACGAAAATGAAGATCGAACAAAACGTAGGGCGACCGAACGGTTGACAGAAGCTGCGCAATTTGTCATTCAACATTAACGCGTGCCGACCCGAATAATGAGTTTGAGAACTGTGCCGGCTTATATCCGCCGCAATATGGAATTGTATAGCAATTCCTCCAATGCAGTTGAAAACTTCTACAGCAACTACGAAGTCAAGACTGACGAAAACAATCAAACACAAGATCAGCACCATCAATACATTCTTAGACGGGAAAAAACCGGATTAAAATAGCCGTTGGATAAACAGATCCTAATCCTTTTGAATTACTTCCACCAGCCTATTAACGGCTTGTGTTTTTAGTTGTTCCCCCGATTTCTATCAGGGGGTTATTTGCGGGGAAGGCAGCATACATCTTATGTTACCAGCTTTGGTAATTCTTATCATCTTCTGTTGCGTCGCACTCTTGTACGTTCTGGTAATTCTGTTCAACTTTTATCCACCCCTTTCGATCTTTATCTATAGTCAGTACATCCGGCCCCCGCCAGCGGGGATAGTATATGCATCAATTTATTTCGGAAATAAAGTGATATGCAAATATATCCCCCTACCTGGCGGGGAAGTAGTTCAATGAAAATTAATTTTCAAGTGGGGGTGGATAAAGAAACGCTCAATGATGTGTCATCATTATAAAGGTGATTATGATCGAACAAAGAAAGGATCCAAGTTGGGAATAATAAGATAAATCAAATTCATGGAAACAGTTCTAATAACCGGCGGCACAGGAATGATCGGCAAAGCATTGAACACAAGCATTGATCGAAAGAGGATTTACATGTAATTATTCTTACACGTATATTAGCAACGATAAACAAAAAACGGAGAACGATAAACCTAACTTATGCTATTTGGGATAGTAGAGAAACAAACAATAGATAAAGACGCATTCGCAAAAGCAGATTACATTATTCACCTCGCCGGCGCATCAGTCGCAGAAAAAGATGGACGAAAAAGAAAGCAAGAAATAGTTAGTAGCAGAGTTGATAGTGGAAAACTGATAGCATTGATAGTTTAAAAAATCTTCCATAATAAAGTAAAAACAGTAATATCTGCAACGGCAATCGGTTGGTACTGGGCCTGATAAAAACGATGCGAAAGAAATTTACGGAGAATGATCCTTCATCAAATGATTTTCTTGGACAAACATGCAAACAATGGGAAGCAGCAATTGAGCCAGCGTCATTTTCTTGGAAAAAGATTAGTGAAGATTCCGTATTGGAATTGTTTTAAGTAATGAATGGTGGTGCTTATGTCGAGTTTAAAAGCCATTGAAGTTTGGATTAGCTACGATACTTGGAAACGGAAAACAAATTGTCAGTTGGATCCATATCGATGATCTTGTAAGAGCGATCCTTTTTGCAATGGAAAACGAAAAGATGGAAGGAGTTTACAACGCAGTGCACCTCATCCGGTTTCAAATAAAGAACTGGTGCTGGAAATTGCAAAAAAGGAGAGAGGCAAATCTTACATCCCTGTTCATGTTCCCACTTTTGCTTTAAAAATCAGATTGGGTGAAATGAGCGTAGAAGTTTTAAAAAGTGCAACCGTTAGCTCCGAGAAAATTACAGCAAGCAGGATTTATTTTTCAATACCCGGATCTAGGATCAGCCATTAGCCAATTGGCGGGCCAAAAAAATCTTCCGGGCTAACTGTTTGCATGATCACTTATGCCAAACATTCATGCTCAAACTCTCCAAGGACTGCCTTATTCCATGATGAAAGTGGAGACGATGAAGGTTAAATGCTTCCATTATGTCCCAGCTTTAATTTACTTTTCTATACATCGGGTGCATGCTGGTACCTCCTGCTAACTCCCAGCTGGCTTTGAAGGATCATATTGAAATTGGGGATCAACCAATGTCCCTCTCGGATACATAATTCCTGGCACACCTTGTCCACGTATGTCCAGGTCCTTTGGATGATTCAAGCCCAAGTGTATGACCATATTCATGTGCTGCAGTCGTTGAGCCTTTATATAGATTTTCTCCAATTTAGGATAACCTGCTTTGTTTACAATTTAATCCATCAACAAATGAGATATGATTCCATGTGCAAATTCTTCGATGCGGAAATAATTATTCCTTGGGTCGAGATTTCTGATAAATATCTATTAGGTAGCGATGGCAGGGTCATGCCAGGTAGCCATGGATTCTGAAGATCTAACTTCAGTACCATTGAACTGATGAAACTTCAGGCGGCTGCGGGTTCGTTCCACATGGTTTCAGAATTTCATCTGTCTGATCGTGTCGGTGATCTCTGGCATTGGCCAGCATTGCCATAAGTAATAATATTGGAATAAGATGACAGAGTTGGCGTTGATGTATGTCTAATTCTGCGGATCCCATTACTTCCAAAAATTACGGAGAAAAGAAAACTATCAGAATTAATTTCTAAAGAATACACCTTTGATTTCTCTTTTCTTCCTTTGAATTCCATTTCACCGATCTCATTGATTTGATATTTATCAGGGACGTCAAAATCGTGTAGAAAATCTATAGATACGATAAATGAATGTTTCAGTTCATGGCATTTACTCCTGATCCTTGCGGTAGTATTGAGTGTATCACCACTGAATATAAGTTCTTTTTATGATGCCGAATATAACCTGCTGTAACATCGCCGGCATGAATACCTGCTTTAAAAGTTGGGACAACACCATATTCTTTCAGGTAATAATTTTTCTTTTCTTTAAAATGTAAGAACAGACTCGTTTCACGAATCTTAAACAGCGTAATTTATTTTTGGATTATTTTTCCAGCAAATAACTATTTCATCACCTACATACTGATATATATGCCCCCAATTTGCCAGTATCGGGTCAGTAATATCTAGCAAAAAAATCATGCAGCATATTGAAATACTTTTCATGACCTATTTGTTCTGCAATGGTTGTTAGAATCATTTATGTCAAGAAAAGAAATATCCTGTTTTCTTTCCTTGGTTTATGATAACGGCCGCGAATTAAATTCCTCAATCCACCGGTCCGTATTTGTCAGCTATTTCAAGTACGAGGATCGAGATGAATGACAGTATGCCAAGATCGATCATACCCATCAGGAAACTAGGTGTGAGGATCACCTTTGAACAAAGTTTTTTTCAAAATTCATAAAGCTTAGTTCACCCTTATAACGGAAAATGTAATAGGCAAGTAATACAATAACAGATACAACAAGAAAAAGCAAAAATGTTAACGTCATTCTCAATATAGTGGAAAGCCATATAGGTAATTTTCGAAAAGCATCTT
>ERZ1370068.3881-contig-2979_pt1 | contig 32693 bp, 49 predicted proteins | sample MGYA00561227_ERZ1370068 | MGnify/ENA primary metagenome ERZ1370068 (study PRJEB38410, sample SAMEA6850437) | metagenome | study: Metagenomic assessment of the ecological functions of the soil: analysis of the soil microbiota associated with the...
ATTGTACTTCGTTCAGTTACGTATTGCTCACTTAAAATGAATTCACTTTCTGATGAATCACTTATAATGAAACTAAATGAAGCTGCAAAAGTTGGCGTTGAATTGAATTTAATTGTTCGTGGAATTTTTGCATGCGTTCTGAAAGTAAAAAATATTTGAAACCGTGTAAATGCTATCAGTATTGTTGATGAATATTTGGAACATGCACGGGTGTGGGTATTTCATAACAATGGTAAAGAGAAAGTTTATATATCTTCGGCTGACTGGATGGTTCGGAATCTTGATCATCGTGTGGAAGCAAGTTGCCTGATCAACTGATGAGCAAATTAAACAGGAAATAAAAGATATACTCGATATACAACTAAATGATAACGTAAAAGCAAGGCGGATTGAACAATGAGCTTAAGCAATGATTATATTAATACAGGCAGAAAAAAAGATCCGCAGCCAGGTAGAGACCATATAAATATCTTTATAAAAAACTCAAACACCCGTAAACGTTGAGACTGGCAGCAATTGATATTGGAAGCAACGCAGCAAGACTTCTTATTTCCGATGTAATAATAGGACCACAGGGCAACCCCCGAATTTATCAAGGCAGCACTTGTTCGTGCTCCATTGCGGCTTGGCTTTTGAAGTTTTTGATAAAGGTGAGATCCCTCCTAATAAAGTTGAAAAGGTGATTAAAACTATGAAGAGCTATAAGCTGCTTCTGGATGTTTATGAAGTAAAACACGTGAAGGCTTGTGCCACTTCTGCTATGCGTGATGCAACGAACGGCGCTGAAATTATTCGTAAAGTAAAAGCGGAGACCGGTATAGAAATAAAGATCATTTCAGGACAGGAAGAAGCTTCACTGATCTATGAAAATCATATTGCAGAAAATATGACGAAAGAAGAATCTTATCTCTATATAGATGTTGGAGGCGGCAGCACTGAACTTACTTTTTTCACTGATGGCAAACTTGTGTTTAAAGAATCATTTAATATCGGTACGATCCGTTTACTGAAAAACCAGGTTAGTGAAGCAATTTGGGATGAGATGAAAGAATTTATTAAACAAAAAACAAAAGGCTATCATCATGTAACTAGCAATTGGTTCTGGTGGAAACATCAATAAAATATTTTCTCTTTCAAAAGAAAAGAAGGAAAACCTTTGACAGCTTGATCTGTTAAGAGATTATTTTAAAGAGTTCAGCAATTTATCAGTTAATCAAAGAATGACTCTTTATCATTTGCGTGAAGACCGGGCTGATGTCGATCGTTCCTGCCCTGCTTATTTATATCAATGTAATGCGTTGGGCCGATACAGAAGAAATTTATATTCCCAAGATCGGTTTGGCTGATGGATTGATCCATACATTGTATGAGGAAGTGAAAGAACCACGATTGACATGATTTTTCCAGATGATTAATGAGGAAAACTGGATATAACTTTACATCATTAAGCTTTTCAAATAAAGAGCATTTATATTTTGGTTGCTATAAAAATCGGTCATAATTTTCTTCGTTTTTCAAAATCCCGGTTCTATGTCTGTAAATAAGGAAGTAAAAAAGTAACAACAAATACTCTTCAGAAGATGAAAACTGCTGGAGAAAAGATCAGTATGCTAACGGCATACGATTTTTCTTTTGCAAGAATTATTGATAATGCCGGCATTGATATCATTCTTGTTGGTGATTCCGCTTCTAATGTAATGGTGGGTCATGAAACAACACTTCCCGATCACTATCGATCATAGCTGATCTATCATGCTTCAGCGGTTATTCGGGGAGTTAATCGTTGCCTTGTTGTTGTTGATCTTCCTTTTGGTTCTTATCAATCCAATTCTGACATTGCTCTTGCTTCTGCAATTCGTATCATGAAAGAAACCGGGGCTCATTCAATAAAAATTAGAAGGCGGTGAAGAAGTGGTTGATTCAGTAAAAAGAATTGTTTCTGCAGGAATACCGGTGATGGGACATTTAGGTTTAACGCCACAATCAATTTATAAATTCGGCACATATACAGTTCGTGCAAAAGAAGCGGATGAAGCCAATAAATTACGACGTGATGCAAAGCTGCTGGAGAAAGCCGGTTGCTTCGGCATCGTGCTTGAAAAGATACCTGCCGAACTTGCAAAAGAAGTAACTGAAAGTCTTACATATTCCTACAATTGGTATCGGCGCCGGTATGCATTGCGTGATGGACAGGTTATTGGTAATGCATGATATGCTTGGCATCAATACAGAATTTAAACCCCGGTTTCTTCGCGTCAATATTTGAATCTTAAATGAACAGGTTACTACCGCTGTTCAGCAATACTATCAGTGATGTGAAAGGAAAGTCTTTTCCGAATGAGAATCGGAGCAATATTGATTGACTATTAAGTTCCGTAACCTTAGAATCTGCCTTAAAACCTAATTAATCATGAGACTTCTTTTTATTCTGTAACAGCATATTTCAAGCACTCTAATCATGCTCAATACATTTTCACAAGCATATTCAAACGGATCAACGATTATTACCATTAGCTCGATGGAAATATCAAAGAATGGCCGATCAGAAAAATTCACGATTGACAAGGCAAAGAATTCGTTTCGCTGTCGACAATGATGTCAAATGCTGATTTCTTGCTCTTCAATTTCCGATAAAGTCAGCAACAAAGAAAATAATGCAAAGAGTGAGACCTGTTTATTCATGTACAAGGGAAAGAAAAAGAAAATGCGCGGCAGTCAATGTCCTTTGAGGATGGAGAAGTTTCAGATCAGGTGGACGAAGCTTTTGGTTTTGTAACGCAGAGCCTGCTACTAAATGTAAACACAGAAGGCAACTGTCAATATTGCTATTGAATGGGATAGTTCTAATGTTTGCAGTATTGAATATTATGTCGCACTTAGAAATGCTTGAAAGTTCTGTAGCTGAATTAAACAATAAAAAGATCAGTATTGGATGGAAATTGAATGAAAGTGAAATGAGGTAACAAGTCAGCATCTACAGCTTGCCACCCGTATCCACATCTGCAAGGCTCGTATGCAGGTACCTGCTGAAGCAGACCTCCATAATAGCAATCGTAGTAGTGGATTGACTCCAAAATAATCCTCCTGTAATCTAGTACAACAAACTCAATCGGTCTGGACAACACATACGAGTATCAAAATGTTTTTCGCATCACTTCGAACAACATTGGTGTTTTCTCACGTCTTTTTATGATTATTCTCGATCTGTACTTTTGCTATTCCTAATATAATACAAATGGATTTTCTAAAGTATTGCATGTAGAATCGTAATAATCCGGTGCAAGCACAGGTAGCAAATGGATAAAGTCTATCGGTGAAAAATACAGTTCCTTCTCTCCTGTTGATGGCAAACTGATTGGCTCGGTTACTGCTGCTGATAAAGAAGCTATGAAAAAATAATTCAGACTGCTGAAGTCTGCATTTCAAGCAATGGCGATTGATGCCGCGCTTCAAAGCGGTGAAATTGTCACAGACAGGTTAGGTGAAGCACTTAAGGAAATATAAAGAAGCCATTGGGCAAACTTGTTTCTTATGAAATGGGAAAAAGTTTGCAGGAAGGTTATGGCGAAGTGCAGGAAATGATCGACATCTGTGATTTTGCTGTTGGCTTATCAAGACAGCTCTATGGATTAAGCATGCATAGTGAGACGGCCCGGTCATCGCATGTATGAGCAATGGCATCCATTAGGAATTGTTGGAATTATTTCTGCATTTAATTTTCCCGTTGCTGTGTGGAGCTGGAACAGCTATGCTTGCATTAGTGTGCGGTGATGTTTGTATCTGGAAGCCGTCAGAAAAACTCCTCTTTGCGGAATCGCATGTCAGCATATCATTTCAGAAGTGTTTGCAAAGAATAATGTTCCTGAAGGTGTTTGTTCTTTGATAATTGGCGGTCAGTGATGTTGGTGAATGGATGGCAAATGATACAAGGATCCCTCTCCTATCAGCAACCGGTTCTACAAGAATGGGAAAAGCAGTTGGCGCAGCAGTTGGTGCAAGACTTGGAAGAGCATTACTTGGAACTTGGAGGAAACAATGCGATCATTATTTCAAAAGATGCAGATATAGATATGGCGATCCGTGGCGCATTGTTTGGAGCAGTTGGTACTGCAGGACAACGGTGCACATCAACAAGACAGCGCTGATCATTCACGATGATGTTTATGAAAACGTAAAACAAAAATTAATTGCCGCTTATTCTCAATTGCATATCGGAAATCCTTTAGATGAAAATAATCATGTAGGTCCGTTGATCGATAAGGATGCGGTGAAAATGTATGAGGCATGCAATTGAAGAATGTAAAAAGAAGGTGGAAAATTTATTGTTGAAGGTGGCGTATTAAGCGGTGATGGTTTTGAAAGTGGTTGTTATGTAAAACCATGTATTGCTGAAGTGAAACCAGAATATAAAATTGTACAACACGAAACCTTTGCTCCCATTCTTTATTTATTGAAATATAAAACGGTTGATGATGCAATTGCAATTCAAAATGGAGTACCGCAAGGTCTTTCATCAGCCATCATGACCTTGAACCTTCGCGAGGCAGAACAATTCCTTTCTGTTTCCGGCAGCGATTGCGGAATTGCCAACGTTAATATTGGAACAAGTGGCGCTGAGATCGGTGGCGCTTTTGGGGGTGAAAAAGAAACCGGTGGAGGCCGTGAAAGTGGCAGCGATGCCTGGAAAAATTATATGCGCCGGCAAACGAATACGATCAATTTCAGCAATAATCTTCCGCTGGCACAGGGTATTAAGTTTGATATTTAAGAGTAAACCTTTTGTATTCGTAAAATGCTATGATTTCTGCGAAATAATTTCAACCTTTGTGCGTTGAATATCAGTCAATATCTCTGAAAAATCATCCGATGAAAAGAACTTTACTTCTTGCAGCAATGCTGCTTGTTTTTTGGCAAATTTCAAATGCCCAATTAAGAATTGCCATTGCTGGCGGCGCCACATTCCTCCACTATTGTAGAAACAAATGATCTTCCTAACTGGTCAGAAATTGAAAGTGGTTACAGTAATCGTACCGGTGCCCATTTTGGTTTTATCGCCGATCTGCAACTTGGAGTGAAATCAAAATTCTATGCACAGCCGGGGTTATGTTTTATAATAAGGGAAGAAAATTCTACAGCAATTACGATACTGCAGTTTATAATTACTTCAGCATAGATGCAAAACAATTTATCAACTACATTGATATTCCTTTGAATCTTGTTTATAAAATTCCATTAGGTGGTAAAACAAAATTCTTTTTAGGCGGCGGCCCTTACCTTTCTTTTTTCTACAATGGTCTTGAAAAAAAGAAACATATTTAAAGACAGGGAAATTTGAAACCGAAGAAAATACTGATCTACCTATTGGAGATGGTGCCGGACAATATAAAACATTTGATCTTGGTGTAAACGGAACTGCGGGTATTGAGTTCGGTGGAGTTTTTATTGCTGGTAATTTCAGCCGTGGCTTTACTGATATGTACACTGCTACTTATGATGGAAGTTTTAAGAACCAGGTATATGGCGTTACGCTTGGTATTTTTATTGGCAAACCTGTTTCATTGGAAGACAAACCAAAAGACACAGATGGTGATGGTATAATTGACAAAGAAGATTCATGTATTACGGAGCCAGGTCCGCTTGTTACAAATGGTTGTCCCGGATACAGATGCAGATGGAATTGCAGATAAGGATGATAAATGTCCAAATGAACAAGGATTAGCATCAAACAATGGATGTCCTTTACTAGATACAGATAAGGATGGTATTACAGATGATATAGATAAATGCGTGACTGTACCAGGTCTTGCGAAATATGAAGGCTGCCCTATTCCTGATACAGATAAAGATGCGATCAATGATGAAGACGATAAATGTCCAACTGTAGCGGGTGTTGCTCGTTATAATGGTTGTCCGGTTCCGGATACTGATGGTGATGGTGTGAACGACGAAGAAGACAAATGTGTAAATGAACCGGGCCTTAAAGAAAATAATGGATTGTCCTGAGATCAAGAAAGAAATTATACAGAAAGTTGAATTTGCAGCCAAGGAAGATACAGTTTGCTTATGCCAAAGCAGCTCTGTTACCTGCATCCGAAAAAGTACTGGACGAGGTGGCTGATCTATTGTCAAAAGAAACTAATCTAAAGGTTGACATTGAGGGCCATACAAGTAGTGATGGTAATTTTAATACAAACATGAGGCTGTCCAACGAAAGAGCAGAAACAGTGAAAAACTATCTTATTAAAAAGGGTGTTGACCCATCAAGATTAACATCGCAGGGCTTTGGTCCAACCAAGCCGCTTAACGAAGGCAAAGACCGAACAGGAAAAAGCACTTAACCGAAGGGTTGAACTCAAATTGAGAAATAATTAAAGAGTTAAAAACCTCCCGATGCAACCGGGAGGTTTTCTTTTAGCTCTTTTATTGTCATGCAAAACTCATTACTCTGTGAGGTTTACTAAAATTGTATGGATGGTTTATTTAATTTTACTCCTTTTTTAATCTTTGTATTTAAAATCAATCAAAAATGAATAGAATCTTAAAGGGATTTGTGATCATGGCACTGGCTTTGGTTAGTACAACCACTTTTTCTCAGACAAGTGTTAAGGAACCCGTACCCAATGGATGGTATTTGCAGGACCTTAAAGACAACGGTGTGAATGGTATCAGCCTGGATAAAGCATACCAATTTGTAAAAGGAAAGAAGAGCAAAACAGTTTTAGTAGCTGTTATTGATTCCGGTGTGGATACATTGCATGAAGACCTGAAAGAAATTTTATGGCATAATCCAAAAGAAATTCCTGGTAATGGAATTGATGATGATAAGAATGGTTATGTAGATGATATCTACGGTTGGAATTTTATTGGCGGTAAAGATGGAAAGAATGTAACTGTGGATTCATATGAAAGAGACAGGGTTTACCATGCTTATAAAAATAAATATGAAGGATAAGAATATCGATCCAGCAAAGCTTTCAAAAGAAGATGCTGTCGAATATGAAATGTGGAGCAAGGCAAGAGAAGAAATGTATGGCGCATCTGATGGGCCAGAAATTGATATTGCAATTTTAAAAGTAGCCTACGAGAATCTTGCTAAAAGCGATAGCCTGTCTACAAATTGCTTTGGGCAAAAAAGAATTTACCGGTAAAGAACTTGAAAAAGCAGAGTTGAATGATCTGAAAACTATGAATGCAAAAAACGCATTGTATGGTTTGATGAAAGCAAACGAAGCGTTGGATATTACCAATAAAGAATTCATGGAGGGATTTAAAGATTTTGTTGATGGCGAGCAAAGAAAAGCCGATGCAAAAGAAATTGCCCCTAAAAATTATCGTGATGATATCGTAAAAGATAATTACAAAGATTTCAATGATAAATATCTACGGCAACAATAATGTCTTTGTTGATAACAAAGCTGCTTTTCATGGCACTCACGTTTCTGGCATTATCGGGGCAAACAGGAAAAATAAGATCGGGATCGATGGTGTTGCTGACAATGTGAAAATTATGATGGTGCGTGCCGTACCTGATGGTGATGAGCATGATAAAGATATTGCACTTGCCATTCGCTATGCAGTTGATAACGGCGCACAGGTTATCAATATGAGTTTTGGTAAAGCTTTTCTCCTGAGAAAAAATGGGTAGATGAAGCTGTTGAATATGCAAAGATCAAAGGTGTATTGCTGGTGCATGCTGCAGGTAATGATTCAAAAAATGTTGATACAGCTATGGAATTTCCCTAATCCTGTTCTACTAGGATGGATAAAAGAGCCAAGCAATTGGATAACTGTTGGAGCAAGTGGTGATCTTTCAATTGACCAGGTAAGTCCCTGAAGGTGTTAAATACAATTCTTTGACAGCAGGATTCTCAAACTATGGAAAAAATGAAGTGGATGTATTTGCTCCGGGTATGAAAATCTATTCTACTATTCCGGGTGGCAATACGTATGGAAATGCACAAGGAACAAGCATGGCTTCACCGGTTGTGGCTGGTGTCGCGGCATTGATACTTGAGTATTACCCTAACTTAAGCGCTGAGCAGGTAAAGTATGTAATTGAAAACTCTACAGTGGCCCCTACTTATGATGTAAATGTACCGGGCTCAGATAAGAAAGCAAAGCTTTCTGAGATATCAAAAAGCGGCGGTGTGGTAAATGCTTATGAAGCATTAAAACTTGCTGTCAACACTGAAAGGTGAAAGAGGAACAGGAAATCAATTAAAGCCATTCTGATCTTAGAATAAATGATTTTGAAAACCTCCGCAATTTTGCGGAGGTTTTTTATTTTGATAACTCTCCCATCTTTAACTTTAAACTCTTAAACTTTTAAACCTTAAACGATTCCTTATGCCTCGTCCCGATTTATCCCGTGTGCCTGATTTTTATCATGGATACATTAGTAAAGCAAAAGAAAATGATCTTACAAGTGCTATGAAAAATACGACAAATGAATTATTAAGTCTTTTAAGATCTATTCCTTCAGAAAAATATGATTATCGTTATGCCGAAGGAAAATGGACGATCAAAGAAGTGATACAACACTTAATAGATGCCGAAAGAGTTTTCACTTACCGTGCACTTCGTTTTGCAAGAAAAGATGACACTCCCCTTCCCGGCTTTGATGAAAATCTTTTTGCAGATACTGCAAAAGCTGATAAAAGAAACTGGAATGACATTGTAGAAGAATTTACTGCATTGCGCAGATCATCTGAAGCAATGTTTGCTTCATTTGATAATGAACAATTGGAAGCTGAGGAAATGCAAGTGGAAAATCAATTTACGTGTTGAGCGATTGGCTATATCGTTGCAGGTCATCGTCAATCATCATTGCCAGATCATTAAAGAAAGATACTTGTAAAAATAACCCTCGACTTAGGCGAGAGGGTTATTCAAATCTTTATCATTTATTAAAACGGCTTCTTCACTTCATCGGCCTTACCCTGTACAAGATTTTTTGCTGTACCATATCAGCAGTTACTTTCGCTGCCTGGTCAATGTAAATATCTTTACGAAGGTTCTTGATCCACTGATCAAAACGATCTTGTTTTCCTTTATCATAGGTAAACCTGTTTGCATCTTGCGGAAGTGAGTTCACATCCATTTCATTCTCTAGTTTTTCAACGCTTCGATCTGGCGAACTGTAGTTCGGATCGCTTTTTGTTCTTTCTGGTATTTATCGAAATTCAAAGGATATTCCCTGTCATTTTGTTTTGCCAGCCATTCTGTATTTTCTTTTATTAATTTAAATGCTTTGTTTGTTTGAAGTCTTGCTTCACTTAATTTTGAATTGTTGACAATTCATAACCGGATTTCCAGTTATTGATCGATGCTTTTTGAATTTCGTCCCATGGCAATGCATCAGGATCATCTTTCTCACGGAATTTCAGATACTCATAATTATCAGGTAACACAATATCAGATGCAACACCTTTCAATTGTGTGTTGATCCGCCATTTACTCTATAAAATTTTTGCAAGGTCAATTTAATAGTTCCCGAGGTCTGAATTAGAATTCAAATAACCAGATTCAGGATCAAGACCAAGATTGCGCTGCACTGTTCCTTTACCATAAGTAGTAGTGCTGCCGATAACTACACCACGACCATAATCTTGTATAGCAGCTGCAAAAATTTCGGAAGCTGATGCGCTGAATTCATTTACCATTACAGTAAGCGGGCCATCATATAATACTTCACGATTTTTATCTTCAGGTGATATTTGGTTTGCCATCACGATCTTTCACTTGTACAATAGGACCTTTATCGATAAAAAGACCAACCATTTGCACTCACATCATAAAGTGAACCACCTCCATTATTACGCAGATCCATGATGATACCATCAACTTTATCTTCTTTCAACTTAATGATCTCTTTTGCAACATCAATATAACAACGGGCACCATTTGGTCTGTCGAAGTCTGCATAGAACTCCGGAAGATAAATGTATCCAAGTCTTGAATTACCATTATTGATAATAGCGCTTTTTGCAAATGATTCATCCTGCACGATCTCATCACGAACTAATGTAACCACCTTTACAGAACCATCTTGTTTCTTCAATGTCAATTTTACATCGGTTCCTTTTTGCCACGAATAAGTTTTACAGCATCTTCAACAACAAAACCGGTTAAGTTCTGTGGGCTCTTCTTTCCTTGTCCAACTTTTAAGAATGATATCACCTACCTGCACCTCGCCGCTTTTCCATGCCGGGCTTCCTGCGATCAATGTATTTATTTTTGATATTGCCTTCATCATAAATAAGTGATGCGCCAATACCGAAAAAGCGACCACTCATTTGCTCGTCAAAATATCTTTTATCTACAGGAGGAGAAAACTCTGTATGTGGATCCATTGCATTTGTAATGATGCTAACGAACAGGTTGAATTTATCATCTTCAGAAAATTTGAAACGATATCTTTCAAATGTTCTTTCCATTGATTTTGCTACTTTTGTCTCTTGCTTCAACTTCTAATTCAGCATTTGTCTTTACTTTGAAACCTGCAACATCCTTGTTTTTATCTCTTGTTTCTATCAGATCAACATACTTGTCAAGTGCCTGGTATTTGAGTGACTTTCTCCAACTCTCTTTTCTTTCTGCATCTGTTGCAGGGAATTTTATTTTATCCGGATCACCTGCATAGGTTTCATCAATTGAATAATCAAAAGGCTTGCTTAAAATATCTTTATAGATCAATGCAGCTTCTTCCATTCTTTTATTAAACAACTAGCCAACTGCTTTGAAAAATTCAACATCAGCACCTTTCATTTCATCATCGATCTTATACTCAAATTTTTTTAAGCGCTTCGATATCTTCTTTCAAAAAATATTTTTATTAGGATCGATAACTTCGAAATATTTATAAAATATTTTTAGAAAAGCTGTCATCAATAAGCTTAGGACTATAATGAGCTTCCTTCAGCATGTCAGTAACATTGTGAAGGATCTTTTCATATTACCGGGCGGATCGATTTCTTTTTCACCAGAGCCGGCAAAAACACACCTGCAATGAGCAGGATAATGATCAGGATAGGTAATCTTTTAAGGTTTGTCATATAATTTATCAGCTTTATCATTTTTAATTTTATCAGCTATTATAAGTGTCAGTAAAAATAACGCAAAAACATGGGTTTTCTTACCCCTAATTCCTTTTAACAGAGCTTTTTGATGAATGGTGAATAGAATGAAAATAAAAAAACCTCCTGTAAACAGAAGGTTTTTGTTTTTGGGGTAACCAATGGGGTTCGAACCCACGACCCTCAGAACCACAATCATGATGCTCTAACTCAGCTGAGCTATGGCTACCATTTTAGCGACAGCAAAAAGTAAATAATTAGGCGTTGCATGCAAAAATGAGATTTTGACCCGAGCATGATGTTTATGTTTCTTTGTCTAAACTTATTGATGAATTATTCGCTGCTGATCCAACTTCTTGTTATTCCCATAATTTCTGCTTTCATTGGATGGTTTCACAAGCTGGATCGCTATCAAAATGCTTTTTCATCCGAAAGAGCCAAAGCGAATTCTTGGAATTACATTTTCATGGCATTTTCCCCAAAAGACAAAAATATTTGCCGAGAAACTGGGCAAAATGATAAGTGCAGAATTTCTTTCATTTGAAGACATAGAAGGAAAAATAGCCAACCCACAAAATTTGGAAAAACTTATGCCCATGATCAGAGGCACATGTGGATAATTTCCTGCGGAATAAACTGAGTGATGAAATGCCTTTTCTGAGTTTATTTATTGGCGATAAAACAATCAAGTCCCTGAAAAAGATATTTATGCAGGAATTGGAAACACTTTTTCCGCAGATAATGAAAAGCTATGCAGGTCATTTGCAGGAAGAACTTGACCTGGAAAAATTGTTACTCGAAAAGGTTTCTGCATTTTCAACTGATAAGCTGGAAGATATTTTATACCAGATAATGAGCAAAGGAGTTCAGGTTTGTTGAAATTCTTGGTGGAGTCATTGGTTTTATTATAGGCATTGTGCAGGTACTGATCACTTATTTTTTACCTAAATAGTTAATCAAAGGTTAATCATCCCTGAACTTTTCCTCTTATGAATGTCTTTAAGCCTTTTGTCATTTAAAAATGACATTTGAGAAGGTTAAATGACCTTTGCACGTCTAATCCCAAAACTCGTATAATGAATAAGTTAGTTCTCGTTTTTATTAAACCTTACCAGCTTTTGCTTATTTGCTCAAAATCAATGCAAAGACCCGGAGGTGCAGGAAATGGCCAACAAATGAATGGCCGTATGTATGGAAAAGTGGTAGAGTCTCAATCTGGCAAACCGGTTGATGCCGCTTCAGTTCCAGTTAGTGCAAAGCCGTTTTGATACAGCCACCAAAAAAGAAAGATGTGATAATAGCCGGAATGCTAACAAAAGCAAATGGCGAATTTGCTTTGGAAAATGTTCCTCTTTTTGGCCAATCAAAAATTAAAAATCACTGGTATTGGTTTTAAGCCACTCGAGCAAAATGCCGGCTTTGAAATTAAAATGCACCAGGCGGTGGATATGAGTGCCATGTTGAATGCAATTGATAAAGATCTGGTAATATAAAGCTGGAAATAGATGCACAGGTGTTAGGTAATGTGACTGTAGTTTCTTTCAAAACCGCAATTTCAATTAGGCATTGACAGAAAAAGTATATAATGTAGAGAAAGATGTGATGGCGTGCAGGTGGTACTGCGGTTGATGTTATGAAAAACGTTCCTTCTCTTTCAGTTGATCTGGATGGCAACGTTACACTTCGTAATAATACACCTCAGATCTTTGTCGATGGTCGTCCAACTACCATGCAACTTGAGCAGATCCCTGCTGATGCAAATAGAATCAGTTGAAATTATTACGAACCCTTCCGCTAAGTATGATGCATCTGGCGGTACATCCGGGATTTTAAACATTGTTTTAAAGAAAAATAAAAAGTTGGCTTACAATGGTAGATCTTCGCTCAAGTATTGATTCAAGAGCAAAAATTGGCTCTAGGCGGTGATTTTAGCCTTCGTCAAAACAAAATAAATGTTTTCGGAAGCGCCAATTATAATCAACGTAAATCTATTAGCACCTGGCTATACTGACAGGTATAATATTCTTGATCAACCAAACACTTATACTGCACCAGGATGATAATAAGTGAGATGGTTGGTAGCATTTTAAATTTTTCAGAGCTGGCCTTGATTATTTTATTGATAACAGGAACACTCTTTCTGCCAGCACTAATATTGGTAATGGTACATTCCACCCTGAATCAATTAGTAAGTTAGTTGGTAGACTCTCTTTACACAGTGAAGAAAACATCTCTACCTCGAAAAGACTGACAAATTCAGATGGTACTTTCAAATTCAAGGAGCCCAATTAAGTTTCAAACATAATTTCCCTAAAGCAGTGAAGAGAATGGACTGCAGATGCTACACATATAATAAGAGGACAAATATCAATGAAACTCTTCTTAGAACTGATTATTACGATTATCCTGCAAACACTCTTGTTGGTCAATTTGGTCAGCAACAAAATACTTCCGGCACTGGTCAAAGTATAATTAGTACTAAACTGATTTTGTCAACCCCATTACTGACAAATCAAAGATAGAGATGGGTGTAAGAGGTGCTTTCAATAAAGCAAACAGCACAGACGTGCATTTTATTATGTTGATCCGGTTACCGGTGAGCCGAACACTTCAACAGGCAATCACAAATCGACTATCAATAGCGAAGATCATGTGTTGGCCGCTTATACAACTTATACAAACCAGTTAAAGTCTTTCGGATACCAGCTTAGTCTACAGAGTTGAAAGCTCAGGCTATGATGGTGAATTGAAGTGAAAACACGTGAAACGTTCAGCAATTCCTTTCCGCTTAGCTTTTCCCAAGTGTTTTTCTAAGTCAAAAGTTGAAAAAGAACGGAATTTACAATTGAATTATACAAGAAGGATCCAATCGTCCAAACTTCTTTCCAGCTATCTCCATTTACTGATTCGTCCGATTTTCTTAACCTGAGAAAAGGTAACCCCGATCTCGAACCCGAATTTACAAATTCATTCGAGCTATCTTACCAGAAGATATTTAAGAACAAAGATAATTTTCTTGCTTCCCTTTATTATAAGCACACAGACAACCTGATCACCAGCTATCAGGAGAAATTTAATAACCCGGTAAATGGGAAAGATTTATGTGCTTACTACTTTCATCAATGCAAACTCAAGTTATGTAACGGGTCTTGAACTCACGATGAAAAATAAGATAACCAAATGGTGGGATCTTACTTCTAACCTGAATCTGTATACTTCAAAGATCAATATCGATGATACGGCACAACCTGAGCAAGATCAGTTTGCGAGTTAGTTTGGAAAAGTGAACAAATACTTTCAAACTGCCTAAGAACTTTTCTTATACAGTTTACAGCAGTGTACAATTCTAAAACAGTACTTCCTCCGGAGTGGCGGTGGCGGGCGGCGGTGGTATGGGAATGATGTTCGGTGGCCCTTCATCATCAGCAAATGGATATGTTCGCTCAAATTATTATGCGGATATGGGTATTAAATATGAATTTTTAAAGAACAAGGGCCGCATCTATTTCACTTAATATGAGTGATGTTTTCGGAACCCGTCGTTCTTATACACATTCAGAGTCACAATATTTCATACAGGATGTCGTACCGTCAGCGTGATCCACATCTGCTTCGTCTGAATTTCAACTGGAGATTTGGCAAGTTTGATCCGAATCTTTTCAAACGTAAGAATCATGAAAGGTGAAAGAGAAAGTATGAATACGGGTGATAGGAATGCAGTAAAAAACTTTTCAGCATATATATGGTAGTCCCGCCTTCAGGCAGACGGGACTTTTCTTTATATTTGATGCGAGGTGAAGAAACTAATTTTTACAGTAACAAATGATCTTAACTATGACCAACGAATGCAACGCATTTGCGGCACACTTGCAGATGCGGGTTATGATGTGTTGCTGGTTGGCAGAAAATTAAAAACCTCCCTCCCACTTTCAAGAACAAATTACAGATCAGCAACGACTTAATGCTGGTATTAATAAAGGAAAACTATTTTATAGCGAGATTCAATATCCGGCTTTTCTTTTTCCTTCTTTTTAAAAGATGGATTGTATTTGCGCCATTGACCTTGACACGATACTTCCCTGCTATTATATTTCTAAGTTGAAAGGAGTGAAACGTGTTTACGATGCTCATGAATATTTTTCACAGCTGGATGAAGTGGTCAGTCGCCCAAAGATCTATCGCTTCTGGCATAGGATCGAAAAGAATGATCCCGAAATTTAAAAATGGCTATACTGGTTTGTGATGGTCTTGCAGAAGAATTTCAAAAGAAATTACAACGCTAACTATAAAGTAGTTCGTAATGTGCCGTTGCTAATCGAATCAAATGAACAGAGCAAGATCAGAAGATGCCATACTTTACCAGGGCGCAGTGAATAAGGGTCGCGGACTTGATAAGCTTGCTTTGGCAATGAAAAATGTGAATGCCAAAGCTCTGGGTTTGTGGGAATGAGAATTTTATGGATGAAATGAGATCAGTAGTTCAGGCAAATGATCTGTCAGGAAAGTGATCTTTTTGGAATGCTTCCGCCAGAAGAATTAAAAAGAGAACTGCACAAGCTTATGTTGCTGTGAATCCATTTGAAAGAACAGGACTGAATCAATACTTATCTCTTTCCAATAAATTCTTTGATTACATCTCATGCAGGTATTCCGCAGGTAACAATGAATTATCCTGAATACAAAAAGATAAACGATCAATTTAAAATTGCGTGAGTTAATTGATGATCTTGATCCGGAAACTATTGCTAAGGCAATAAACAAGGTTAATTACTAACAAAGAACTTTATTTACAGCTTAAGCAAAACTGTTTGGCGGCAAGACAAGAATTGAATTGGCGAAAGGAAAAGATGAGTTGCTGGATTTCTACAAGGGGTATTTAATGAATAACGATAAGACACTTCATATTATTTGTCACGATGTGCCCTGGCCTGCCGATTATGGAGGCGTAGGTGGATCTTTTTATAAGATCAAAGCATTGCATGAAGGAAGGCGTAAAGATCAAGCTTCATTGTTTTGAATACGGAAGAGGTCAGCAAGATGAATTAAATAAATATTGCGAAGAAGTAAATTATTATAAAAGGTTATCACAATGGAAAAGCATATCTCTCACCATGCCTTATATAGTAAAGTCGAGAGAAAATCCATTATTACTCGAAAACCTGCTTAAAGGATGATCATCCTGTTTTAATGGAAGGAATTCATTGCACAGCTTTTTACGACCATTGCTATCTGAGTGGAAGAAAAGTTTTTTACGGCTGCATAACGTTGAGTTCTTTTACTACAGTCAATTATTTCAAAGCGAAAAGAATCTTTTTAAGAAGATCTATTTTCTAAATGAAAGCATGTTTCTGCGGCAATATGAAAGGAAGCTTGCCTGAAGAATTACCAGTGATAGCTGTATCTAATAATGATGCAATTTTTTACCGGGATGAGTTAGACAAAAGACTGACAACATACTTGCCTGTATTTATTCCATATACACAGGTAAATAGCCTTGAAGGTATCGGCACCTATTGTCTTTATCATGGCAATTTATCGGTAGCCGAAAATGAAAAGGCCGCTTTATGGTTGCTTGAAAAAGTTTTTCATTGACAAAGATTCCATTTATTATCGCCGGAAAAGATCCATCAAAGCGATTAATCAGAAAGGCTGGAAAAAATAAAAATGTATCTATTGTTAGCAATCCTTCTGATGCAGAGCTGAATGATCTGATCGCTAAAGCACAAATTCATGTATTGCCCTCCTTTAACAAGACGGGCATCAAACTTAAATTGATCAATGCACTTTATAATGGACGCCATTGCGTAGTGAATGATGAAGCTGTTGAAGGTTCAGGGTTAGGAAGATGCTCGTCATGATTGGTATCAACAAACGCAGGCCATAGCATCAATTATAACTCAACTCTATCATCATCCGTTTGGAGAAGAAGAAATAAATCTCAGGAAAAGATTGTTGGGACAAATTTTTAATAATAAAGCAAATGCACAGCAGCTTATTCGATTGATATGGTAGCATTGTCAATCACTCTTCCTCTTCAGTTCTTATCATTCGTGGCCGGAAATTTCTGTACTACGATATAATCATGTGTTGCCATTACGACGGTTGTACCAAAATCTTTTGCGATATGAAATAAGAAGACTCATGATCTCATCAGATGTTTCAGGATCAAGATTGCCTGTTGGCTCATCTGCCAATATTAATTTGGGAGAATTAAGTAAGGCCCTTGCTACATCCACTCTTTGTTGTTCACCACCGCTCAATTCAAAAGGCATTTTAAAACCTTTGGCTCTTATACCTACTTTATCCAATACGTCTGATATTTTTCATCCATCAATTTTTTATCCGTCCAGCCTGTGGCAGTAAGAACGAATCGCAGGTTCTCATTCACATTTCTATCTGTCAATAATTGAAAATCCTGGAACACCACGCCAAGTGTGCGACGCAGATAAGGAACTTTTTCCAATCAAGCTTTCTCAGATCAAAACCATTCACGGTACCTTCGCCTTCAGTCAATGGCAATTCGCCATACATTGTTTTTAATAAACTGGATTTACCGGTGCCGGTCTTCCCAACGAGATAAACAAATTCTCCCTTTCTAACCGTAAGGTTTACATCTTGTAGATCGGACTTCCACTCTGGTAGATATTGACATGCCTCAGTTCAATAATATTATCAATACCATCTAAACGGATTTGTTGCAAAATAAGTTAAAGCAAGATCAATTTTCTGCACAAAACTAATTTCGCTTTATGTCTCTTTATCACCAACTCTTGATATTGACACGGTGGCCGGGTACTCAGCCCTGCCGATTACCTGTGCATCCACTCCAAGCTTTTTGGCAATGGCAATGATCGTTGCAGCATCTTTCTCATTGGTATAAATTTCTAACCTTGTACCCCATATTAAAAACCTGGTACATTTCCTTGTATCATCTGATTTGCTTGCTTGCTGGATCAATTTAAAAATAACCGGGCGGTTCAAATAGATTATCCTTTATGATCCGAACATTATCCGGAATATATTTCAAACATTTGGTTTGCCCACCACCACTGCAATGGATCAGGCCATTGATCTTTTCAAAATGATCTTCTAATAATTCCTTTAGTATTGGTGCAAAAGTCCTTGTTGGACTTAACAACAATTCTCCAACTGTAGACGATAATTGTTCATTACGCCAATGAATATTGAACATTTTCTCTTAACCTGTGAGGCCCAATATAGACAACAGAATCATCCAACGAATTATCAAATGATTCACGATAATCTTCTGCATAATTTTATGACAGCATATCATGTCTTGCACTGGTAAGTCCATTGCTGGCAATACCACTGTTATATGCATCTTCATAATCAGCTTTTCCAAAACCAGCCAGGCCAACTATAACATTTCCCGCGTTTTATTTTTTCATTTGTGATCAATTTTGATTTTGGCCATCTTGAGGTCATTGTACCATTTACTGCAATTGTTCTTACCACATCGCCAACATCGGCGGTCTCGCCACCCATGTAAGTAATATTTACACCAAAGCTTTTCATCTTATCAAAAAACTCCTGTGTGCCGGTTATGACGGCTTCAAGCACTTCAGCGGGTATCACATTTTTATTTCTATCGATCGTAGAAGAAAAAAGCAAATTATCATAAATGCCCACACAAAGAAGGTCATCAAGATTCATTACGATGGCATCCTGTGCGATCCCTTTCCAAACCGAAACATCACCCGTTTCTTTCCAATACAAATAAGCAAGAATCGATTTTGTGCCTGCGCCATCAGCATGCATAACGTTTACCCATTGATCATCGCCACAAAGAACATCAGGATAAATTTTGCAAAATGCTTTTGGATAAAGTCCTTTATCAAGGCTTTTGGTGGCAGCATGAACTTCTTCTTTTCTGCGCTGAAACTCCCCTTTTTGAATATAGACTCATGAATTGTGTTGAGCCGCAAAAATACTTGAACAAAGAGTATTGCTAATTGAACATTGAACATTTATTTTGCATCTATGCAGGTACACAGGGATATTGATAATTTACCGCTTTTTCAATAATGCAGTAGTCACAATTGGAACTTTTGATGGGGTTCATGTCGGTCACCGGCAGATCATAAATAAGTTAAAGGTCGAAGCCATAAAAGTAAATGGTGAATCTGTTATCATCACTTTTCATCCACATCCCCGGAAAGTTATTTCTTCCGCAATACTTGGTGTACGATTGATAAACACTTTGGAAGAAAAAATTGAAGTGTTATCAGGACTCGGTGTTGATCATCTTGTTATTGTTCCTTTCACTGATGCTTTTGCCAATCAACCGGCTGAAGAATATATCCGGGATTTTCTTTATGAAAAATTTCATCCTGATACTGTTATTATAGGTTATGATCATCGTTTTGGACGGGAACGATTAGGTGATTATAAGCTACTGGAAAAAAATAGCGCCGCAATTTGGATTTAAAATAAAAGAAATTTCCAAGCATATTTTGGAAGAGATCGCTATCAGCTCAACCAATATTCGGTGAAGCTGTTCTTCATAACGATATTGGAATGGCGAACAAACTTCTTGGCTATTCATTCTTTTTGAAGGTGAAGTTGTTCATGGAAATAAATTAGGAAGACAATTGGGATACCCGACCGCGAATTTAAAAGTTCATGATCCCGAAAAGATAATACCCGGCGATGGGATATATGCAGTATATGTAAGTATTAAAAAGGAATACAAAATGAAGAAGCGACAATGGATGAGGTCAACTCCTTTCCTTTTGAAGATGCGCAGATACAAAGGAATGATGAGCATTGGCTTTCGTCCGACGGTTGATGGTAAAAAAGAGTGATAGAAGTAAATGTCTTTGATTTCAGTAAAGAGATTTATGGAAAAACAATGCGGGTCTATGTAAAGAAATTTCTAAGAGCAGAAGTAAAAGTTTAATACGTTAGAAGAACTAGTAAAGCAAATTGACCAGGATAAGATTGATAGTCTGCGAAGTATTATGAAAAAGCCTCCGATAGGAGGCTTTAAGTTAGTATTCAATATTGTATTCAAAATAAGAAGCATCTTCAAAGAAATCATCAAGTGTTCCTTCCATTGTAATTTTCTTTCTTGTCGTCTGAAAGTTTCAACTCCTTTGCCTTCCGCTTTTTTGCAGGCTTTAGGAAGATTTATAATTGTTTTCATATTTACAGCCATCCCCATTTGAGCCATTTCTTGTAATAGACTTCAACGACTTGTCATCTTCAACTTTTGCATACTTTCTCTTTATTAAGCTTGCGGGTAAACTTGCCTTTTCATAAACTGACGTATAATATTCATCAATATTTGCGCCCATATTCATCTTTATTTTCATCCCCATCTTCATTCCCTAGCAATGCTTCATCTTTTCCGGCTTCCTCGCCCATGATATTTTGCATTATATCATCAAGGATGTCTTGTCTTGCTCTTTTCAAAACATTTTGAATTCCGGCGATCTCGGAAGCTTTTGAAAAAGGAAATGTGAATGTGAAGTTCATTTTATCACTCATTTGCATCTACCTGGATCTTTAGAGTGCCGGTTGGCGGCTATTTTTTTCAGCAGCATTTAAATTTTTCATGCTGTCCTTGAACGTCTTTTAAATTAATAACAGTATCCATTTTCAACTTGTCAAATATCTTTCATTTCATCTTTTCCGCTGCCCATAGTTTTTGCAAGACCCAGCATTTTTCCCATATCAAGGCTATTGACTAAATGTGCCACTGCCATTTTCAGCAATTGTAACTTCCTCGACAGTATCAAAACATCCGGAAAAAACAACCAGCACAACAAGACCAGCGATCCAACTAATTTTTTCATAAATAAAATTTTACTTAGAAGTTTCAACATTACAAAGAAACAGTGTTTTAACCATTGATAAAGATGATTAGGCTGCAATTATTTTAAATACCATCTCTTTTAAAAGTGATGCGTCTTCAGTACCAATATCTGAAACGCCTACCGATCTTAAATTATACTGATGCAATAATAAAATAGCTTTCTCTACTTGAGGAAAGCTGTAAACTTTTACAGCCTTTAAATAATCTTTTACAAAAAATGGGTTTACACCGATCGACGCTGCCACTGTTTTCTCATCACGACTGTTCAATCCATGTATCATATATAACTTACTGAAAAATGAATAGAGTGATGGAAAGATCAATTGAATTGGTGCTGCCTTAGTATTTGCTTCAAAATATTGGACAATACGAACACATCCCGGAAGATCTTTGTTGGCCAGAAGCATTTTGAAATTCAAAAACATTAAACTCTTTACTTATGCCGATAAATTCTTCAATATCGTCTTCATTGATCGTTTTCCTTTTACCAAGATTGACCAATATTTTCTCTATTTCATTTTCGATCCTGTTCAGATCATTCCCGATATGATCGACTAACAACATCAAGGCTTTGCTGGAAATTTCATATCCATGTTCATGTACGATCTCTTCGGTCCATTGCGGAAGCTGGTTTTCATAAATTTTTTTAGTTGAAAGCAGAACACCCCGATCTTTTAGCAGTTTTGCAAATTTTGTTCGACCATCAATTTTCTTTTCTTTATAGGAAACGACAAGGATGGTTGAGTCCAGTGGGTTTTCTATATATGACTCAAGTTTTTCAATATCCCGCATCTGCTGTCCTTCTTTTAATAATACTACCTGTCGTTCGGAAAACATGGGATAGCGGCGAGCATGCATTTATTACGTCGGGCCAGGCCGCATCCTTACCGTAAAAGACCGTGAGGTTAAACCCTGTCTCTGATTCGCTAAGAATGTTGTTCTCGGCATAGTTCATAACCTTGTCAATAAAGTATTCTTCCTCACCTTCCAACCAGTAAAAGGCTTAAAAACTTTTTTTTCCACTCTGCTAATTATCTTTTCATGCGACATAAGGCGCTAAATTACAAGGTTTCATAAAGCAGAATCACGAATATTTGTTGACATTAGTCTTTAATTTTTTTCGTTTTTTGGCATGGTTTTTCTTTAAAGAGGTGTGACACAAAATTGGTGATCCCTGTTAATAACTTAATGCTACTTATTTTGAGCGATTCCAATTATTTTGAAACTGTAAAATTCAAATAAAAATGACAAACACAAATTATCCATCTGCTTCGCCTACAACAACACCGCAGAGAAGCAGCAATTCAAAAAAACATCGTTATCGGTCTGCTTGCAGTGGCCCTGCTTGGTTCATGGGCTTATTTTCTAATGAAAATAAACAGGTCAGACAAAGAGATCCTTTCAAAAACTGAAGAAGGAGTTCATTATATGAGTCAGCGTGATTCATTAGAATCTCTTTACAAGTTCACACTTGATAAGTATGATTCAGTTACCGTTGCTAATAATGACCTGTCAGGTAAATTGACCACTAAACAAACTGAGATCTCTAAATTAAAAGCTGAGATCAACAGCATTTTGAAAAAGAAAATGCTACACAATCAGAACTTGCAAGAGCTAAAACATTGATCGATGAACTTAATTCACAGATCGAAACTCTTCAAGCTGAAAATGCAAGGTTGACTGGTGAAAATCAGACTTTGACAGCTGAAAAACACAGCTTATCGTTGAAAAAGATACTTTACAGGCAAACCTGAATACAACACAGGCAGAAAAGAAAGTATTAGAAAACACAGTTGATGTTGGTTCTACTTTCAGCGCAAGCAACATCGCAATCATTCCGGTAAACGAAAAGAATGGTGGTAAAGAAAAAGAAACAACAACAGCTAAAAAAGTTGACAAACTGGTTGTATCCTTTGATGTAGAGAACAGAATAGCAAAAAGTGGCCCGGCTGATATGTATATACTGGTAACAGCTCCTGACGGAAAAGTTATTGATGCTATCTGGCGGAACATTTACAACAAGAGAAGAAGGTGATAAAACTTTCACTTCAAAGCTTACAGTGCCTTATGAGCAAGGCAAACGTCAGAACGTTCAGCTTCCGTTGGTACAGGATAAATTCCAAACTGGTGATTATAAGATCCAGGTTTATCATAACGGATTCAAAATTGGCGAAGGCGTAAGAACCTTGAAAAAAGGTGGATTATTTAGCTAATCATATATAAAGATTTTCGATCCAATATTCACTGTCCCCCGGTTAACCGGGGACTTTCATTTTCACTGCCACCCGGCATTTTTCCACATTGTCATTTTGCCTGCGTGTCGTTTTCAATAATTAATTAGCTTGACATAGAATGAGAGATAACAAATCGATCCTTTTAGCCTTTCTTGCCGCTGGTCTTGTTATAACCTGGGTTTATCATATATATGATAAAAGCCAGTACTCAAATCATACAACAGGAGGTTTTTGTGAAAGATTCGTCTGCTGTAGCAAAAGCCGTTTCTGATTCTCTCAGAGTATACTTTACCCATGCTCTGGATCAATTAGAGCCGATGAAAAATTCGAGATTGATTCTTTACAATAGACGTTGTTAGATAGGTGTATTAGGATACAAAGCTCGTTACAGCAATAAATCAACTTAGGTTTGAGATCCGTGATATTCTAAAGCAGAAAGATATTTCACAGGAAGACCTTGGACTGAACAAAAATAAAGATCGATGACGCTTCAAGTGAAGATCGATTGAATTGGAAAAAGAAGGTACACATACCGAAGAATGAACAATAAAATGGCGTACTGGTGAACTGTACAAGGTGAGTAATGAAGTTAACTCGCAACAAAACAAAAAGAAGTAGGCTGCCGAAACAAGAACCTTCACTCAAAATAAATGATGATCTCTCTGTTTTTGTTGCGTCAGGTATTCAGTTTGCAGCTTATAAAGTACAACGCTGATGCAAAAAGAAATGTGAAACAACTAGCAACAGGACGAGGCAAATAAATTCGTTATCGTCATTTACAGTACAGAATAATATTACAGGCTTTCAAACTGCAGAAATCATTATTGTTAGTTACTGATCCTTCAGGTAAATCTATCAATCACTGAAGTTTGGGATGCCGGGAAGCTTCGAAACAAAAACGGAAGGAAGAAAAGTATATACATCGTAAGACTGCAGTTTGAATACAATAAAGGAGAAAGCAAAACGATCTGATCTTTTCCCTGGAGCCTAAATAATTTTGAAAAGGAATTTATAAACTCAGTCTATATCACAATGGTATTCGTATCAGTGAATCAAGCTGGAAACTTAGTTGAATTCATTTTGCTACAATAAAAATCCCCGATTATATCGGGGGATTTTTTATAGATCGTCTCTCTAATATTTAGAACATATTAAATCCATAACTCACATAATATAGACCGCCAACATAAGGGCTGCCATAAGCCAGTTCTTGCATAGTGATTAAGTATAGTTACTACCGCCAATGCGGATCACACTTTTACCTTTCGGTATTCTATAGCTAACCTGTGCATCAACCGTCCAAAAGGCAGGTAAAGTGCCAGCAACAAATGTGCCTTCATAATGATTTACATCCTGCCATTTTCCACATAATATTAAATCCAATATTTTTCCAAACGTTATCATTTCTTAAACTTAGGTTAGCACGATACTCTGGTGCATTAAAGTAACTTACAAAACCTGCAGGCACATCTTTTAATTTATCAGAAAACAGATTAGCACCAAGCAACATAACCACGGCTCAACTGGTACTCAAGACCAATTCCCCAACCAGTTGCTTTTACCGTCATCAGGACTGTTTTGGATATAAGCATAGTTTGTTGATGCAAGCGGATTAAGTGCATTTGTCTGGTGTTGATGCTTTTACAACAGCCACCTTGCAAAAAAATCCTGGTAGCGGCTGTAGTAACCATATACATCTACAAATAGTTTTTAGTAGATAAGTCCTTTATAACCGACCTCACCAGATGAAACACTTTCAGGTTTTACAGTTCCGGAAAGTTGAAGGCCTGTAGCAAAGCCGGATTAAATGCTGTTCCTCGCGGCTGTAACAGATTCAGCAGTATAGGTACCTGTATTCAAACCATAGCGTGTAACAAACTCTGGCAAGTGCTCCAACTAAAATTACTGATCCGGTATTCAGATCTAATATATTGATCCTGGTTAGATGGAAAGCGATAAGCTGTTTGGAATGATAAGCGAATATTTATTGTCTTTTGCAACACGCATTACTGCGGTAACTCTTGGCGTCCAGCGGCCATCAAAATTTGTTTGATTATCATATCGGATAGCTCCTGTTAGAGTGAGGAAATCGTCAAACAATCTTTTCCTTAATTGTATGTATCCGCCCTTCTCACTGATCTTGATTGGGCCGGCGCTGTCGGCAAAGATCGTTCCCTGAGAATTCATTACCCATTGTTTCCATTGCAATCCTGCCATCACTTCTATTTTATCAGAAAAATCAAAGGCATCAGAAATGTTTACTTGTCCTTCTGCAGCCCACAGATCAGACTTGTCAAGAAATTTAGCTCCACCTTGTCCTATAGGAGTTGTCCTGATCGTTTGTTTTGAATTTTCAAAAGCTGTTGATCCCGGGTAATGGCATTCCTGCATCACTAACTGATCGTGCAAATTGATGAGCATTAAGATCACTTGGAGTTATCCGTCCTCGAGGTATTATTTATAGTGTTTTTATAATTAAAATATGTAAAAGTATACTCAGGATACCATCCGGTGCCATCAGGACGAACACTTGGGCTTAAATGCTTCCTGCATTAAACGTCCAAAGGCTGTTGCCTGGTAGGCTTCTCCGGCATTTTCCTGTGTGGTATAGCCACGAACAAACCAGTTCTTATGACGGACCTCAAGTTTATGCTGTGCCATTTGAAAATTGCGAAGAGAATAACGATCAGCACCGGTATAAACTGTTGTTCCTGTTACCCCAGTATGTATTCCATGATGCTTCAATACCCGGAGTTATTTTATAATGCAAGCCTAGCAGTGAATTTAAAATTCATTGCTCCATAATCAACAAGATCTCTTTCATTATAACCTGTTCTTGAAACATGCTGGTTGTTTGTGGCAACCAATTATTGCGAAGCCCCCAGTAAAGATGGGATCATAAAGTGCTAAGTGTCGGTTGCAATGTCGCAGGATACATTGCATAAACTGGCATTTCTAACAGCCTGTGATGAATTGATAGGAATTTGGGCATCCAGGTTGTGTTTTAATATTGGGAATAATCCTCCTGAAGCGGCTGCAATGCCTGCAATAATTCCCTTGTTGGATCGAATTGGAAACAAGAAACTAGATTAGCACTGGTTTCATCACCATAAACATTTACGCCATCATAGTTAGGATCATTGGTCCGGTTGCCACCTGGTTTGATCTTACTATTCAGTACTTGTCCTTGCAACATCATCATAGTCATTAGCCTCCCAATCCTGGGCTATCATAAGTTGCCATGTAAGTTTTACAGCAAACTTATTATTGAAAGCTTTTGCCCAACGCAATGACCAATCATAAATAAGGAGCTAGCTGTTCGTTGCTTTCCATCAACATGCATTGATGCCTTGCTTTATGATTAAAACTTAATCCCTGGTATTTAAATGGGTTTTTGCTATTAATAAGTAAAGTACCATTCATACCACCGGAACCATACAATGCAGAAGATGCACCTGATAATAGTTCCATATTTTCAACATCGGGTTCTGTAAGGCCAACAATATTACCAACAGAAAAATTTAAACCCGGCGCCTGGTTATCCATACCATCTATCAATTGATTGAACCTGTTATTACCGCTTGCAACAAATCCACGGGTAGTAACAGTTCTGAAACATATGCTGGCAGTATGCATATCAACTCCTTTCAGGTTAGCCAATGCCTCATAATAATTAGGAACCGCAGCATTCCGAAGAGCTGAGCTGCTCAATCTTTCAATAGTTACAGGAGCATCAATAATACGTTGTGGTGTACGGTTTGCAGCCACAACAACTTCTTGTCCGAGAGTAGAAACAGATACAAGATCAATTTCAAGAGCATGATGAGGCATTGCTGACCTCAACTTCTTTGATTCAAATCCAACAGAACTAAACGCTAAAGTCAGCGGCAATTTTGCCGAAGTGGAAATAGAAAAGGCACCTTTATCATCAGTATAAGTGCCAGTAGAAGTTCCTTTAATAGCAACGGAAACAGCAGGAACCCCTTCTTTTCGAGGTGGAATTGCGGACAGTTCCGCTGATGGTTACGGTTTGCGCCAAAGCTTGAAGAGAAAATAATGCAGTAATCAGGCAAGCAGCCGTAAAGCGCAGGCTTTTACTCATATTAGGATAATTTTGGTTTTAGAAATTGTGATGGAAAAGTAAGAATAGTAATTTGTATGTAAAAATCTAATTTTTAGACACTAAGGATAAATTGTTGAAATCTTGAACAGCCTGTTATTGGGCAAATTTTATCACCTATTTACTTTCGGGCATGGCTAAATTTAACTTTCCGGATCAGACAAATTTTTACAAAGGAAAAGTAAGAGATGTTTATTTTATTGGCGATGATTGGCTGGTGATGATCGCTTCCGATCGTATATCAGCTTTGATGTCATACTGCCCCGCCCTATTCCATTCAAAGGCCAGGTGCTTAACCAAATTGCAGCTTATATGCTTGGTGAAACAAAAGATGTTTGTAAGAATTGGTTGGTCGATGTGCCTGCTCCCAATGTTTCGATCGGAAAAAATGTGAGCCATTTAAAATTGAAATGGTTGTTCAGTGGTAATCTTACTGGTCATGCATGGAGAACTTATAGTTCAGGCAAAAGAATTTTATGTGGCGCTACAATGCCCGATGGTTTAAAAGAAAATGATTTTTTCCGAACCCATTATTACTCCTTCTACAAAAGCAGATGCGGGTCATGATGAAGATATTTCACCCGATGAAATAATTGAAAAAGGATTGAGCTACAAGAGATGAATGGACCATGCTTAGTCAATATGCATTTCAATCTTTTGAAAAAGGAAAAGCGATCGCAGCAAAACGAGGATTGATACTAGCTAGATACAAAATATGAATTTGGAAAATTGAATGATGAGATCTACTTGATGGATGAAGTTCATACACCCGGATTCATCCCGCTATTTTTATGCAGAAGGTTTTGAAGAAAGACAAGAAACAGGTGAACGTCAAAAACAATTAAGTAAAGAATTTGTAAGAGAATGGCTGATTGCCAATAATTTTATGGGGAAAGAAGGACAGAACAGTTCCTGAAATGAGCGATGAATGGGTAGAATACAATTTCACAGCGATATATTGAGCTCTATGAAAAAGTGATCGGGAAAAAATTTGTTTGCGGAAAAATTAAGTGATGATGAAACTTACAAACGGATCATTTCATCGTTGAATAAATATTCCACCTAAAAATTAATACTATGTCACCTGATTCTATTTTTCTCAAACCTGCAGCACAATTGCGATGGCGGGTTGGTTGGTCTTGCTTATCATTAGCCCATTCTGGAGCGGCTTTGATAAATTTCTCATTGGCATCATCATCACATTGTTCGCTATTGTTTATGCATGGCTTATTTTCCAGGTATTCAGCCCCGGAGATTTTGAAAAGTTTGGTTCATTGAATGGAGTCATGGAATTATTTACTGATAAAACTGCTGTTACCGCAGGTTGGGTACATTATCTTGCTTTTGATCTGCTTACGGGTATTTGGATAAAAGAATGCGCAGAAATACAATATTCATCATTTGATCTTGATCCCCTGCCTCTTTGCTTACTTTCATGCTTGGGACCGATTGGTATTGTTATTGTACCTGTTGGTAAGATTGATAAAGACAAAACAATATTTCGCTGCTAATTATTAAATCATTTATATGAATTTCTTCATTGAATTAAAAAGGAGAAATGCATTGTTGTTCTGGTTTGGTTTATTCAACCTTGCCGTAGCTATTGTTTGTCTTATATTAATGCCATTTGAAGAAACTCAAATTCTCGGCGTAAACGAGGTGGCTAAAACCTTTTAAGTTTTATTCTTCTGTTGGCATCATGGTTCTTACAATGGGCTGGTTGTTGTATTATCTCAACAATGCTAAAAAATAAGAACTTATTCCTTGTTGATAGTAATAACGATGTTTTTTGAAAACGGACTAATAATAATACAGGCTATCAGGAATACAACTTCACATTTCAATATTACGTCAGCTATCAATGGCATTATCTTTAACCTGATGGGGATGTTTATCCTTGTATTTACAATTACTATCATATTGGTTTGCATCTCTTTTTCAAACAAAAACAGTTTTCGATTCCCTAAGCGCTTATGTATGGGGTATTGCAGGCTTGGTATCTTATTCTTTTTGTTTTTTTCATTGGAAGGTGTGAGCTGATGCTGGGTCTTCTTGAAGCATACGGTTGGTGGTCCTGATGGCGGACCCGGTTTACCAGTGTAATAAATTGGAGTACGACAGTATGGTAGATCTTCGCATTGCACATTTTATCGGCATTCATTCGTTACAAGTTCTGCCATTGTTTGGAAATTATATTTCAAAACAAAAAAACAAACATTAATATTTTCCGTCGTATATTTTCTTCTTGCTTCGGCATTATTTTTACAAGCAATGAATGGGATACCTTTGTTTTTTTAATTTCTCTATATGCAGAAAATATTATTTATCGGTGCATCAGGTATGTTGAGGTAAACCGGTGGCTCTTGAATTATTGAGAGCCGGCTTTCCCGGTAACTCTTATTAGCAAGAGATGTTGAAAAAATGCAAAAGCTTTTTCCAAACACAGCTGTTGTAAAAGGTGATGTATTTGACATTGCTTCATTAGGAAGCAGCTATGGCAGGACAAGAGATCGTTTTACTTAAATCTTTCTGTTGCACAATCATCAAAGAAAAATGAACCACAACCGGAAAGAGAAGGAATAAATAATATTATTGAAGCAGCTAAAAAACAAGTATAAAACGCATCGTCTATCTTTCTTCGCTGATAAAAAATTACGAAGGGATGAATGGATTCAACTGGTGGGCATTTGAAATAAAAACACGCAGCGGTAAATGCAATAAAAAATCTGGCTTGAACTACAGCATATTTTATCCTTCCACTTTTATGGAATGTTTGGATAAGCAGATGTTGCAGGGAACAAGAATAATGCTTGCTGGAAAGTCAGAAGCGCCGATGTGGTTTATTGCGCGGTAAAGATTATGGCGTGCAGGTGGCATGGGCAATGAAAAAGCAGGTGACACAAACCAGGAATATATATGTACAGGGCTTGGAACCTTTTACCTCCGATGAAGCAGCAAAAGTTTTTATTGAAAATGCTAAATCAAAAATAAAGATCATGAGAGCTCCGCTGGCGCCATTAAAGTATCTCGGCATTTTTAACCAGCGAATGAATTATGCTTATCATATTTGTGAAGCGCTGAATAAATACCCGGAGAAATTTGAAAGCGAAAATACATGGGATGATCTTGGAAAACCTTCTACAACATTAGCAGAGTATATTGCTTCTTTAAAAATTTAGAATAGACATGCATAAAATCATTATTATTTTTTTTGTTCTTTGCTCTTAGCGTTAATCTTTCCGCTCAAAATCGAAAGAGCAGTTTTTAATAATCGGAACTTATACTTCTGGTACAAGCGATGGGATATATGTTTATAAATTCAATACAGAGACAGGTGAGAATAGTTTTGTAAGTTCTGTAAAGGCATCTAATCCATCACTATCTTTACTGTTTCACCGAATAAGAAATTTGTGTATGCAGTAAATGAAAACGCAGATAGTACAATGTTCACAGTAACCGGTCACGTTGCAGCTTTTTCGTTTGATAAGGCAACTGGCAAGCTGGTTTTTATATAACAAACAAGAGTCTGGTGGCGAAGCATCCTTGTTATGTTTCGATTGACAAAACCGGCAAATGGGTGATCGTTGGAAATTATACCAGCGGATCTCTTGCAGTGTTACCCGTAAAAACAAATGGCCGTCTCGATTCAGCTATCCAGATCATTTCCAACATGAAGGCAGCAGTGTAAATTCTGAAAGGCAGGAAGGCCCGCATGTGCATGCAACTGTTATTGAATCCTAATAACAAGACCTTGTATGTACCCGACCTTGGGAATGGATGAAGTGATGTTGTATAATTTGGATAATAAAACCGGTAAGCTGAAAGAATTCGATCCTCCATTTGTGGCAACAGAACCCGGTGCAGGTCCACGACATATTAGATATTCATCCAAACGGAAAAGTATGCATACCCTGATGGAAGAACTTACTGGTTCCGGTATCTGTTTATAAAATAGAAAAGAATGGTTATTTAAGTTTAGTACAAAATATTTCAGGATTGCCAAGAGACTTTGATGGCGCCGTTGGCAGCGCCGATATACATGTTTCCCCTGATGGAAAATTTTTGTATTGTTCAAATCGTGGCGAAAGCAATACGATCGGGATATTTAGTATTAATAAAAGTAACGGGCAACTGGAATGGATAGATCATCAATCAACGCTGGGAAAAACTCCACGCAATTTTTTAATTTAGATCCTACCGGTAATTTTCTATTGGTAGCCAATCAAAACAGCGATGAGATAGTGATCTTTAAAAGAGATAAGGAAACAGGGTTTACTTACTGATACAGGTAAAAGAATAAATGTTTCAAAACCTGTTTGTTTAAAATGGATGCCCTGTTGAATGAAAGTTAGCAATAATCTAAAGGAGACAACTATGTGCTTATCTAACTGTAGCCTATGATTCTATGTGGTGAGAAATATTTACCACATAGGCACAATAGAAACATAGGTCGTCACATAGATAAGATAAATGGAGATAGCCAAGCAACATATTGAAGATGCCCATGAAAGAATAAAGCCCTTTATTCATAAAACTCCTAGTGCTTACGTCAAAAACTCTTGATCAAATTTCAGGAGCAGAGATATTTTTAAGTGCGAAAATTTTCAAAAGATCGGAGCATTCAAGATCCGCGGCAGGTATGAATGCTGTGTTGTCATTGTCCTGCAGAAAAGAAAAAAGGGAATAGCTACTCATTCATCAGGCAATCATGCACAGGCAATTGCTTATGCGGCAAGGGAAGTTGGAACAAAAGCATTTATTGTAATGCCTGATAATTCTCCCAAAGTAAAAGTGGATGCGGTAAAGGGCTATGGCGCTGAAATATTTTTGCGAACCAAATCAACAGGCAAGAGAAAAAACCTTTGCAGGATGTATCGTTGATAAAACCGGCGCAGAGTTTTATTCATCCATATAATAATTACGAAGTAATAACCGGACAAGCAACCTGTGCCAAGAGAATTGATCAGAAGAGATCCCTTCGCTTGGATTTTATCATTGCCCCGGTTGGCGGCGGCGGATTGCTGAGCGGAACTTTATTAAGTGTCTCATTACTTCTCCCTTCTACAATTGTTTATGCCGGCGAACCTGAAGGTGCAGCCGATGCAATACTTTCTATAAAAAATGGAAAGATCGAAAAAGCTCCCTTTTGTAAAAACGATTGCAGATGGTTTTGCTTACTACACTTGGCGATAAAACTTTTCCGATCATTAAGCAATACTGTAAAAGATATTTTGACAGTAAGCGATGAAGAGATCATCGCTGCAATGCGACTTGTTTATGAAAGGAATGAAGATTGTGGTTGAACCAAGCGGCGTTGTGCCTCTTGCCAGCGTTATCAAAGAATAAAGATCTCTTTGCAGGGAAAAAGAGTTGCAATAATTTTTAGTGGTGGAAATGTTGAGTTGAAAAAGTTGGAGCAATACGTA
>ERZ1370068.107-contig-10093_pt1 | contig 32685 bp, 55 predicted proteins | sample MGYA00561227_ERZ1370068 | MGnify/ENA primary metagenome ERZ1370068 (study PRJEB38410, sample SAMEA6850437) | metagenome | study: Metagenomic assessment of the ecological functions of the soil: analysis of the soil microbiota associated with the...
CTATTACGTATTGCTGGATTCTCACGAGGCGCGCGCCGGCAAAGTTTTTGATCTCGTGGCTGTCCGAGGGGTCGAAACACATCAGTTGGTGAAGGGAGGATTTCTCCAGCCCTATGTATCGCCCGAGGCCAGCGCCTACCCGCAAGGGATTCAAGGATGCCAAGGGATACTGTGACTACTGATGCTATAACGTCATCGGCTACAACACGAAAACTGGTGCCAAAGGATCGCGCTCCAAGGTGCTGGGACGACTACTTGACCCGCCGCGGTGGAAGGGTAAGATCGCCATGGATGAGGAGATGTACTGTGGTATGCCGCTATGGCTGCTGGTTTGGGAAGAAAGGGCCCAGCGTTTCATGAAAGCCCCGGCCACAGGATATCCAACTCCGCACTGGAAGTCAGTCCCTGATTGCGCAACTTATGGCAGCGGGGTTTCCATGGCAATGGTATTGGCCCACTATGAACAGAAAAATGAAGGAACAAGGAGCCCAGTAGAATGGGTCACCACCCTGGATCCAGTGACGGTATCTTTGCACCCGATAAAGGTTGCCGCCAAGGCGCCGCACAGCAACGCGGCAAAGTTATTTATCGACTTCGTGCTCTCAAAAGAGGACAGCAAGTCGTGCCAGCAATCGGTAGAACACCATCCAGACCTGGATCGACACCAAAATGCAGGCAAAGAATCTAAAGCTTTTCCCCATTTCTCCGGAACTCGGAGAGAACTACAACCAATACCAAAAAGAATTCCGCGAACTGTTTCGTTAACAGCAGCGCGTTATCCTTCTATGGCCCCGGCGAACGGGCGGCGCTAAATGAGTTTCACCTTGCTTGACAAGGTTAGAATCATCGACTAACTAAGCTCAGGTCCAGTTCTACTCCAGACATAAGAAAGCTGTTGTAATCGGCGAGATCGATGAAGAGATATTCTTTTCCTGATTCTGATCCTTAATCTGACACTTGCCGCAGCCGCGCCCTCCATGCCGCCGAGAAGATCCGCGTGGCTTATCCGGCAGTGTTTGATCGATCACTTCAGCGGTGAGACGGCGGAAAAGGCGGTCTTGGCAAAAATATGGTTTCGATGTCGAAACCATCTCTGGTGAGCGGAGGCGCGCGGCAGTGCCGGCGCTGGTGAGCCAAAGCGTCCAGTTCTTTGATCGGATCGATACCGGCGTTACCACCGCAATGCTTCAAGGGATTCCATTGACCTTTGGCCTGGTGTGACCATGAACATTCTCGGCTTCTTCTTTGCTGACTCAGCCGCAATTCAGTCGAGCAAGATCTAAAGGGAAAGATCCTCGGTATTTCAATACGCGGGCGCGTGACGCCAGCGCATCCGCTTGGCGAAGTTAAGCCGCGACAATGGGATGAATCCGAACGAGGACGTGAAATTCCCGTCTATCGGTGGAGGCGAAGGCGGATTATTGTCCGCTCTCAAGACTGGGGTCATTCAGGAACGATGCTCTTTCCGCCGGACGACATCCATTATGTTCCGGCGTAAAGATGAGAGCAGGTCTTATACAAGCACTTCAAAATCCCGACACGCCGCTATGAGCCATCTTTATGATGGGAACCACCCGGCGCCTGGAAAAGGACCTCCGGCCCAATGCCGAATCCATCAGTTTCCACTATGAGATGGCCGCCCTCGGCTGATCCGCTTGGGCGCGAAGTTCTCCGCCAAGGGTAGTTTTGGGGATCCAAGCCTGGTCGAAGAGATCCGCCGTTCTGGATTTGTGGAACAACTCTATAAGCACATAAAATTTGGATTGCGGCATCGGAAAAGGATGAGGAAGCTCGCGCAAAGCCGCAAAGTACGCTTCACTGTGAGGTCAGAAGGGTACGCCAAGTGACGGAAGCCGAGGCCCTCATCCCGAGCGAATGCGGGGATACAAAGATTTCTCCCGGAGTTTACCCTGAGCTTGGCCGAGGGGGTCGAAATGACAAAGCGCGTCACTTTGCGCCCTTGGCGCCTTGGCGGGGATAAAATTTGTTAGTGTTTCTACGGAATATTTAAAGGGATGACACCACGTTGACTTTCCGCTGGATCATAACCGGCTTCCTCTTGTACGCTGTCTTCCGACCTGCTCGGCCCTGCTGGCCGGCGGACAGTCCTCAAAAATTGGAGAAGCTTGTCATCGGTTATCCGGCGCCGGGTGGCTTCCGCGGGATCATCGACGTGATGCGCAAAGCTGGACTCTTCGAAAGTACGGGCTCGACGTCTCGATCTGGTTTAAGCATTCAGGGCAGTCCCTATTCTTAACCGCCGCCATGGTGCCGGGGCAGGTTCCTCTGAGCTTTCTGGGCGGCGCCGCCATCGTCGCCTCCGCGGTGGGCGGGGCTACGACACCGTCTACCTCGCCTCGCGGAATCCACAATACGCTTTTACTGGCGCCTTTTTTTCCACGCCCGACGTCAAGACTTTTTGACGATCTAAAGGGCAAAAAGATCGGTCTCACCGCCACCATGGGCTCCCAGGGGATGCCAGTGCACGCGTTTCCTGCTCAAGGAGCGGGGCATCAATCCGGACCGTGACGTCAGCTTCTTGGCGGTCGGCGCGGCCCCGACTCGCCTCGCTGCCTTTGGAGCAAGGGCGTCGTTCAGGCTTCGGTCTTCATCCCGCCTCAAGACATTGCCGCGGAGAAAGCTGGGTCTCCACCCGCTCACATCGATGTGAGCCAGCTCGGGCTCTACAATCCGGGCAGCTGTTTCGCCAGCACCAGGAGTTACATCAAGAATCATCGCGATACCGGTTGACGCGCGTAATGAAGAGCTCGTCGAAGGACTGAAGTTTACTATCGCGAGAACAAAAGGAAGTCATTTCCGGTCACCGCCGATTTTTGCCCCAAAAACCGAGACATGGAGGTTGCTGAACGCGACCTCACAACACGGTGACGCGTTTTCAAGACCAGATCCCCTACGTCAATATGAAGAGGGGATCGAATTCATGCTCAAAGCGATCGAGCCACGCGACCCGCGCGCCAGAATTTTGGATCCAGCCAACGCCGTGGATTCGAGCTTCATTCAGGAGGTGGAAAAAGCGGCTTCGTGGACTCCGTCTGGAAAAAGGTAGACGCCGCGCCCTAATCTATCCCCCGACATGCCGGTCTTTCCAGAAGCCGATAAACCATGAGCATCAGCCGACCCGGCTTTAGCAAGAATCCGGGATAGCATTGTGTGGTACAGATCCTCGCAGAAGTCCGACCCAGTTTTCTCCCATTTTGATCTTTCAAGCGAAGCGCATAACAAAAATGAACAAGCAGAAGCGACGGGACGGAAAAACCCAGGGAGGGTTTGAGCACAACAAAAAAGCTACCTCTTGTGGAGTGGTAGCGAGGGGTTGATCACTCGCTATGCGACACCCGGCACAGCGGGTGACAACCTTCCTGGCCACGGTCACCGGTTAGGGAGCTGGTTTGTTAATGCTGCGACTAGGGACCTCCACCTTGCGGCTATTGCCACCGCCGCCATCGATAAAGCGGCCTCCCATCCCAACGTTCTCACCGATTATGACGCCGAGAGTCGGCCTGCAAGGCGCCGTTCCCGATATTGGGGCTGATGAGTTTTCACTGGCGTCGCAGGCGCCAGAGAGCTCCGACCAAGGTACAGAGTGATCCCGCAGTTGGCAGCGGTCTCTCGCCGTCACCATCAACACCCACACGGTTGGCTATCGGTTCGACGATAAGATTTGGCCAGTCGCGCGAATGCCCTAAGGCTCATGAAACTCTCGATGCGAATTCGCGTTAACGCGCTCTTTCAACTGATGAATAAATGCCATACAGCCGGTTATACACTTAGATACGCCCTAATCTTTTTGGTCGCTCATCCGTAATCTCTACAGATCGTTTGCTTTGGATTCAGCCGGTCATCCTGACCGTCCTTCAATCAGACAACGATTGGCACGCTGGTTGCTTTCCATTTAGCAATGGGAGCGTCGTCAGAGACTTCGAACCAACAATAGATGCCGAAAATAAGACTGGGGAAAGAGAGCCAGAAACGAATCTTTATGAACGAGTTTTTGTTGCTTACGGTCGTTATCGTCTACGTGGCGATCGGTTACAGGCCCACGCTCAGCTGAGGCGCACAGCGATCAGCAAGGCCATCACAGCGAACGGGCTTCCTATAAGCCTCGTGGAACACGTGATAATTGAGGATTCCTGGCGTTGCTTTTCACGGCATCTCTGCGAGGAGCCGGCCGAATCCCTCAATCGGTTCCGTGAATACTGAGATGTTTGAGCGACGCCCACACATCCGCCGGCACATCCGTTAATACCAGACCGTACCCAGATCCCGTTCCAATGGAGCGATCGCGTAGCCAAACAATCCCATCCCGCGCCCAACAGATAGAGACAATCGCCTCCCCGCTGTCTACGAACAGTTTCTTCGCTTTTGCACAGATTTCTTCCACCGGCATCTTGCCCACATCGCTGAATGAAACATCCACTCCTTTCATCGCCACCACTTTGAAACCCGCTTGTTCAAAAAATTGGCGAACTTCAGGATTCAAGTCATCGCGAAAATAAGTCAGTCCACCATGCTCTTGACGCCGAGTAGTTCGAGTGCTTGGATCTGCACCATGGTGGTGCTTATGACGCTGATGCCGTGCTTCTTCTCCAATCCTCGGCGTGTAGTCTCTTGTCGAACTCCGACGCCGTGCAGCATGTACGGGCGGAGCACCCTGAAGCAGCGCCAGATCCACCTGAGCTCCGCAAGCTCGCCGACCCGTTGGTCAGCTATTGCCAGAGTGTCCTCAGAACTCCTTCTCAGTCCCGGCGCGTATGCCGATATAACGCGGCACCACGCAGACGCCGTCGGGCATAAAGCGGATGAAAGCTTCCAAAGGACCGGCCCTGAACGTTGGCTTTACCAATCCGATTGTTCCCCGCCATCCGTACATGTTTCCTCTCCTGCATGGGTTGTTCCGCAAAACGGCGCCGCGCTTAACTAATGTAACAAAGACTGGAGTTGCCGCGCGTTCAGAGTTTCAGTGAGGCCTAAACCTGCGCACACTTAGTACATGGAAGGATGAAAGTCAATTCAATCTATCGAAGGATCTGGCACGCGCGTTGTCGGAGCTTAGGAAGGCGTCAACTTAGATAAACTAGCGCTTTGGTTGGAAACGTTTCTAACGACACCGTCATGAACAAAAGATTGACTTGTGCTGGGTTGCTTCCTACCAGCACAAGTCAATGGAGTCTAGACTCGGCGGGCGGCGGCTCCATAACAAGGCTTACCAAAAACAGAACCAGAAAAACCACAAACAGAATCCACGCGATCTGCGTGGCTGCGCCGGCGATGCCGCTTAATCCTAGAGGCCCGCAATCAATCCGACGATAAGAAAAGTAATGCTCCAACTCAACATAGCAGTTTCTCCTTTTTAAAGGAACCAAAAAGCTTTGTGCTCGTGCTAAGGACGCCAGGTCTTCCAGCACGCGCCTAGTTGTTGCTCGCAGTCTCCTCTGCAATTAACTCAACTCGCACCGGCGCTGTGCCGGATTTAATCAAACCTAGGGCGCCGGCTGCGGCACGCGCGACAGATCGATAATGCGACCGTCAACGAAGGGACCGCGGTCATTAATTTCCACTTCAACAGCACTGCCATTGTCCAAGTTAGTGACTCGCGCCTTGGTTCCCAGGGGTAACGTTTTGTGTGCTGCGGTGAGCTTAGTCTGATCGTAGATCTCTCCGCTCGCTGTTTTCTTCCCGTGAAACCCGGGGCCATACCACGAAGCGGTACCGTTGAAGAGCATGTTTGGCGCTCCGCTTGGGTGACGTTTTTGGGCCATCAGGTTCAACGCTTACTTTCTGGACGCTAGTGCCGCCGGAAGCGGTCTCGTTGCTGCCCTGCGGCAGTGCAAGAGACTGATCGTTTCTTTGCGAGAGACCCGAGATTGCCGTGCAGCTTTGCGCCAGCAACAGAGAAAGCACGAGCGGAATGGGTGCTTTTTTGCCATACTCCCAGGTACTGATAATGTGCGAAATAAGAACATGACTGTCTTCCTCGCTTTCTTATCAATGCCGCATGATTCACAAAACTCGAGGTGGTATCCGCAAGAGCCATGCCCCATGGCGCAAAATGGAGCAAGCTAGCAATTCATAGGCGTTTTTTGGGCGAGCAACAGCGGTGACGAGATTTTCACTGTGCAGTGAATTCCTACATAGAATTCCTGTAATTTGCTACAACCAAAATGCAGACGAAAATAGACAGGAAACAAAATCGTTTGATCTCAGTGGCTTAAACAGCTGAGATAGATTTCCTATCTAAGAAGAATATGTGGAGGAAATTTTGGCAGCGACAAAAACACGGAGGATCTCATTCGCCAGCGACTACGTGCCTCGACGAGGAAGTTTTTCTCTCTCGGAGTAGGTTCGACAAGTTACATGGCCGAGTTCGTTGAAGTGAGAGTGGACAGCCGTGTGGCGCGACTACTCCAAGGATTTTTGCACACACGTTAAGTAGCGCTTGCCTTCTCTCTTCCTTCACGACCTTTAGCGCGCGCTGGAGCGCTCGCGGAACTTCATCCGGTTCCTCGACGCGCTCCGCGTACGCGCCTGAGCCTGCGCGGTCAGTTCAGAACTGCGGTGAGGGACTCAAGTCGCAGCCGGGAAAATTGCGCGTCTTTTGCGCGACGCCATCGGGGTAAAGTCCGCGCGCGGCGTTAATGCTCGCGTTCCACGCCTGGTTATTATAGACCACCGTGAGAAACGGAATGCGATATTTTTGCGCCGTGAAGTGACAAGCCGTCGGCGCAGCAGAACATGTAGGAGCCGTCGCCTTCCGCGGCTATCACCGTCGCGTCAGGCGCGCCGAGCTTGGTTCCTATCGCGGCCCCGACTCCCCAACCCAGGTGGCCCGCCAAGGGCGTGCTGAATTGCGAACCCGGGCCGGTTCAAGGGAATGACTTCGGCAAGCCGGGACGTCACTGTCTCATTGATGATGATCGTTTTGTCGTCCATGACGTCGCCGATGCACTTCGAGAGCCATATCGGATTGATGGGCTTTTGATTCTTCGCCGCTTCAACGCTTGCTTCCAACTCGCGGATCATCTCGCGGTGTACCGCCTCAATCTTTTTCGCCTCTCGTCGAGTTTGGACCTCGAAACCTTGCTGGCGTCTAGCCTAGCCTTGATGATTGTGTTCAATACCGGCAGCGATATCTCAGAACAAGCCGTCAAAGGAGAGTCCGCCGGAAAACCCCACCCAGGAATAGCAGTGAATAACGGGTCGCGCTCCAGGTGGATGATCTTGACGTCGGACCTGAGAACGCACTGCTGACTCGGCGGCTCCCATGGCACATCGATGTCGATAAAGAACAAAACGTCGGCGTTCTTGGCGTGCTTGAGTGGTCTGGTAACCGACGTAGAGTGGATGGTCCGTCGGGAAATTCACGTGATTGAGCTGCTGCACCACTGGGATCGAAAGCAATTCGGCCAACTCCACCGAGTGCGCCACGGCCTCAGGATTGCGCCCGAGATATTTCGTCGCGATCAGCGGGCTTCTCAGCCGCGATGAGCAGGTCCGCCGCTTCTCCAGCGATGCTTGATCGGCCTGCATTCTTGTCGCCGGCGCTACGAGCATCGGAGAAAATCTGCGTGGATTCCAGCTGCTTCGCACAGCCACTCGCGGGGCAAGTTCAAATAGACCGGACCGCGCGGCTCGGACATGGCGATCTTGTAGGCGCGCGAAACCACCGCCGCGAGATTTTGATTGGTTCGCACCTCGTAGTCCCACTTGACGAACTCGCGGACTATATTCCCTGATCCCTCGATTCCTGGCGCCAGTGGATATTCTGGCTCTTACCGCCGCGCATTTCACTTTCCGTGATCGGCGTTCGCCCGGCGACCAGGAAAAGCGGCACGTTAGAGGAGTTGGCGTTGATGATTCCGCCCAGCGCGTTGGCCGTGCCTGGCAAAGTATGCACCAGCACCATCTGCGGCTTTTGGGTAACGTTGTAGTAGCCGTGCGCCATAGAGACCGCCGCCAGCTCGTGGGGCACGACGATGGGCTGGATGTCGTTGGGATCCTCCTTGGCGGTTTTTCGCCAGCGCTTCGATGAGAGGACCATGATCCGTTCCAGTATTTGCAAAGAGATAGCGCACGACGCCAAGCGCTCTCACTGCTCCAAAAGCCTCGGCGCCAGTGCTTACCCGAACGGTTTTATTTTTTCCGCCATGGCGGGGTTCCTTTCTCAATTAGCTGGACGAGATCTTCACTGCACATTTCAAAGTCTATCATTCCCGAATGCTTCTATTGGAAATCCAGCCTTTTACGATAGACTTGGAAAGTCAGCCCCAACTGTGTCAAGAACTGGATAATTTTTCAGCCTACAATTTGTTCGCCGTATTCACTTAGAGTCAAAAGGATCTTGACTTCTTCAGACTTATAGAAGAAAAGAGCCCCACATTTACCCAGCCAATCTTGAAGCGAGCGACAGAGAGGTTGATCATGAGGCGATCTTAACCAGACAGCTGGCGTTTTCCGGGACCCGACCAGGCCATTACACACCAAGGGCGGCCCGCCAGGGATATGTCGAGAAATCCTGGCCGCAGCGGCAGAACCCTTTAAGGGAATTACTACCGACGGAACCGTGGTTCCCGGTCTTTTCTCGATTGAAAAGACCGGCGTGCCAACCTGAGCCATTAAGGTAGCCGCCGAAAACTTTCTCAGCTCGCTGAGTCCGGAACAACGCTCGAAAACTCTCTTCCCGGTGGATACGGTCGAGTGGCGTAGATGGAGTAACATCCATCCCACGTTGATGCGCCATGGCATGCCGCTCTTTGAAATGACCGATACCCAGCGGGACCGCGCCTTTGCGCTCCTCAGAGAGAGCTTAAGCGCCGAAGGATTTCAAACTGCGCGCGACGTCATGCGTCTCAACGAAGACCGTGATGGAAATGACAGAGGAGGCTCACGGAATATGGTGAGGATCTTTATTGGGTGAGCATTATGGGTCAGCCTTCCCGCCAGCGAACCCTGGGGCTGGCAGATCGACGGCCATCATCTCATCATCAACTACTTCGTGCTTGGCGATCAGGTGGTCATGACTCCGACTTTCTGGGCTCGGAGCCGGTCCATGCCAAAGCGGTAGGTACGCCGGAACCAGGGCCTTCAAAGCAGACGAGGATCTGGGACTGGCGGTGATCGGGCGCTTTCCGGAGAGCAGCGTAACAAGGCTATCATTGCAGCCGAGCCCAGGGGTGAAGTCTTCACCTCGGCCTTTCGCGACAACTCGGAGCTGAATTACGCGGGTATCCGCTACGACGAGCTGTCAAGTCCTCAGCACGATCTTCTGCTTCGTCTGGTTGAGCTGCATGTCAGCAGGACTCGCCCGGATCATGCCCAGGTGAGGATGCAAGAAGTGAAGCGCCATCTGCGGGACACCCACTTTTGCTGGATGGGCGGCATGGATGACGACAGCGTTTTCTATTATCGCATCCAAAGTCCGGTGATCATCATTGAGTTCGACCACCAACGGGGTATCGCGTTTCGCCAATACGAAAAGCCCTACAAAGATCACATCCATGTCGTCGTGCGCACCCCCAACGGCAACGATTACGGCAAAGATCTTTTGCGCCAACATTATCGAACAAGGCCATCATGGAAAGCCAAACTGATTCTTGCTAACGAGAGGCGTTTTCTTACTTAGCCCGGCCAAACTAACGCCGCCAGCAGGAGGCAAGCTATGCGCAGATATGGCCGTTCCTGTCGATTCCTTCTTGCCATCTGGATTTCCGCCGGTGCGCTGGCTCTGTCGTACTCCGACGCGAGCGCGCAAGCGCCGTTAAAGAAAGTAAGACTCGGCATTGCGGCGACCAGCGTCGGCTTCTTGCCTATTTACACCGCCTATCACCGAGGTTTTTACAAAGACGAAGGCATCGACCTCGAAATCATTTTGATGTCCCTTGCGGCCGCCAACAATGCCTTCTTCAAGGGCGAGATCGACTACAGCGCGGGTTTGACGGGTTTGGCCCTGGCGGCGGTGCGAAATTATCCGGCGAAAATCTTGATCTTCACCGTCGCCAAACCGCTCCAGTCATTCGTCAGCCGCAAAGAGATCAAAGAGCCGCGCGATCTCCGGGGCAAGAAAGTCGCCGGCAGCTCGCCCGGCGGTTCGGCGACTATACTTGCTTATCGAGCGCTTAGACACTTCGGCCTCGAACCCGGAAAGACGTCACCGTCACTCCCATGGGCGGCTCCGGCGCGGGTCGGCTGGCCGTGCTGGAATCGGGGTTGGTCGATGCGTCTCTACTCTCCGTGCCGGAAAACATCATCGCCGCGCAAAAAGGCTATCACGAGCTGATTTTTTTGGGCGACATCGTGACCTTCCCGCAAAACGGCTTCGGCGCGTCGGTTCAGCGCATCCAGCAACAGCCCGATGAGGTCTATAGAATGGTCCGTGCCACCTTGCGCGGCTGGAGTTCGTCATGGACGACACGACCCGCGATCAATCTCGGGATATTATGATGAAACAGTGGAGAGTTAGCGACGCGAAGCTCGCCGACGAAATGTTGCGGTATCTCAAGCGCGGTCTCGCCAAGGATGCGGTGATCAACCCTGAGGGTGTGCAGTATTTTCGTCGACCTAACCCGCGAGACTTCAAACATCACGCAGCCCATCAGCGCCGCTCAAGTTGTCGACTTCAGCTTTTTAGACCGAGCGCGCAAAGAACTGCACGCAGCGCGTTGATATAGTGGATGCGGTCTCCGACATCTGTTTTTATTTTTCCTTAATTCCAAGCTCTTTCTGAGCCTCTCTGAGAAGCGAATAATCCACTACCTGATCGAAAGAGACGTCACGGTCGAGCTTGGCCGCCCTCTTGCCCTCTTTCAATCAAGAGGCCGAAGCCCATCTTCGGGCGAGGCTCAAATCATCGCTGTAAGTCTTCACAACCGGAATCGTAGGTAGCTGCGGCCATCTCTCTATCGATGCGCATCCATCCGATCATGGTCTGAATCGTACTTTCGCGATTTTGAATAATATAGCGGTTGGCTCTTATGCCCGCTCTGATCATTCGCTTGACTTCGTCCGGCCTCTCTTTGATCCGTTTGACGCTTACGACTATCCCGCTGGACGGGTAACTGAAGAGCTCGTGAGCTCTGCGAGAACCACAAAGCCCATCTTCTTACCGAGAAAATCCGCTGGGGCCGAGCCTAAAGTGGCTGCCGTCAATCCTTGCTTCATCGCAGCGAAGCGGGTTTCTATCCCGCCCGTCGCCAGAAATTTCAGGTCTTTGTCAGGGTCAAGACCCAGATGCTTGAACATCAACCTCGCTGTGCTCTCGAGGCCGCCTCCGAAGCTGTTCAGGCCGACGGTCTTGCCCCTGAGATCTTGGACGGATTTATACTCAGGCCGGGCGATGATCGCGGCGGTAATACCCGGCGTGTAACAGGCAACGACTTTGACCGGTACGCCCCGAATCGCTGCGGCAATCCCCGGAGCAACCACCGATTGATAATCGATTTCTCCGCTGACCAATGCCGCCAACGCAACAGTCGATCTTATTCTGATCAACTCCGGCTGAAACCCTTCCTTTGGAAAAAGCCCGCCTTCTCTCCCAACGGAAGGGTGAGAAACGACCCGGAAGGATCCGGATAGCCGATTCGAATCCTATCCGCCGCATGAACCGATACCTGAAAGAGACAAGTAAGAGAATAGAGCCGCAATAGTCTTATTCATCCAGATCTCTTCTTTCTCGATAATTCTGCGGGAAAATAATAAGCCTAGTCCGGGCGGCGTGGTGGGGAGATTGCGGATGACGCGGTACTAGGAACAGGCCAAAGCGTAAACTTGCGTGGCCCCTTCCGGCAAGGAGTACGTACTCCAGGTAGTGCCACTATCCTGGCTGCCAAATACTTCCCCGCCACTGGTGGAACAGTACATCCGCTTGGGATTGCGCTCGTCAAACGCCAGCCCAAACATGGTGGTCTTAGGTTGCGCGCCCATATCGACGCGTTTCCATGTTAAGCCGCCATCGGTGCTGCGGAATAGCGCGCCCATATCACTTTGAAATTTGCTCCTGCGGAGACCCAAATGGTTTTCGGATCACCCGGCACTTCGCGAATGCTGCGGCAATACGTCTGCTCTTTGGCATTGAGCGGTTCAATCTGCACCCGTAGCCAATGATCCCCCAGTCCGTGCTGCGAAACATGCCCGCCCGCGCCACGCTGAGAATCGTCCCGGGGCGCCAGCTACTGGCCAGGACGCCGTGCATATCCACCGGATCGTCATTGAGATACTGCCCATGGCTCAGATTTTCCCAGTGTTCGCCACCATCGCGTGAGCGAATAATGCCACCGACTTCAATCGCGCCATACAACAGGTTGGCATCGGCCATACTGCCAGAGACCATGAGGACACGCTTGGCCGGATTGGCCCCAGGTGCCACGGTGACTTCCGGAAAGCGCACACTCACAGGCAACTGGCTCCACGTTTCCCCGCCATCGTCACTACGGTAGATTTCACACGATTCATAGCCAGCGAACATGATTTTGGGATCGCGCGGATGAAACATCAACGACCAGACAGGTAAGCCATGATCGGGAATGTTGACTTTTTCCCAGTGATTCCCATAGTCCGTACTGCGATAGGGGCCATGCTGGGTGCCAACGTACATGACTTCAGGTTGGAGGGGTGGGCCGCAATGGCGCGAATGGCCGGGGCTTCAGGAAGGCCGTTGGTCAATAGCTCCCAGCCACCATCATCGTTGGTCATACGATACAGTCCGGACTTGACCACGCGGCCAGGTGCAGTTTCACCCGCCAGGCCAGCATATACATAAGATGACCGGTTGCCAGACGTATTGGTTGTCATGAGGTGTTCCTCCACGGAGCAACATAGGTCTAATCGAGGACTGGAGGTCAAGAAGATAGAAATGTGAAGATTGAAATCGCCTGGCGATGAAATAGTCAGCCGGTCAAAAAGCTTCTCCAGACGCAGGCCGATGAGGCGGATCGCCTTTCCCGGGGATTTTCCCGGGCATCCAGGAACGGCGAGAGAAGGGTCAGGGCCTCCTGCTTAAGCAACCGTAGCGCCTCTCCATCGTTATCAACCCTGATTCCGTTCTTGATGCTGTGAGAGCGATTGCTGGTCTGGAAATCGGAAAATCGCACAGTGACGGTTACAGTTCGGAAACCCAAAATTCTTTTTCCCGCAGTTTGCCGATGATCCGCTCCGCCATGCTGTAGAGCCGCTCCGGTGACAACCGAGGGGCTGCGAGTATCCTGCTCGAAAGTTTCCTGTTCTCCCAACGACTTTCGCGTCCAGTCGTTCGACACCACCGAGTCATCGATGCCGCGCGCCTTTCAAAGAGCCGCTGCCCCCACTTGCCAAAACCACTCGGTTAAAGTGGTCTCGGGAACCTCGCGGAGATCTCCGACCGTCCGGATATTTCGCTGGTGGAGAAAGGCTTCGCCCTTCGGGCCGATGCCGGGAATTACCCGAATGGGGAGCGGATCGAGGAACTGCTGAACCGTGTCCGGCGCCACCACCGTGAGGCCGTCAGGCTTTTGATGGCCGGAAGCGATCTTAGCAATAAGCTTGTTCGGACCGATGCCGAAGGAACAGCCGAGTTCCTCCTTTTCTCGGATCTCGGCTTTGAGCTTCGTCATCGTGCTCTATAGCGGCCGGGAAATTCTCGCGCGACGAAACATCGAGATAAGCTTCATCGATGCTTGCCTCCTCGAAAGCATCCGCAGAGCGTTCGAAAATCTGCATGATGCGGGCTGAGACCTCTCGATACAAAGTAAAGTTGGGACGGATGAACACCGTCGCGGGCTCGCCTCTTCGGCGCGCGCGCTTCGCAAGCCGCCACGCGCGCGTGCGATGGGCAAGGCCGAGTGAATGCCGTACTTACGCGCCAGGTAGTTCGCCGTCGTGATCACGCCCCTGCCGTTACCTTCTTTAGGGTCGGCCCCCACCGCCACTGGAAAGCCCCTCAAGTCAGGGTTATAGCGCTCCTCCACCGCAGCGTAGAACGCATCCATATCGACGTGGACGATAATGCGCATGGAATTAGATATCGAAACAAGTTTCATCTGCTGCCCGTGAGTGCGTCACTCATATGGCAACGACGCTCTAAGGTTTGGCGTCAAGCCAGCCTTGCACTATTGCGGACTGTGCACTGTTGACGCCCGTCGATCAAAGATGAGACTATTCGGGCACACAAGGGATAGAACTATCACGGACGCCCTTCATGTCTAATCTACGACTAAAAGCAATACTGAGCGCAGCACCGGGTCATGTATATTGCAAGTGAGATGCACCTCTCCTGCCGTTACCTCTTAGAGGACTGCCGTTGAGGCTGTCCAGATCGCACCTAGAATTTCGTAACCCGTTATGTGGATCGTTAGATTAGCGCTCCGGCGTCCCTACACGTTTGTCGTTGTTGCGTTATTGATCGTGCGCGCTGGGGATGGTGACGATCGTACGGATGTCCACCGACATTTTCCCAACGTGGATATCCCAGTGGTCACGGTGATTTGGTCGTCCACCGGGATTTCGCCCGACGATATGGAAAAACGTGTCGTTACGATCACCGAGCGCGCGTTCACCACGACGGTCAATGACATCGAGCACATGGAATCGCAGTCCATGTACGGAGTCGGCGTCATCAAAGTCTTCTTCCATCCGAACGCCAAGATCGAGATGGCCGTTGCCCAGATTACTGCTATCGCCCAAACTCTCTTGCGCGGCCTGCCCCCGGATTCACGCCGCCGCTGATCATCCGCTATCAGCGCGTCGAGCGTTCCCATTCTGCAGCTCTCCATCACGAGCAAGACGCTGCCGGAGGAGCAGCTCTTCGACTATGCCAATAACTTCGTGCGCACCCAGCTCGCCACGGTGCAAGGCGCCGCCGTGTCGTTGCCCTACGGCGGCAAAGCGCGACAGATCATGGTCGATCTCAATCCCAAAGTACTTGCGGGGTAGCGGCTGCTCGGCCATCGATGTGGTCAACGCGATCAATGTTCAAAACATCATTCTTCCGAGTGGCACGGCGAAAATCGGCAATCGCGAATACAGCGTACAGGTCAACAGCAGTCCGGATACAGTGGAAGGGCTGAACAACCTGCCACTCAAGCAGGTGAACGGCGCGGTTATCTACATTCGGGACGTCGCCCAGGTCCGCGACGGGTTTGCCGTCCAAGCCAATATCGTGAGCGCGGGGAACCGCCGGGCGAGCCTGCTCACGGTACTTAAGAGCGGCGGGGCGTCGACCATAGACGTCGTGCGCCGGGTAAAAGAGATCTTGCCGAAGATCCAGGCCACCTACCCAGGGAACTGGATGTCGCCACGCTGTTCGATCAGTCGATCTTCGTCAAAGCGGCCATCGATGGGGTGGCCAGGGAAGCGATCATCGCCGCCGGACTCACTGCGCTGATGATTCTTATTTTCCTCGGCAGCTGGCGCAGCACGCTGTCATTGTCGCAACCTCCATTCCGCTTTCGATCCTATCGTCGCTCATCATCTTGTGGTTTCTCGGCTATACGATCAACATTATGACCCTCGGCGGTCTTGCCCTGGCGGTTGGCATTCTGGTCGACGACGCCACCGTCGAGATCGAAAATATCCACCGCAACCTCGCTATGGGTAAACCGATCACTCAGGCGATCTTGGACGGCGCTCAGCAGATCGCGGTGCCGGCATTCGTTTCCACCTTGGCGATTTGTATCGTGTTCGTTCCCGTGGTTTTTTGACAGGGGCCGTCCAGTTTCTCTTTACGCCGCTCGCGTTGGCCGTCGTCTTGGCGATGCTCGCCTCGTATTTTCTTTCCCGGACCCTGGTGCCCACGATGGTCCAGTACCTTCTCCACAGCGAGGTAGAGCGCTATGCCGAAGATTCAGAGCATAGGCAGCGGCGATATATTCTGGCGCATCCACGGCGCGTTCAACCGGCGCTTTGAAATGATGCGTGAAAAATACCGTTCCATGCTCGACTGGAGCGCTACGACATCGGCCCCTCGTGCTCGTCGAGTTCGGCGTCCTATTCGCCAGCGCCCTAATCGTAGCCACGCTCACAGGACAGGACTTTTTCCGTTGGTGGACGCGGGGCAGTTCTCGTCTGCACGTGCGCGCCCCGGCGGGTACCCGACTCGAGGAAACCGATCAGATCTTCGAGGCGGTGGAGGCGAGCATCCAGCGCACCGTTTCGCCGGAGGACCTGGGACTCGTACTGCACAATATCGGCTTGCCGCTGGGTGGTGTGAATCTCGCTTTCAGTGATTCCTCGACCATCGGACCTGCGGACGGCGAGATTCTTGTGTCACTCAAGCCGGAGCACCGGCGGCCCACCTTTGACTATATCAGGGAGTTGCGCCGGAGACTCCCGCAGGAATTTCCTAATCTAACTTTCTTCTATCAGCCGGCCGACATCGTGAGTCAGATTCTTAATTTCGGGCTGCCCGCCCCTATCGACATTCAATTAGTCGGCCAGAATCGCGCCGTGAATTACGAGATTGCTAATCAAGTTGCACAACGCATCAGCCGGGTGCCCGGCCTGGTCGACGTCCACGTGCATCAGATCACCGCCGCCCCGGCACTTCGCGTCAATGTGGATCGCACGAGAGCCGTCCAGGTCGGTATTACGCAGCGTGACGTTGCAAATTCATTGCTCGCTTCATTGGCATCGAGCAGCGACCAGGCCCCGAACTTCTGGCTCAATCCGCAAAACGGTGTCAGCTATAGGGTCGCCGTGCAAACGCCGCAATATCGCATCGACTCCATCGATGCGCTCCAACGCGAAGCCCATCGCTCCCGCCGGCGCCAACGCGACTCAACTCCTGACGAACCTCGCCAGTTTTGAGCGCGGCACCACCACCACGGTGGCAAACCACTACAACGTGCAGCCGGTCTACGATGTTTTTGCGAGCGTGCAGGACCGCGATCTGGGAGGAGCCAGCCGGGATATTAAACGCATCCTGAGCGACGTAGAGAAAAGCTTGCCCAGGGGAACCACTCTCGTTATGCGCGGTCAAGTGGAAAGCATGAGCTCCGCTTTTACCGGTCTCGCGACCGGGCTCGTCTTTGCGATCATACTCGTCTATGCATTGATGGTGGTTAACTTTCAATCGTGGCTGGATCCCTTCATCATCATAACCGCGCTCCCAGGCGCTCTGGCGGGCATTTTGTGGGCACTGTTCCTGACTCAAACGACGATCAACGTGCCGTCTTTGATGGGTGCGATTATGAGCATCGGCGTGGCCACGGCGAACAGCATCTTGCTGGTCACCTTTGCCAACTGACCAAAGGCGGAGCGGGAGCGATGCCATAAGCGCGGCGCTCTCGGCGGGCTACACCAGACTCCGTCCGGTGTTGATGACAGCTCTGGCGATGATTATTGGAATGTTGCCCATGGCGCTGGGATTGGGCGAAGGAGGCGAGCAGAACGCGCCTTTGGCGCGGGCCGTGATCGGCGGCTTGCTCGTCGCAACGTTTGCAACGCTTTTTCTCGTGCCGGTCATTTACAGTCTCTTGCGCCGCAAGCCGCCGTTCGCGGCCGAGCGCCTCGACGACGCAGCCATCTGAAACACCTCAACCTGCATTGCCCGATCACTAAAGAAAGTCCGTATTTATGAGCATCCTGTCAAAATCATCCCGAAATAACGAAGAGCGCAGCAAAATTGACGAACAGGCGGATCATCGCTCTCACCGTCATCGGTCTTGCCGTTCTCGGAGCACTCGGCATCGCGCCTCGATTGTGGCGCGACCGACAAATCCGAGCCTCCGTGCCGAGCGCCGAAATGGAGGCGCCTTTGGTCACTGTCGGCTTTCCGGTGCGCGCGCCCAACGCAACGGATCTGGTGTTGCCCGGCAGTATTCAAGCGGTGCAAGAGACCGCACTTTACGCCCGGGTGGACGGTTATCTCAAACAGCGGCTGGTGAACATTGGAGATCGCGTCCAGAGCCGGACAGATATTGGCAGAGATCGATACTCCCGAACTCGATCAACAGCTCTTTCAGGTGAAAGCCACGTTGGCGCAGTCGATTTCTGCCCTGGAGCAAGCGCGGGCGGCGCTCCAGCACAGCGAAACCCAGCTGGATTATAACCGCGTCAATCTCGATCGTTGGCGCAAGATGAAAGATCGGGATCTCGTCGCGCAGCAAGAGCTTGACGATCGGCAGGTGCTAGTGAAGTCGGGGCAAGCCGACGTGGACGCGGCTCGAGCCAATGTCGCGGCCGCCGAGGCGAACGTCACGGCCAACAAGGCCAACGTGGAACGAATTATCAATCTGCAGTCATTCCAAAAGTTCGCGCGCCATTTGCCGGCGTCATCACCGTGCGCAACGTCGATAATGGCGCGCTGATCGGCGCGGGCAGTGGTTCCAACAACCAGCCTCTCTTCCGAATGGCGCAAACCGATAGCCTGCGAATCTTCGTCAATGTGCCGCAAACCTTCGTGGCGATGATCACGCCCGGCCTTGCTGCCGAGATCGCGGTGCGCGAGTTTCCGCAACGGAGCTTCGCGGCGCAGGTGGCGAACATTGCCGGTGCCCTCGATCCCGCCTCGCGCACTCTGCTGACCGAGGTGCGCATGCGCAACGAAGGAGACCTCCTGCGGCCCGGGATATACGCCGACGTCAAGTTTCACCTGACCCACAACAACCCCGCTCTGATCATTCCCGCCAGCGCGCTCATCCTTCGATCGGGGCCCCGCGGGTGGCCACGGTTGGCACCGACAACAAGGTGCGGTTCCAGCTCGTACAATTGGGAAGAGATTATGGAACCACTGTCGAGGTGGTGGGAGGCTTGAATGAGAAATACCCTTTGCTCGTGGCGCCGCCGGACAATTTACAAGACGGGCAATTGGTACGCACCCTGACGGCTCCCGCCGGCTCAAATGCAAAATCCGATTAGAGTCGATAGATACCAGCGGCGTTTTCCACAGCACCTGTTGCCGCACTCCGCTGAGACATCCTGGAAGCTCGGCTTGTCCTTACGGTAATTTAAAGACCTCGCGATATTGCCTTGCGAGGTCATCATAGTCCCGGAAGATCTGGTCCCAATCTGATTTCAAATGCGAGCGCCTCGTCACGGTATGCCGGGCGAAAACACAGTCGGTCCTTCAACCTCCGCTTCGAGCGCTTTGAGCGCTGTCCGGACGATTTCCCGGCGCAGACGCGCATCCAGTTCTTTGGACAAGCTCGGATCGCCGCACGGGATGAGGAATACTCACGCCTTTGACGATACGGTTCGCGCGCACCTGCATCGCCACTGGAAACATCGCGCTCACTAAAGCTACCGGCAACCCCGCCTTCTCAAGTTCCTTGCTCATCACAGCGCCGCTGCGACTGCAGGTCCCTCACGTGGCGACGAAAAGCACGCCTTCGACGTTGTCCTTTTCAGGTCCGCCGCAATCTCCTGTCCCACGCGACGCATCACCGCCGGCGAACCCTGATTTCCGGGAATAACGTAATAGGCCGGGTAAAGCTTACCCGGACCGATGGCTCCTTCCGCCTCCAACGAGCGCAGCGCGTCCAGCGGAACGCCGTAGTGAGGGTTCTGATTCATATAGGCGACGTTATAGCCTCCATGAACCGTCTCCCACTTTCCGGGCTCAAGCTCTTTGAGCTCGGCAATGTTGTATTTTCGCCAGTGGGTATTGCGGTACGTCTTGAAACGATCAGGATTGCCCCAGGGAACGACGCCGCTCGTCGTCACCAAGGCGATCCTGCGATCCTCGACGTGCGCTAGCGGCGGCGCCGGGGGCGCGTCATCCCAAACCTCCATCGGCAGCTCGCTTTCGAAGGGCTCGTTCTTAATTTTCTTGAGCAACATCTCGATGGCGCGCTCCGCTCCCGGACGATCCGGCTTTCTCGAGACGGCGGATACCGCGGGGGATGTAGCCCTCTCGCTGCGCGGAACCGACGGTTTCACCGCGAGCGAGACGGATCGCAAATTTGGCCAAGCGCTTCAGTGCGTCGGTCATGCCCGCGGCGGTTTCGGCCGTGGGCAGGCAATAGACCCGGGAGTTAGCAAAACCGAGATAGGTTCCAATACCCGGATTGTCCTCATGCATCGCCGTCACACAAGAAATTCCTCGGTCATTTGCAATCGGCATTGCAGACTTCGACGCAACTGACACCGTAACGCCCGGAATTGAAAGCCGGTCCCGCGACTAACGTTTGCGGCTGCGCTGAGCGAACAGCATCAAGGATCGCTTTGATGGCGTCTTCTTTGTGCTCATGGAAGTAGTTATCGCCGTAATAAATCGTGCAAGCGATCTTCGCTTCATCACCGAGCTGAAGCTGCAAACCTCGGGCGGCACCGGCGCTGCCTTCGATCACGCCCACAGGCATGCCCGCCTTGTCCTCTCCGCCGAGGCCGGCAAAGAATTGATTAACAACATGAACAATCGTAATCATAGCGATGATCTCCTCATTGAACCCTCGGAACGGTTTGAACGGTTTGAACTTTTTGAACGGCTTGAACCATATGGGTTGAGACTTGCCTAGTATTCGGTACACTGCCATGCCCCCTGACCCCAAATATCGGCTCCACCCATCATTACATCCCTGGCTTCCAACGCTAAAGGTCCTCGTGCGGACACTGGCGCCGCACCGGGAAAAGGAAAAATTTTGATTTCCTCGTAGGGACCAATCACTTTGTCCATCGCCGGCAAGTTCAAAATTCGGTCGAGACTTCCGGTGCTCACCACGGCGTCAGCTTCCGAAACGTAGAATAGCACCGGGCTATCCTTGCCTTCCTTCCCGCCATTCTCGTAGGTGACCAAGGTCGTTTTGATACCCCTCCGCTCACAGGCACGGATGGTAAACATAACATCGACAAACGCGTTGCCGCCGCCGATCCAGGTCACGAGCACGCCGTCAGCTTTCATGGCTTCGGCTAAACGGGCGGCATTTTGAGCACCCACTTCTTTGCCGTGATAGGTCTCGAAGCGAATGCGCTGCAAAATGACTCCGCCGAAGTTCAAGCTTCGTCCGTGGGCCGCGTACAATCCGAGAACCAAAGGGTGGTTTTGCCAATCCCAAGTCGTTGGATAATATCCGCGACCCGAACGCGTCGTATCAACGGTAACCGCCCCGTCAAAAAGCTCGTTGGGATGGAGAAATGTCGCCATGGAATCCCGCAGCGACAGTCCATAATAACCAACGCCTGAATGCACGTGCTGAGGGTCGGTGATGCAACCTTGCAGCAGCATCACATTTGGCAGATCTGGATTCTGATGGCCGAGCTCATACGTGACGATCTTTTCCGGTGAAAGTTCCGCCGTGGTTTGGGCGAGGCGGTGAGCAATTTTATACTCGGCTAATTGAATCACCGTATGGGCCTCCAACTCGGCAATGCCTGGAACGATTCTAAAGTTCAAGACCAGGTGGATAAGCGAGCTGAACCGGGAAATTTCGGCTCCGGGGCCCGACATATCCAGGATGGCGCTTCTTTGGACCGTGGTGCCCGCCCGGATCGTTCCTTCGTATTCTGCCGCGGCAATCACCGTCATGTTCGACAGCCGGTGAGTCCGTCCATCCCCCACATCTTCGATAGGTCCCAAGATACCGGGGAAAACTTGGCCGCCCCCTGAGACTTTGTGTCGAGGCTCAACGATATCCCGAATCCCGGTGATGCGGGTCCTCTCTCCCGGCATCGCCACGGCGAGAGATGCATCCCTGATCCTCGGATCCTGAAGGACAAGATCGATCAACCCGGTTTCATCGACCTCGAGCACCCGGTTTTCATAATTGAAACGACGACCCAAGCGGATCTGTTTTACCGGAAATTCTGCGATCTCGAGCTTCATCCTTCCTCATCCTAGGGAACGTTCATGATTTTCGTGAACTCCTGAATATAGGCTTGCAGCTTGGGACCAAGTTTGGGGTCACGACGTAGTCCGGCTGCAGCTGAAATTCTTTGTACTTGCTGCGCACCCTTTCATGGCGCTCCCTTGCCTAACGTCGTCGCCAAAAAAGCCTGCGCTTCTTCCGAGAGAACCCATTCGGCAAAAAGCAAAGTCGCGTGCGGGTGCGGGGCATTCTTCGCCAAGAACAACCCTTCGGGTTTGACAATCTTCGGTGCGAAGACTCTAAAGGCCAACGGCGCTCCCTTGTCGCGTACCGCCGCCGAGGTCTCGCCATTGATGGCGATACCGATGGGATATTCACCCGAAGTCACGACCTGGGTCGTCAGAGTTCCGCCGCGCCGATAACTTATATCCTGCTTGGACAGCTTGGTCAGGTAATCGACGGCCTTTTCTCTACCCCAAGCTTCCTCCATGGCAGCCAGAATGTATCCCGCTTCCGGATCGAATAGCATTTTGCCTCTCCAGGCAGGGCTAAGCAAATCCTGATAGCTTTTCGGCGCTTGCTCCGCCTTGACCGAGCTCGCGTTGTAAATCAACGCCGTGGTCAAGTGATACATGCTGTGCCAATACCCGCTCGGGTCGAAGGTGCCATCGTAAAAACGTTCCCGTCCGGAGATCACGTAAGGCTGAACCAAGTTGTCATTCATCAATTGGTAGCCGTAACTGAGGTCCACCTGAATCACATCGACGGCATGCCGGCCGCGCGGGCCTCGGTCAACGCGCGCGGTTGAGGATTCCCTGGCGTGGGGAAAGTAATGCTGCAAAGCCAAGGCACGATAACGGGCGTTAAAAACCTTGCCAAAGGCAGAAACTCATCTATGGGTAACGTCCCATAGTAAACCAGTTCCCCTTCGACCTGTGCGCCTTTGGCGAGGTAGTCGAGTTTTTCTTTTGCTTGAGTGATTTTACTTTTTCCGCGACCTTCCGCAACCGTCGCCCCGCAAGCCGCAGTCGACGCAAGGATAAAGAAGCAAACATGCAAAGCAAAACAAGCAAGAATGATTTTGACGGTTCGGCACATAGTTCAGTTTTCCCTTTCCAAATCGTTTTCCAAATCGCGAGACTAGCTCAATGAAACGGCAATGAATCCGTCGGCGAAGGCGAGCCTATTTTTTGCGCCATTTCTTTGCTTGCCTCAGCTGCCGCAGAAAAATCGAATATAGATGCGGCCGCAAAGTCTCCCTTCAAACCGGCCGTCGCACCGAGCATGGCGACATAAGCTTTCGCCTGCTCCTCGGAAGGGACCCCGTTCTTTGAAAAAGTTTCCTTTACCGAATCGTAAGCCTTCGCCGCTTGCGATGCATTAAGGTTCATCCATCGGGCAATGATATCGACTGTCCCCTCGCGCTGAGTCCAGGTGTAATCGAGCCCTTCGATCGTAGCTTTCAGCACCTCGATCACTTCCATCCGTCCCGTCTTTAGCTTTTCGTCGGTTGTGGCCAACCCGGCTTGTGGAATCGGCAGGATCGTTCCCATATGCAGCGAGTCGTTTTAAACCCATCTCCTCAGCCCTCAAATCCAAAGGAGCAGGAACGATACCGGCATCGATGGTCCCTCTTTGCGTGCCGATCATTCTATCGGTAGACGAGTTTAAAGGGACGATTATTGTGCTGGGCCCCAAACGGTATCTATCGATGAGGAACTCGAACCTCGTAGGCAGGAAGGAGTTCCAAATCCACCGGCACCTATTCTTTTTCCGGCGAGATCTGTCACTGTCATAATTTCCGGCCGGCTGATGAGCAAATGTTGGAGCTTAACTGAAGCAAAGCAGATAACCTTGAGCGGCGCTCCTCTCGCGCCCGCCAGTGGCGGGCCCGCTTGGTACGGTAGTGTAGTCAATCGCTCGGTTGAGCAGCGCCGGAGCGGTCAAGCCCGCCGCCATTTGAATGACTTCCATGTCGAATCCCGTCTCGCAAAAGCCTTTCTGCAATGCGACGTAAATCGGCAAGTAACTGAGCGATGGCGAAGGAACCGCAAAACCTAATCTTCGTGCCGGACTTCGGGCTTTTCAGCTGCGTTTCCGCGCCTCCAATCGCTGACCTCCGAGCCACGGGGCAGCCAGAAACACCAACGGCATGATCGAGCATCGCAATAAAAATCGCCTTATCATCGTTTCAGCCGCTCAAGTTTTGCCTGCGATCTCTTCATCCATCTAAGCTAATCCACAAAACATGAGCACCTAACCTTCCTCAAAAACCCGGCCTTCCTATAACCCGCAGCACGCGGGTGGCGCAGCCCCGCGCGAACTCTTCATCGTGAGTCGCCACGATCAGCGTGCGCCCATCGCGCAGCAATCCCCGCAGCAGATCCCGCAGCTCCATGCGCCGCGCCTGATCGAGCGACGCCGTCGGCTCGTCCATCAGCAGCAAGCGGCGGATCGACGGCCAGGGCGCGGGCGATGGCGACCCGCTGCGCCTCCCGCCGACAGTTCGCGCGGCAGCGCGGCCGCGCGGTGCTCCACGCCGAGCACGGCAAGCAACTCGCGCGCCCGGCGCTCGGCCTCGCGCAACGGCACGCCGTACGCGTGCACCGGCGCAAGGCAGACGTTCTTGATCGCCGGCAGGTGCTCGAACAGATGATGAAACTGAAACACCATACCGACCTTGCGCCGCAGCGCATGCGAACGCGTCGCCGGCTCAGGCCACGCGCCACTGCCCGCGAGCGTCAAATCCGTCCACCTGGACCGTCCCGGACTGAAACGGCTCTAGCCCGGCGACCACGCGCAGAATGGTGGTCTTGCCCGAGCCGGACGGCCCCATCATGCGCGACCAGCTCGCCGCGTGGCACGTCCGGAGGTGACTCCCTCGAGCACGCCGCGCACTCCGCGGCGAAGGCCCAAGGCATGCGACGCTGCAGTACGATTGTCGGTCACGCCGTCGCGCCCTCTTCCAGCGTCGTTCGAGGCGTCGCGCCAGTGACGCCAGCGGCAGCGACATCGCGAGGTAGAGCGCCGCGCACAGGTAGCCGGGAATCACCCAGCTGCCGAGATTGGTGGCGAAGATCTGCGTCTGCTTCGTCAGCTCGAGGACCGTCAGCACCGAGACCAGCGACGAGTCCTTCGAGCAGCGCGACGAAGTCGTTGGTCATCGGCGCCAGCGCCAGGCGGAACGCCTGCGGGCCGCGCACGAGCAGTCAGGACCTGGCGCTCGCTCAAGCCGAGCGTCCGCGCCGCCTCGAGCTGGCCGGTCGGCACCGCTTCGAGCGCGCGCGCGGTAGATCTCGCTCTCGTAGGCCGCGTAGTTGAGCGCCAGTCCGAGCAGCGCCGCCGACGAACGCCGGCAGGCGGATGGCCGCCGCAAGCCCGTAATAGAGGACGAAGAGCTGCAGCAGGATCGGCGTGCCGCGCATGAGCTCGACGTACCCGGTCAGTAGCGCAGCGTGACGCAGCCGGCTGCCGTACACGCGCCCGCTGGCGATCAGCCACGCCGAGCACCACCGCCAGCCCCATGGACAGGCACGACAGCACGATGGTAATCAGCGATGCGCGCAGCAGCGACGGCAGATATCGTCGCGTCGCTTCCCAGCCGCGAGAGCGTCGCCACGCTCGCCGATGCGCATCGAGGCCGACGACCGGGGCACAGGCTCGCCCGCCCAGAACGCGGCGTGTAGAGCGCCGGCTGATCGTCGTTCCATACGCCCCATTTGCGGAAAATAGTCCTCGAGGCTGCCGTCTTGCATCGCGCCGCGCAGAATTTCGTCGATGGCGTCACGCAGCGGCGCGTTGCGCGCGCCGCCAGCACGCCGACGTAGTGGCCCACGGCGACGCTTGCGGCTGGATCGTGAAATCCCGGGAGCGCCGCGCCGACGACGCTCGGCGAGGACGTTGTCGAGCAGCACGGCGTCCAGACGCGGCCGATCACGCAGATCGCTGTAGCGGATGCACGTCGTCATCGTAGGAGACCGCCTGAATGCCAAAGCTCGCGTTCGGCACGAAGCAGGATTTCGTACGCGATCGTGCCGCCGAGCGTGCCGACCCGTCCGGCCGCGAAGGTCGGCGAGCGGTGCGGAAACGCGACATCGGCATCGCGCACGCTCAAGCACTTCCCGGAACTGGTAGTAGGGGACGGTGTGGCGCCATGCGTCGCGCGCCGCGCCGGCGTGTCCTCGATGCCGCTCAGGCCGATCTCGGCATCGCCGCGCTCGATGGATTGATCGATGGAGCGTGAAACGTGACATTGATGAAAGCCGGCTGTCGCGGCCCGAGGCCGCGCGCGATGCAGATCGGCGATCTCGACGTCGAAGCCGACGACTTCGTCCGGCTGGGCAGGGTCCGCTTCAACAAACGGCGCGCCGCCCTCTGGGTCCCCGCCCAGAGGAATTCGCGCTTCCGATGGCGCGGCGCTGACGGACAGCGGTACCAATGCTGTGAGCGGCGGGCGTTAGGGCAGACTTTTGATCGGGGCTCGCGCAGCGGTTACTGCTGAAAAACAGTTAGGGAGTTATCCTGGCGTTTGGAACTTCGTTTTGAGGTTCAGCCAGCGCCAGCAGCCGCAATTGTCCTCCCGACAACCTTCCTCCAACAAGCTTGCAGAGCCTCAAAGGGTCCAGTACAGTAAACCTGACTGGCCCTATCCTCACGGTTCCTGGACCGGGAGACTCATCCAGATAGCCGGCAGTTGTGTCAATCTTGCATAGGAGAAACTTCTACTTCTTCGAGGCCATCCTGATGCGGTAAGACACTAGATGCCCACCGTGGTCGCACCTTTGGACACTCTAAGCAGCGACGCGGTACACCGGAAACGGTCATTGCTTTTGATTAAGAAGACGGTCCCATGGAACTACAACTTCGACTACACGCTCCGAAGACCTCCAATAGGGCGAGCACACAGCTCTTGACGGGAAGTCCCTCTCCGTCTCCGTTGCCGATCTCCGGGAACAGATCAAAGACTTATCCCACGGCATCCAAATTGATTACGAACTTGCGCGCCCCGGCGAGTCCAAACGTATTGTTCACGTTTTAGACACTGTGCTCCCGATCACAAGGTTGGGCCGTTCAGGTTCCACTTTCCCTGGGTTCGAAGGTGCGGCGCAGCTCTCGTCGGCACCGGGCAAACAGCCCGAATCAGGAATCTTCTGGTAACCATCGCCAGCTCGGTTTCCCCACCCGAGCAGCCATGACGCCAATCGAGAAGCCCTCGCGAAGGAATGATCGACATGGCAGGCGTCGGCGCCCCATTCTTACGGATCAGATTATTTCCAACTGATCCTCGCTCTGACTCCCCGATTCTTCCGTCTCCAACGCAGCCTTCGACCAGGCGCTTAGAAACATCGCGCGTCCGTTGCGCGCGCTTTTTGGCGGAGGTGGAGAAACAGAATCCGAGCCCGAAAGAAAGATCGTCGCTTTAGAGGCCCGTCGACGAACGGCTACCCAAAGTCGTTCTCATCTACCAGGTACAGAGCCAGCTCGTTGGCGCGCGAACTTTTATTACGGCGAAGAGGTCTCCAAGACCTTGCCGACTTTTGTCCACCCGACGGAATTCTTTGACGGCGCGGTGGTCAGCGGAAATTACAAGAGCGAGCGGAAGATCCCCACCTCCTTGCACTGTGCCAACCCGTTCATCGCCGAGCTGCTGGAGAGACACGGGAAAACTGTGAACTTCCTGAGGCGTCATTCTTTCTGCGCGGCTACAATGACAGTTTCGAACAGAAAAAAGATGGGACTATGGGTGGCGCGTCTGGCCCGCAATCTGGGCGCCGAGGAGGCCGTCGCATTCATGGAGGGAACAGGGAATGGAACCGTGGATTTCATGCAGACCGTGAAGGCCTGCATGAAGACGAAGGCATCAGAACCGACTGCCGTGCTCCACGAATCCAATGGCCCTAAAGGTTATGAGAGACCCCTCGTAGACCATCCGAAAGAGGCCGATAGCATGATTAGCCGGGGGAACGTTTCAGGAGAAAATCTATATTCCGCCGCTCGCGACCGTGATCGGCGGCGCCGAGATCGATCTCCACTTAAAGGCGACCCATGATCCACGCCTCCCCTTCCTTTTGACCCCACGATATTTTTCGGCTCCTACAGCAAGATGGGGCGACAGCGGGTTTCGGGCGGTTTATGAAAGCTGACTCACGTCCGGTTTCAACCTGCGCTATTTATCCTCGATCGGCTAGGACACCGGTTGCACTCGCTCCGTTCGCTCCTGCGCAGTGAGTCATCCTGAGCAGCGCGAAGGATCTTGGTTCCTCGGTCAAGATTCCTCAGCTTCGCTTTCGGAATGACAGCCATGCTTCGCTTAAACCCAGGCGCGGCTTAACCGCTAACAAAGGAGACACCGATATGAAAATTCTCCACTATTTGAATCAGTTCTTTGCCCAGATTGGCGGTGAAGAGAAGGCCGGGCAGGAGGTTCTCTTCATACCCGGCGCCGTCGGCGCAGGCGCGGTCATCGAAAGCACGTTGAAGGACCACGCCATTGAGTACGCGACCCTGGCCTGCGGTGATAACTATTTTCACGAAGAAGAGGAAAAAGCTCTCAGCGCGATTCGAGCCGCATGTGAACAATTTCAACCGGACTTATTTCTTGCCGGTCCGGCCTTCAATGCCGGCAGATACGGCCTGGCATGCGCCAAGATCTGCAGCTGGGTGCGGGATAACTGGCGCATACCGGCGATTACCGGCATGCACGAAGACAACCCGGGAACCAAAGAGATCGGCCGGCATGTCTTCGCAATTCAAACCGGCGCCTCCGCCGCTTCGATGCAAGAAAGCTTAAAACGCTTTTCGCTTCTCATAGAGCGGCTGCTCGCTGGCGACAAAACTGCTATCGAAAATTTCCGCGCGGAGCATTGCTTGCCTATCCCACGCCGCTTTACCGTGCCCTCTGGTGCTCCGGATTATGTGCGCGCCGCGGATTTGCTGCTGGCAAAACTCAAAGGCAAGCCCTACGAGAGCGAGATCCCTCAGATCGAAGCTAAAGCAACATCCCATTCCCAATTTGACTGGCAACCTCAAGGACGCTCACGGTGGCGCTGGTCACCGAAGGCGGTTTGGTACCGAAAGGAAACCCTGACCGTTTGGAGAGCTCGCGCGGATCGAGATATTTCAAGTATGCGATCGAGGGGCGTGAGGACCTCAGGCAGCGGCGAGTTCGAAGCCATGCATACGGGTTACGATACCTCCACAGTCGACAAGGATCCGGACCGGATCGTCCCGCTGGATGCTATGCGCATTCTGGAAAAAAGCAAAAGATTTAAGAAGCTCCACGATCACTACTTTGTCACCACCGGCACTGGCGCCATGCCGAGCAAGATGGAAGAAATCGGCGCGGGCATTGCCGAAGAGCTCGCCGGCTCCGGCGTCGGCGCAGTGATTTTAACCGCCACCTGAGGAACCGGCACACGTAGCGGCGCTACGATCGGGAAAGAAATCGAGAAAAAGGGAATTCCCGTGGTGGTAATCACTTGCCTCTCCAACGTCGCAACGCAAGTTGGCGTGGGAAGGATTCTAGGAGGCAACAAGTTTCACTATCCGGTGGGACAGCCGGAGCTGCCCCCGGAAGAAGAGCGGCGTTGGCGCGTCGGCCTTGTGGAGAAAGGCCTCGCCGCATTGGAAACGCCAGTAAAGGGACCGAAGGTGTTCTGAGCGATGCGGACGGCGCACCCGACGCACACAGTTACAGGGACGACTCCTGCTTTTAACCGCTGCCGAGATAGGTCTGGCGGGAAATGAGCTACTACAACAAAGGAGAAGCTACATGATCCCACACAATTTTCCATCTCAGGGTTTTCGACTGGGAATCATTCTCTGTATTTTGTTTCGTTTCCGCTGTCTTTTCCAGTCCTAGTCCAGCGGCGACCGATCCGCTTGCCGAACCCATGGCAAGGCAAAAAGAAGGGAGGAAAAACCTCGCGCTCTATGCCCCATTGTCGGCCAGGGCTATGAATGTAATTCCGCGGCGTTCATGAAGAGATTTCTGGCGTCACTGTCGACCACATCGATGCTACCCCGATAAATTGCTTGCGCGCATCGTGAGCGAAGCACGCGGTGGAAGGGTACTTGCCGATGTATACGGGGGTCACTGGCCTATGTGGCCCAGCTTAGCGAGCAACAACTTCTGGTGCCTTTGGCCTTGCCGGAAGCCGGGGCGTATCCAGCCCAGATGAAGAGCGACTTTTCGGGTGGCAACCGATACGCAGTATTATATTACCGGTTGGAATACCAATCTGGTCAAGAAAGGAGAGGAGCCAAAAACTTCGAGGATCTCGCCAACCCAAAGTGGAAGGACAGTCTAATGGGCGAGCCCCGCGGGACTTTCAATTGCTGGGGATCGGATTTGCCAAACGCAAATACAATAGTCTCGATAAGGCAAGCGATTTATTCAAGAAGATCGCTGCGACCCAGGTACAATTTCACACTGGACATTCGCAGCTGATAGAGTTTTTGGTGGCGGGACAGCGCGCTCGTTTGTTTCATCGCTATTCGCACCATTTTCCGCCGCGCATGAAAAAAGGCGCACCCATTTAGCCGCTGCTAACGGAAGGGTCGGGTGAAGTAGGTGGCGTCGCGTCCATCTTGAAGGGAGCACCGCACCCCAATGCGGCTTTGCTCTGGGCACGCTGGGCAATCAGTGAAGAGGGCCAGCGGGTCTATGCCGAGGCCGGCGAAACACCCGCCCATCCTAACGTGGAGCCCTTGGAGAAGTGCCCGGCCCGCCGCAGCGTATATGCTCTCCATCGACGACATAAAAGAGTTTCCGAAGTATGAAAACTCTGGGAAGGAAATCTTCCAGATCCGGCGAAATGACCGCGCTGAGCTGTCGAAACGAAAACTCAGTGAACTAGATGGCTAATGCTTATACGGTTGTTTCAGCAAACCCCAATAGGTTGTGTTTACCCTATGATCGGAAGTTTTTGCCAAATCCAGAGCACCTCGAATGCGGCCGTAAGCCGTGGACCGCTGTTGTGTTCCCAGACCGAGCAAAGTCTGAAAAGCCGCCATGGGTTGGTTACGCCGATTATGGCGAAAAACGAACTCATCGAGGTAAACTTGGAGTTGCGCGCGGCTGACACCGTGGTAGGTGCCGATCAACCATTGCTGGAGGTTGCCGATAGCACGGTCGGCCAAGGGCACTACCGATTTGGCTCCCTTGCGCAATTCGGTTGTCTTCGGCTGCGCCCGCGCGATGTGCCGATACCCGACTTTGTCCAAACCCGTGAAACTCTTCAGAGCATCGGTGTAGATCGTCGAGCCCGGAGCGATATGCTGCTGGATAAAGCCAGCTGAGCGTGGTGGCCTTAAAGTCTGGGATCACAGCCATTCGCAGTCGCCCCGACGCCTTGCCGCGTTTCTCAACGGCCACCAAGACAAGGAGCGGCTCTGACGCCCTTTAAGTTGACGACTGCCGCGCAAACCCGCCTGGGGACCGCCAATCCAAGCTTCATCGATCTCTACCTCTCCACGCAGAGGCTCGCGTGCCACGTTGACCATCGCTCGGCGCAGCTTGTGAAGCATCATCCAGGCCGTTTCGTAGCGGCGCAATTCCAGCTGACGCTGGAGCAAGAGCGCCGAAATCCCACGTTTATCCGTTGTCATCAAGTACGCCGCCCAAAACCACAACACCAACGATACTCTCGTATTGTGGAGAATGGTCCCCGATGTCAGAGACACCTGATGTCGGCACGCCGCGCACTGCCAGAGTCGCGTCATGACATACGCACGCTGGTTCCCACAGCGCGGACACTTAAATCCATCAGGCCAACGACAGGCGGCCAGATACTCCTGACAGGCCTCTTCGCTGGCGAACTGCCGCTGGAATTCTCGCAGGCTACGGGAAACGGAGGCCGCGCCATGCCCGTACACTATATGTTGTAGTCTTGCTGAAACAACCGTATAAGACATTAGCTGACTAGGTCTCCGGCGGCTGTCATCCAGCTTGCGGATTGTTTCCTCTAACCGGCGAAAGCTTTCTTCATCGCCAGAACCAATGATCTCCTGGAGAATTTGATTAGTTCCTTGAGGAGCTCGATCGACTTTCGGCGCAGGACTTGAACTCTTCATCTCTCGCTCATGCTACGCGAGAGCAAAACGCACACCATGATGACGAGTCTTGAAGCCTGACTCTTTGCCGGTCATCTCCTCAACACCTTGGTAACCCGGATCTTACCTTACCGCCATTTTATTGTATTTTGACACCTCCTTCGGTAGTAGAAATGTAGACAAGGCCATCTTTTGGTACCCAAGCCATTTTCACCGTTTTCTTTGTCAATTCTGAGTGCTGTTCATCTGCGGTCTATGCACGCACTCAAAAGTAGTGCTGTAGAAAATTCGCTCACAAAATATTAAAAAGCGACTGCAATTCCCTTCATCTATGGACGGATCGACAGACCTATTTTTGGTTCTAGATAAGAATCCCATTGTAACGTAACGCCTTCGACGCCCTTGACAAATCGTAAGCATAACGGCATGTTACTTGCCTTTAAGAGAAACATGGATCGCATTTGTCAACATTGCGGGGAGTCGATTGTAGGTAACACCTATCGGGTTTTGAGCGAAGAGCAAGGTATCCTTTGCTTCGATATGATTGTTTGCTCTCTCTGTTTTATGGAAGCGAACGGCTTCACCTCCATGCGGAGGAAATCGATTTGAGAGACAAACAAACTTCCGCTCGAAACCGGGGAGCCACAGTTCGCGACTCGAAGTCTAGTTTCAAAACCGAAGTTTCGGCGTTTTGAGATGTATAGGCATCGGACCTAAACCTCAATTTAGGTCTCGCTGCTTTGCCGTGCATGTTCCACCGTTCTCTTTTATCCACACAATTAGTCGGCAACTAGGTTGCGACCAGGCTTACGCTTTCACCGGCCAAACATCCATAACACAAATAAGCCCGTGGCATCAGTCTGTTCATATGGTTAGGATAATACGTAACTGAACGAAGTACTAC
>ERZ1370068.4267-contig-335_pt1 | contig 32683 bp, 47 predicted proteins | sample MGYA00561227_ERZ1370068 | MGnify/ENA primary metagenome ERZ1370068 (study PRJEB38410, sample SAMEA6850437) | metagenome | study: Metagenomic assessment of the ecological functions of the soil: analysis of the soil microbiota associated with the...
GTTGTACTTCGTTAGTTACGTATTGCTACATGGGTCAGGCGACGATGCAGATGATGCTCGCGGCGGCGATCTCGGCATCCGGGAGCTCGCACGCAGCCTTGGATGACCAGGCGCTCGCCCGCAAGGTCCTCGGCATCCCAAAGGATCGCTTCTGCGTGGCCTCGTGGCGTTCGGGTACCCGGCCGCCCGCCGACCGACGAACGTCGACCGGCGGCCGATGACCAGGTCATCCACCGCGAGCACTGGCGACCGACAGCGAGCCGATCCGCTGGGGCATCTTGGGCACGGCAGGGGATCGCCGAGAAGCGCCTTCCTGCCCGCGCTCCGCCAGGCGGGCGACGGGGCGCGATCTCGGTCGGAGGTCGCGATGGAAGCCGCGCGCGGAGCTGGGCCGCCGAACGGGGCGTCGCGCGGGGGTCGCCGGGTACGAGCGGGTCGTCAGATGACCGGAAGATCGAGGCGATCCACGTCCCGGTTGCCCAACGGCCTGCATGCCGAGTGGACGATCGCGCGGCGCTGGAAGCGGGCAAGGCGGTCCTCTGCGAGAAGCCGCTCTGCGTGACGCCCGAGAGGAGACCCGCCGGGTGCTCGCCACCGCCAGACGCCGCGTCGGTCCCGCTGTGGGAGAGGCGTTCGTGTTCCCTGTTCCGCCAGCAGATGGAACGCGTCCGGCGTTCGTGGTTGCCGACGGGCAGTATCGGCGAGGTGCGCGAGTATCGCTTCCCGGTTCCACTTCGTGCTGGACGATCGGCAGGATATCCGCCTCTCGGCTGACCTCGGCGGGGGTTCCTCTTCGACGTCGGGTGCTACCCGATCCGGCTCGCTCGGCTGCTCTTCGACGCCGAGCCGGACCTCGGATCGAACGCTCGCCGATGCGGTCTGACTCCGTCGGGTGTGGACACCGATGCCGGGGCGCGCTCAGCTTCCTCGGCGACCGACGGCTCGTATTCTCGTGCGGGTTCGTGGCGGCGTACGACACCTTCACCCGCGTGTTCGGGACCGAGGGTGAGATCCGCATGACGAACCCGTTCCACCCAGGCCCCGGCGACACGCTCACGATCGCGCGGGGCGACCGAGGTGCGGAGCGTCCGTCGCCCCCGCCGGCGAGCGTTCCTTCACGCCGGCATCCGGCACATCCACGGCGTGCTCCGCGGTCGTGAACAGCCTCACCACCTGGCGGTGGACGAGGCGATGGGGAACGCCACGGCGATCGCGGGGCCCTCGCCGCGGCCGGCTGCCCCACCGCGTTGCCGCGCCGGCTCAGGCCCGTCCTCGCGCCGATCGGAACTCAGGCGTCGCGCTTGATCGTGTAGATCGAGGTGCGTCACCGCGTCCTCCCCTCGGTCACGCGCGGGTTCTCGAACAGCACCGGCGGCCTTCGCCACGTCGCCGAAGAACCGGATGCCGTCGCCGAGCAGGACGGGCACCAGCTCGACCCACACCTCGTCGAGCAGCCCCGCGTTCAGCGCCTGCCCGCGATCGACCCCGGTTGACGCCGACGACCTTGTCCCCCGCGGTCGCCTGTGCCTGAGCGATCGCGCGCTCGATGCCGTCGGTGACGAACGTGAACGGTGCGTCCTCGCGCCGGCGGAGTCTCAGGAACGGCCACTCGGCCGGCGGCCGATGCGTGAGGACGAACACCGGGACACCGAGCGGGTGGAGACCGCCCCAGGCCTGCGTCTTGTCGAACTCCCCCCGCCCAACGACGAGCGCTCCCGCGTTGTTCCGGATCTCGCGGAGGTGCTGCGCGCTCGCCTCCGACGTCTGGAACACCCACCGGCCGCCGACGGTCGGGAACTCGACGTCGCCGTTGAAGTACCAGTCGAAGAGCGGACCGACGTCGCCGGACGGGGTCCGCGATGAACCCGTCCAGCGACATCGCCGCTCCGGCGCTGACCGTCCCCATGGCTTCCTCCTCGCTAGCCGGGACCTACGACGCCGGCCGGGATCGGATGACGTATTTCGGCCAGCTTGTCCATGTTCTGCTCGAGGCCTCCGCGGCGCCGTACTCGCGGATCGCGCGTCGCGGTCGGCCGCCGATGGGAACAGCGCCCTGATCGTGACTCCCCGTCTTGCCGCCCTCATCGGCGAACTCGACCGTCGTGAAGAAGTGGTCCTGCATCGCCCGGGTCGCCGTGCGAGGTACGCGATGCACTCCGGCTCGCGAACATCGAGGAAGACGACCGAGTTCGGCATAGTCGGTGCCGTCCGGCCCATGCATCGTGTGACGCCAGGTCCCGCCGGGACGCACGTCCATCTCCTGGATCGTCGTGGTGAATCCCTTCGGTCCCCACCACTCGGCGATGTGCGCGGATCCGTCCACACCTTCCAGACCGTCTCGCGCGGGGCGTCGAGCAACCGGGTCGCGACGATCTCGCGCCCGAGCTGTCGACCTCGCGACCGGTGAGCAGCCCGTCCAGCTTCTCGAAGCTCTGGAGCCATCCCTCTTCCATCCCCGCGAGCGGCGCCGCCACCCGAGGGTGGCCTTCGTCACCACCGCGTGCAGCGTCAGCTCGGTCTTCTCGCCCCGGTCGGCGAACGTGACCGTGTTGAGAACCTCGAGCATCGGGACGCCGTCCGGACCGTCGAACGCCGTCGTCGTGAACACGGAGCCGCTCGGGCGGATCGATCTCCCGGAACTCACCGCCGGTCGGAGACTCGGTTCCCATCGGGGCCGCGCACCGTCATGGTGAACTTCCTCCGGGCCGGAGGTCCATGTCGCACTCGGGGACCGTGAACCCGTGGGGCATGAACCACCGGGCCAGCTGCGCCGCTTCCGTCCAAGCGCGCCACACCAGATCGCGCGGTGCGGCGAAGATGCGGGTGATGCTGATCTCGCGAACCATCGCGTCGTCCATCACTGCTCCCTCCCTTTCGTCCTGGCCTTCGCCGAGGCCTTCTTCGCGGGTCTCGGCTGAACGGGTTCTCCTCAGTCGGGCTCGCTCGCCTGGAGCTCGCGGAGGTATTCGTCGAACCGGTCCAGCCGCTCCTCCCAGAACCGGCGGTAGTCGGCGAGCCAATCCGCGACCTCGTGCAGCGGCTCGGCCTGCAGCTGCGCCGGCCGCCACTGCGCGCGACGGCCGCGGGCGACCAGTCCCGCCCGCTCCAACACCTTGAGGTGCTTGGACACGGCTGGGAGGCTCATCGCGAAGGGCGCCGCGAGCTCCGTCACGGACGCCTGGCCCGAAGCGAGGCGCGCCAGGATCGCGCGCCGCGTGGGATCCGCGAGCGCCGCGAACGTCCTGTCGAGCGTGTCGGTCGTGGACATGGGACTCCTCGTATTCAACCCATCGGTTATTTAGCTTCCTGGTTATATACCGCGCTGATCAGCCGTGTCAACCCACGATCCCGCGCTACGAGAACTCCGAGCGTTCGCTCAGACGTTTCCCAGATTCCGTGGGTAGCTTGAGGGCATGAGCGATGACATGAACCCCCACGGATCCGAGCCCTGGACCGGCTACCACGCGGGGATGCCCGCACCCCGCCCCCGCGCCGATCGGCGCCGGCCCCCACCGAGCACGCAGCTGGATCGCGCTGCTCGTCGGCATGGTGGTGTCACTCGCGCTCGTGGGAAGCCTCCTCGCGGTCAGCGGCGGTCGGCGGACGGCCGCTCCCACGATCCCGTCCACGGGCGCTACCGACCCGTTGTCCCCTTCCGGCAACTCCTCCGGTTCCACGGGGACGACTCCGGTCGGCACGGTCGTCGACATCAACACGTCCCAGCAGGTGTTGGGCGCTGACGGGCTCCGTCCCTTGGGCGCGGGCACCGGCATGGTGCTCACGGCCGACGGCGAGATCCTGACGAACAACCACGTGGTCGAGGGCGCCTCCAGCATCCAGGTCACGATCCCCGGTCACGGCTCCTCCACCGCAACCGTCGTCGGGGTCGACCCCACCGACGACGTGGCGCTCCTCCAGCTGAACAGCGCATCCGGCCTGGCCACCGTCACGCTCGGAGATTCCTCGACCGTGCAGGTCGGCGACCCCATCACCGCGATCGGCAACGCGTTCGGCCGCGGTGGTCCGCCGACCGCCACCACGGGGACCGTGGCGGCCGTCCATCGTTCGATCACCGCGCAGGACCCGTCCGGCAACAACTCGGAGCGGTTGAACGACGTGATCCAGATCGCAGCCGACGTGCATCCAGGAGACTCCGGCGGCGCGGTGCTGAACGCGCAGGGGCAGGTCGTCGGGATCATCACCGCAGGCCCCAGTAACTCCAGCGGCAACGGCACCGGATTCGCCATCCCGATCAACAACGCGATCGGCATCGTGAACGAGATCCGCGCCGGTCACGGCAGCTCCGAGATCCTGCTCGGTGAGCGGGGCTTCCTGGGCGTTGCCGTGCAGCCCGTGGACCCGGCCGCTGCTGCCCAGCTCGGGCTTGGCGACACGTCCGGCGTCCTCGTCGCGGGGGTCGAGCCCGGAAGCCCGGCCGCGAAGGTGGGGATGACCGCTCCCGCCGTCATCCGTTCGATCGACGGCCAGGCGATCAACGCGGACGGCCAAGCGGTCGACCCGTTGGACGAGCTCGGCGCCGCGATCCATTCCAAGGTCCCGGGTGAACAGATCCAGGTCACGTGGATCGACCAGCAGGGCCCGCACTCGGCGACGGTCACGCTCTCGTCGGGCCCCGCGGTCTGAGGGATCCGGGCTCGCGCAGTAAGGTTGACGCTCCTCTCCCGATATCCGAGGAAACGACAGGAGGTCAGCCGTGCCATCGAAGAAGAAGACCGTCGCCAAGAAGAAGCCCGCTGCGAAGAAGAAGACCTCGACCTCGACGAAACCCGTGACCACGATGAAGCCCGCTGCGAAGAAGACCACCGGGAAGAGGCCCGCTGCGAAGAAGACCACGTCACCGAGCGCGCGGGCGCCGGCCCGCAAGGGCGACCTGATCGTGATCGATTCGTCGAAGGTGGGCTCCCCAGCCCGCGAAGGGCGAGGTGCTCGAGGTGATCCAGGGCCAGATCAGCGTGAGCTACCGGGTGCAGTGGCCGGACGGGCATCAGAGCCTGATCGCACCGGGCCTCGGCAGTGCCCGGGTGGTACCGGCTTCGGCCCGGCAGCGTCCCACCCTCAGCTGAGCTCGTTCCCTCCCGTGGCGCCGGCTGCCCACCCGGCGACGCGGTGGACCTGGATCGCGACGACCGGCCCGGACGGCGGATGCGCGGCGTACGGCGCGTACTTCGTCGCCAAGGCGACGAGCGCACGTTCCCGTTCGTCGACCGAACGTCACCTCGCGCGCGATCCCCGACGCACGGACCCACCACAGCTGCGTCCAATCGTCGTCGTATCGGTTCACCTCGATCTCGACCGCCGGATGCGCGCGGATGTTGACGAGACGCTGGACCTCGCGGCTCCGCTTCGGTTTGTCGTCGACGCACCAGTAGATCACCAGCCCGTCTCCCGTCTCGCTCACCGCGAACACGAACGGGACGACGTGCGGATCCATCGGGCCGAACCGTCGCGATGCTCCCGACCTTCGACGCGGTCAGCCGGCGGGTCGCCTCAGCGCGATCCATCGCACCACCGTAGCGGTGGCCCCGGCGTATCGTGACATTCGCGATGCCGCACTTCGGGCTCCAGCTGCCGAGCTTCACGTTCCCGGGCGTTCCCGACGCCAGGCTGTTCGATCGGGTCGCGGCGATCGCGGGCGCCGCAGAGGACGCGGGCTTCGACTCGTTCTGGGTGATGGATCACTACCACCAGATCCCGAACATCGGACCACCCAGCGAACCGATGCTCGAGGCGTACACCGTGCTGTCGGGCGTGGCGGCGCGGACGTCGCGCATCTCGCTCGGCGCGCTGGTGACGGGCGTGACCTATCGCAACCCGGCCTTCCTGGCGAAGGTCGTGACGACGCTCGACATCGTGTCGTCCGGGCGGGCGATCCTGGGATCGGGGCCGCGTGGAACGATGCGGAGTCTGACGCCTATGGCTACGACTTCCCGAGGACGGCCGAGCGCTTCGACCGCCTCGAGGACGCCCTGCAGATCTGCCGTTCGATGTTCAGGCAGCAACAGAGCACCTTCCACGGGAATGTCGCGCGCGTGGATGGTGCCTGAACGTGCCGCAACCGGTCCAGCCCGGCGGACCGAAGATCCTGATCGGCGGTGGCGGCGAGCGGAAGACGCTCCGCCTCACCGCGCGCTACGCCGACCTGTGGAACGGCTTCGGCGATCCCGCGACCGTCCATCACAAGCTCGAGGTCTTGCGAGAGCACTGCGAGGCGGTCGGGCGGGATCCGGAGGAGATCGTGACGACCCGCCTGGGAACGCTGATCGTCGCCGAGACCATGGCCGACGCCGAGCGACGCAAACGCGCGTGGCAAGAGGAGCGCGGCATCGCCGACGAGTCGGTCGGAGCGCGGCTGTGGTGGGGCGACGCTGATGCGATCCGGGCTCAGGCGAAGGCGATGCTCGACGTGGGCCTCGGCGGCCTGCTGTTCAACATGCCCGCGGGGTCATCCGCGGAGGACGTCCGGCTCGCCGGCGAGGCCCTCGCGCCGCTCTGCCGATCGAACCCGGCGCCCCGGGAACCGAGCTCAGCCCTGCTACCGAGCTCCGAGGAGCTCGAAGCGCCGTTCCTCCAGAGCCAGGGTTTGCGCGGCTTCCCTGGCGCGCATGCGGACGACCACGGCTCTGAGCGACGACCCCCGTAGGCCCGTTCGCGAGCGGCTTCCGACCCCGCGACGCCACCAGACGAGTGCGACGATCGGCGATCGTCATGAGTCCCGCCAGCACCCAGTGATCGCGGGCCGAACAAGGTACTCAGCCACAGGATGAACGGAAGAACGACGATGGCGCAGAGCACCACGATCAGGATCCCTCGTACGTGTTTCGGCCGGCTGGCCATGCTTGCCTCCTCGATCTCAAGGAACCGGGAAAGGCAAGGTCGCGAGGCTCTCTCGCGCGTACGCCCCGTCTTGGGCGGCTCCACCAGGGTGGACCTATGCAGTGTACTCGGATGTGCCTCCGGGCCACACGACCCCTGCCCACGGGTCGTAGTCGACCTCGAGAACTCCCTGAGCCGGTCGCTCGATCCTCCGGCACGTGGCGGAGGTTGACGCGGATCCGGCGTCCAGGTCGTGCTCCGGCCGCGCATCGAGTCCACCATGACGTCGGCCGGCTCCAGATGCGAAACGACGTCCGGATGCTTCTCGCCTTCCACCGCTCGAGTCCTTCCGAGCGCTTCCTTCTCGGTCGCGGCCCGCGCGATCTCGATCAGCGGCATCGACGTGCGCCGCCGGCCGGTGGGACCAGCGGTCTTGCCCGGCGCCGGCGGAGGCACGATCCCCTCGGGCGTCGGCGGCCCTCCCCGCTTCTTCGAGGGCTGGACCCGCGGCGGCTCGTTCGCCTCGCTTCTCGTACTGGGGCGGCCACGGAGCATCGGCGAACCCCGCGGCCTCGTGCTGCGCCGACAGCTCCAGGAGCGGTTCCAGCGGAGCTCCGCGGCGTCGTCGATCCCGGCCCACGGGTCGCCGTCGCGTTCGAACCGCTCCGGGACCGTCCGGATCGTGAACGCGTCCGGCCGGCAGCCCGGCACCTCACCCCAGGTGAGCGGCGTCGACACGCGGCCGTCCGGGGTCGGCCGCACCGAGTACGCCGACGCAACGGTTCGGTCCTTCGCGTTCTGGTTGTAGTCGAGGAACACGCCGTGCCGCTCCTCCTTCCACCACTTGCTCGTCGCGAGGTGCGGTTCCCGCCGTTCGACCTCGCGCGCGAGCGCGACCGCCGCACGCCGGACCTCCGGGAACGTCCACCGTCGCTCGATCCGCGCGTAGACGTGCACGCCGCGGGACCCCGACGTCTTGGGCCACGCCGTCAGGCCGAACTCCTCGAGGACCTCACGCGCCGCGAGCGCCACCTCCGGATCTGACCCCACCCCACGCCGGGGACCGGATCGAGATCCACGCGGAACTCGTCGGGATGATCCAGGTCGTCGGCGCGAACGGGGTGGGGGTTCAGATCGATACAGCCGAGGTTCACGATCCACGTGAGCTGCGCCGCGTCGCGGACCACGATCTCGTGCGCGGTCCTGCCGCTCGGGAACTTCAGCTCGACCGTCTCGATCCAGTCCGGACGAGCGCTCGGCGCGCGCTTCTGGAAGAAGAACTCCCCGCCGGCGCCGTTCACGAATCGCTTGAGGGCCATCGGACGCCCGTCGATCCCGCGGAGCGCTCCGTCGGCGACCGCGAGGTAGTAGCGGACCAGATCGATCTTGGTGAGGCCGAGCTCCGGGAAGAAGATCTTGTCCGGGTTGGAGACCGCGACCTCGCGCCCGGCCACCTCGAGGAGCTCCTTCCGAGCAGGCATGCCGACACGATATATGCGTCACCCGCGAGAACCGTCGGCCGGTCAGGCGGACCGGCTGAACGGACGGCACGGGCGGGAGGTTGAGCATCCCGTCGACGACGGTCGCGACCTCACGTGGGTCGAACGGCTTCGTCATCACCTTGTCCGCGCCCTCGGCGAGGCACCGCTCGCGTTCGCGGCTCTGCGTGACCGCCGTGAGCACGAGGATCAGGCACGTCTTCGTCGGCGGCATCGTCGCGGAGCGCGGCCAACACATCGTGGCCGGTCACCTCCGGCATCATCAGATCGAGGACGATCGCATCGGGGTGGTCCGTGAGCGCTCGCTCGATCCCCTGCCGGCCGCCCTCGGCCAGGAGCGTCTCGTGGCCCTGCTCCAGGAGGGCGTAGCGGAGCACCGCTCCGATCACGTCTTCGTCGTCGATCACCAGGACCCGTGCCACGGCAGACTCCCTCGACCCGTCTCTCGGTGAATCGGCATCGGAGACCTCCAGGTCGAGTCGCTCGGACGGTCGTCACCCGTCCGGGCGACGGTTCCGGCGGTACCGTGGACGCGTGAAGCTGACGATGCTCGGCGCGGGCGTCGGGCGCCGTTCGTCCTGCGCGGATCTCGCGGAGCGGCAGCGCGACCTCGGTCTCACCGAGGTGGTGCTGCACGACACCGACACCGATCGCCTCGAGGTGATGGCCGCCCTCGGCGCGTTCCTGTGCCGGAGCTGGGGCGCGACGTTCACCGTTCGCGGCGCAACACGACGCTCGCGCCGCCCTCGGCGGCGCGCGCTTCGTGTTCGCCGCGATCCGACCGGGCCAGGAACGCGCGCGGACGTTCGACGAAGAGCTGCCGCTGAAGCACGGGGTCCTCGGGCAGGAGACCACCGGGCCCGGCGGCTTCGCGATGGCGATGCGCACGATCCCCGCGATGCTCGAGCACGCGCGCACGATCGAGGAGGTCGCCCCGGACGCCCTGGTCGTGAACTTCACGAACCCGGTCGGGATCGTCACGCAAGCCCTGAACGATCACAGCGCCGTCCATGCCGTCGGCGTCTGCGACGGGCCGGTCTCGATGAAACGGAGCGTGGCGAGCTTCCTCGGCGTGCCGGGCGACAGCGTCCACGCGGACTACTTCGGTCTGAACCATTGCGGATGGATCCACCGGGTCTGGTCGATGGCAGGGACCGGCTGCCCGAGCTGCTCGATCGCTACGACGAACTCCGCGCACACGACCGCGAGTGGCGCCTGTTCGACACCGAGCTCGTCACGAGCATCGGCATGCTCCCGATGGAGTACCTCTACTTCTACTACTACCGCGAGGAGGCCGTGGAGAACATCCTGCGGTCCGGCGGGACCCGGGCCGCGCAGATCGCGGAGATCAACGACGCGCTCTGGCCGATCCTGCGTTCGCGCGTCCACGCGGGCGACCCGGCGGGTGCGGCGGAGGCGTGGACCCGGGCGATGGAGACGCGCGACGAGACGTACTTCGCGCGGGAGCGCGGCAGAGTCGCTCGCCGCGCCCGCGACACCGGATGCGTCGACGACGAGCTCTTCGAGGGCGAGGGGTACGCCGGGGTCGCGACCGCGGTGATGATCGCGGTCGACCAGCGGCGGAAGGTGCCGCCGATCCTGAACGTGCCGAACCGCGGCGCGATCCACGGCCTCCTGGACGACGACGTGGTCGAGGTCACCTGCATGATGGACGAGCACGGCGCCCACCCGCTGGCCCAGGGACCGATCCCCCAGGCGGCGCGGGCGTTGCTCGCGCAGGTGAAGCTGTACGAGCGGCTCACGGTGCGAGCCGCCGTCGAGGGCTCCTACGACCTGGCGCTCGAGGCACTGCTGGCCCATCCGCTGGTCGGCTCGTACCCGCTCGCGCGCGCTCGATCCTGACGACTACCTGGCGGCGCACACCGCGTACCTGTCGCTCGTCTGAGCGCGAACTTCGGCTCGGCGAGCGCTCCGACGACCGAGCGACTATGCGCTCGGCTGTCTTCGCCATGATGGACCGGCCTCTGGAACACGGCCCCTCGGCGATGACCAGAGCCGTGCAGGTGACGTCGCCCTGCAACCGTGCGGCCGGGCCCAGCTCGACCTTCTGCTCGGCCACCACGTTGCCCTCCACGGCCCCGTGAACGGACACGCTCTTGGCGCGCACATCACCCTTGACCTGGCTCTGGGCGGGGAGCTCGACCGAGCCCGGGGCGATCAGGTTGCCGTTCACCCGCCCGGCCAGGTTGATGCTGCCCGCCTTGATGTCGGCCTCGACCTCACTGTCCGGAGCAACGGTCACCTGGCCCTCCACCGAGATCTCGCCCTTGATGCGCCCCGCGATCCAGAGGGATCCGGTCGTGACCAGGCTTCCTCGACCTGAAGCCCCGCGGCCCACCACGGAGACGTCCCGTTCATCTCGCTCGCTCATGCCCTGAATCTACGGCAACGCCGAGCGGTGAGAGCATCGACCCATGCGGGTGCTGGTGGCTTCGCGGGAAGGACTCCACGCGTTCGATGACCGAGGGGTGCCGGCGCCACGTGCAGCTCGCGGGTCGTGCGGTGACCACCCTCGCGCCGCACGGACCGAGATCTGTGGGCCGCTGATCGACGGGTCCGAGCTCTGGCGAGCGAGCGACGAGGAGTGGAGGCACATCGCGGATCTCGCCGAACATCGAGTCGCCTGCATCACCGCAACCCACGCCGACGTGTACGTGGGTTCGTCGGAGGCTCGCTTGTTCCGCGTCGTCGGTGGCGGTCTGGAGCCGATCGCGGCGTTCGACCGGGCGGAGGGCCGGTCCACACTGGTACACGCCGTGGGGCGGCCCACCCGACACCCGTTCGATGTCGGAATGGGACGACGACCTTTACGTCAACGTGCACGTCGGCGGGATCCTGCGGACCGACGACCGAGGCGAGCACTGGACGCCGACGATCGACATCGACGCGGACGTCCACCAGGTCGCGACGGCGGAAGGCCTCGTCCTCGCCGCGTGTGCGGGCGGGCTCGCGGTCAGTGAGGATCGCGGGACGACGTGGACGCTCCGGGCGCGATCGGCCTCGAGGCTCCGTACTCCCGCGCCGTGACCGTCTGCGGCGATGCCGTCCTCGTCTCGGCGTCGAGCGGACCTCGCGGAGGGCGGAGCGCGGTCTACCGGGGAACGCTGCGCGAGCGGAGGGTTCGAGCGATGCCGCGACGGTCTGCCCGAGTGGTTCGACGACAACATCGACAGCCAGGTGCTTTGACGCGCTCTCCCGACGGCTCGTTCGCCGCGTTCGGAACGTCGGATGGACGGCTGTTCGGATCCCGCGACGCCGGGTCGTCCTGGTCCGAGCTCGCGTCCAGGTTGCCCGTCGATCCTCCGCGTCCTCGTGTTGCCTTGAGGAGCCTCGGCTCAGACGATCAGCAGCGGAAGAGTCGGATCGCCCTGCTCGGGGCGAACTTCGCGTCGCCTGGGTAGGCCGCGCAGGATCTTGCAGCGACCGGCCTTCGGGCGCCCGAACCCTCGTCGCGTAGCGGCTGTCGGTGAAGCCGTCCCCGTTGACATCCGTTGACCCAACGAGGAGCGAACGCTTCGTCTGGATGCGGACCCAGGCGCCGTTGTGCCTGCGGAACAATCGGACGATCACGTGCTTGCGCCCGCGAGCCGGCGACACGCGCCCATGTACGGCGACGAGTCCCTTCGCCGCGCGGACGCTTGACGATCGCCGTCGTCTTGGTGTCGTCGTTCACGATGGTGCCGGTGGCTTGGCCGGTGGATATGGCCGCGCCAACCGAGGGGTTGAGCAGGCCGAGGAAGAACGTCTCGTTGTGTTCGAGGAGGCGGTCGCCGTTCACGTTCACGTCGACCGTGGCGATCGTCTGGTTCGATGCGAACGCGAGGTTCCCGGACGCCGCCGCGTAGTCGGATGATGCCGAGGCCGTCCCGTCGCTCGTCACGTAGTCGACGTTCACGGCGGTCGTGGTCTCGCCGCTCCGCGTCACTGTGAACGTGAATGTCGTCGTCCCGCTGCCGCTCTCGCGTTGCTTGAGACCGGTAACCGTCAGCACCGCCGAGCCGGGGGATCGGGTCATTGTCGACGATGGTGACGACGTCCGTGGCGTTGCCGAGCGTTGCGTTCACGGGAGTCGAGAGATCCACGTCGAACGTCTCGTCTCCCTCCGTGGCGATGTCGCCGATCACGGCGATCACCACGACCTTCTCCGGTCTCTCCTGGTGTCGAACGCCAAGGTCCCCGCGTCGGGCGTGAAGTCGTTGCCGGCAACCGTTGCCGTACCGTCGGCCGAGGTCCAGCCGACAGAGACCTCCTTCCCGCTCGCCATCGAGAGCGTGACGTCCAACCGACGCGAAGGACGTATCACCCGTCTGGCCCTCCGGAACAGACGGTCGACGTGTCGACCGACACCGAGGGAGCGGCGTCGTCATCGTCGATGGTGGCCATGCCATCGCCGTCAGAGATCGCGGCGCCCTTCGCGCCGGTGAGTTCGAGGGAGAACGTCTCGTCCGGCTCGTCGATCGCATCGGAGACCACGGCGATCGCGACCGTTCGCGTGAGCTTCTTCCCCGCGAACTCGACCGTTCCGGATCGCGCGACGTAGTCGGCGGGACTCGTGGCGGTGCCGTTGGCGGTCTTATAGGTGACCGTCGACTTGCCCCGCTTGTCCTGCGTGATCGTGAACATGGCCGTCACCGTGCCCCCGGTGCCCTCGCTGATGACTCACGTCACCGACCGAGACCGACGGGAGGGTTGCCGCTGAAAGCAGCCACCCCTGAGACCTCACCCACCGCAGGTACGAGCGGGAGTGGAGCAGATCGTCATGAGCGCGAGCGCGCGGGTGAGGTGGAACCAGCGTGACTTGGGCATGCTTGCTCTCCTGTCGAGACGGGATAGGGTCCGAGGATACGGTCCGGCTGAACGCGGGACCAGCACCTTCGGACCTAGGCGCCCGACACCGCGCGTCCCCCCATCCGGAGTCAAGCGACTCGCCGATCGGATGGCCGCTCCTGGGTAGTTCGCACCTACCCCGACCGGGGGCCGCGGACGTCGCTCCTGCGCTCAGACAGGTCCACGACCACCGGCGGGCGAGCTCGGCGAGTCGCGGTCGAGCCGATCGGACAGCTACCGGCGATGATGTCCGCCGCAGAGAGCAGGAGGAGGCACCGATGCACATCAGCCGTTCGAACCCACCGAACGGTCGCACTCGCCGATCGGGAGCTACTCGCACGCGGTCAGGGTGGAGACCCCGGACGCGGTCTGGATCTACATCTCGGGCCAGATCGCCCACGACGCCGACGGGACACTCGTAGGCAGCGGCGACCTCCCGGCCCAAACCGAGCAGGTGTTCCGCGAACCTCGTCCACGTGCTCGAGGCCAACGGGGCTTCGTTCGACGACGTCGTGAAGATCCAAACCTTCCTGACGACGATGGACGGGCTCCAGGGCAGTCGCGACGTTCGCAGCCCGCTACCTGCCCGACGAGCCGCCCGCGAGCACGGCCGTCCAGGTCACCGCGTTGATGGCGCCCGGAGCGCTGATCGAGGTGGAGGTGGTCGCGGTGGTCGCCGGTCGGCCGCTGGGCCGGGTGAAGCGCCTCCTCGAGCCGATCGAGGAGCGGGACCTGCGCCGGAAGGATCTTCCGTCCGCGCCGCCTCGAGGTCGAACCACTCGACCCGGTCGATCTCGAGGAACGCGCGACGGCGATCCGGACCGGGGTGGCCATTCCATCTCGAAGGTGTTGCTCCGGGCCGCCGCCGGGTCCAGGTCCCCGACGAGCGCCCAGCGCGACCACGGTCTTCCCGCCCTTCTGCCGGATCTCACCGAGCTCGAGCATCGTGCCGTCCGGCGGCTCGTGCCCGGTCTCTTCGGCGAACTCGCGGCGAGCGACGGCCGTGCGGATCCTCGCCCGGTTCGGCCTCACCCTTCAGCACCGACCAGGATCCATCCGTCCTTCTTCGCGAAGAACGGACCGCCGGGATGACCGAGGAGGACCTCGAGGCGCCCTCCCGCTCGTGGAAGAGCAGGATCCGGCGCTGGAGTCGGGCCGAACGCTTCGAGCGATCCATCGCCGGTCAGGCCCCCGCGACGCAGAACGCGGTGATGGGCGGTACGTCGGCACGAACAAGCACCCCGGAGCGGACGAGGGGCTCGCGAAGTGCGACACCTCGTCCATCGGCTGTCGAACGACCTCGCTCCCCGCGGCCGGGTCGAACCCCAGTAACGCGGATGAGGAGAGATCGACCGACCAGACGAGACCGCCCGCGACGATCGGCGGGCCTGCGTCGAACGCGGCCGACCGCCAGACCTCGTCGAAGCTCCGTCCATCGCCGGCAACCGCGCAACGCGACCAGTCCGTCGCTGCAGGGACGTAGATCGACCGGCCGTCGTGGGCCGTCCCGCCGAACGAACCGCCGCACACCGGGGCCGAGGAGCTCGCCTCCGATGCCACCGAGATCGTTCGCGTCCAGCAGATAGCCGACGCCACCCCTTGCCGATCTGGAAGACCCGGCCGCCCGGCAGCAGCGCCGGGCCGACCGGAGCCGAGGTCCACGTCGCCGGTGTTGAGTGCGGCCCAATCCTCGGGCGCGAAGAACCTGAGCTCCTTCAGCTGCGGGGAGAGCTCGATCACGCTGTCGCCGAGGTCGAAGGTGTCGGCGGAGAAGCTGTTCCCGGTCGCGACGAACAGGTGCCCGTCGCGCGTCCACCGCCGGACCGGACGGCGCCCAGATGCCTCCTGCGTTCGTCGTCGGGACGCGGTAGATCGAGCAACGGCCCGGAGCCGTCGGCCGCGAGCGCGGCGACCCATCCGTGATAGGACCCGCAGTCGCCGAACAGCCCGCCATAGGCCACGTAGACGGAGCCGTTCGCGAGCGTAAGGGCCGACCGGAGCTGCTGCGTGCGGGGATCCATGCCGGGCGGATCGATCGGACGATGCCACAGGACCGCGCCGCTCTCGACTGTCCGGAGCGCGAAGAGCTCGTGCTGGGCGGGGCTCAGGAACGCGGCGACGTAGAGGAGGCCGGCAACCGGGTCCGCGACCGGCGTCGCCGCGATCCCCGACGTCGGCGCGATGTTGCCGCACGGGAGCGATGGCGCTGTCGACCGGTGTGCCGAGGTGCCGGCTGCCACGCCACCGCTCCGGTCGCGGCATCCAGCGCGTACACGGTGTCGTTCTCCGTCGCGGTGATGACGCGGTCGCCGATCCGCGAGCGGCTCGGCGTAGACCGTGCCGTCGAGCTGCGGCGACGTCCAGGCGTGCCGGACGCCGGCCAGCGACGGTCCCGCCGCGACCCCGCTCCGGGCCAGGTCGCCGTGGTAAGGTCGGCCACCGTCCACCCGCCGGCGGACGGGCCGGCGCTGGACGGGGGCGTCGAGCCTCGCGGGCGAAGATGGCCGGAACGGCCGTGCCCGTCGCCGTACAGGCGACGAGCACGACCACCACCACCAGCGATCCTCGGACCGGCCGCATCTCGACATCTTCCCTGTTAGCGTCGAACGGTGGGTTCACGCCCCCGCTCCACCAGCATCGCCCTGTTGCTCCTCGCGGTCGCCGCGTGCACGTCGACCGTCACCACGGCCGAGGCGCCGTCGCCCGCAACCATCGGCGTCCGCCACTCGACCAGCGCGTCGACGACCCCGCACCGAGCCCCAGCGCGTCAGCCGTCCCCGACCTCGTCGTGATCCGGCCCGCGCGAGAACGGCTCGCTCCGGATCCACGGCACGTATCCGCACGCTCCGTCGAGTGCCGGCACCCGGAGCAGCCGCGACTGGAGGCCCGCTACCCGGGGACGCTCGCGGTGCGACGCGCGAGCGACGGCACGCTCTGACCTGACGGTCACGCTGCCGTTCGAGCGCTACCTCGAGGGATCGCGGAGGTCCCGCCCACGTGGCCGACCGCGGCGCTGCAGGCGCAGGCGATCGCCGCGCAGGAGCTACGCCCTCGCGACCACCGGATGGAACGGTCGCGCAGGGCGCAACGCTGCAGACGCCGATCTGCTCGACCACGTCCTGTCAGGTGTTCCGGAGATCCCGCGTGACACCGACACCGGGCATCCGGCGGTGGAACGCGGCGGTGAACGGCGACCGCCGGGCGAGGTCGCTGCAGGACGGCGGCCGTCCGATCGAGGCCGTGTACTTCTCCACCTCGAACGGGCACACGTACGGCAACGACCAGGTGTTCGGCAGCGCCCCGCTGCCGTACCTGCGCCCCGTCGTCGAACACGACGACGGGGCCTTCGCCGACGTCGCACTGGCGCGCGACGTTGCCCTTCTCCGACCTCGCGCGGTTCCTCACGCGTGCCCAGCTCTGGCCCGCCGGCGAACGGATCGGCTCGGTCACCCGAACGCGGCGGCTCGATCGTCGTAACGGGTGGCGGTACGTCGCGCACGATCGACGTCGGAACGTTCGACGGCGCGGTCGACGAGTGGGCCCGTGCCTCTTCCCGGCGCGGTACCCGGGTCCGAGCAGGTACGGGTCCGCGCTCCCAGACGACCGTGCCATCGGGGTGGTACGCGTGTCTGGCACACGAGCGGGGCACGCCATCGTGACCGGACGGGGATGGGGCCACGGCGTCGGCATGGTGCAGTGGGGGCGTACGGAAGGCCCGCCTCGGGTGGTCCACCGACCGCGATCCTCGGCTACTACTACGGCGGCCTGCAGCCGCAGCCGTTCCCCGAGCCGGGCGTCGATCCACGTTCGCGTCGCGACGGGTCTGACGTCCGTCTCACGGCGACCCCTCGTCCGGCGGCGCCACCGTCAACGGGCAGCATGTGAGCGGCTCGATGCGTCGTGCGCGGCGGCGACCCCAGCTGCACGTCTCGGATCCGCCGGCGACCGGAAGCTTCCGAAGGCGTCGGTCGAGCCGCATCAGGCCAACGCTCCGCGCGAGGCTCATCGGCCGCGACTGGCATCCCGGCTGCCCCGGTCCCGATCGATCGATCTGCGCCTGGTGCGCGTCAGCTACTGGACGTTCACGGGCGACATCCGCCGCGGCCCGCTGGTCGTGAACGAGCGGGTGGCCGCACGACGTCCTGTGGGTGTTCCATCGACTGTTCGACGCACGGTTCCCGATCCACCGCATCGGCGCTGCCGCCCGCGCTACCGGCCGCCGCGACCATCGGACTGGTACAGCACCTCGCGATCCTGAGCGCCGCGTTCAACTGCCGGCCGGCGACGGGCAACCCCGGAACGCTCTCGCAGCATTCGTACGGATGGGCGATCGACGTGAACCCGCTGGAGAACCCGTACGTGGGCTCCGGACGGGAAGGTCCTGCGCCGCGCGGCGCGGCGAAGCTCGTACCTGGATCGGAGCCGCCGGGCTCCCGGGCATGATCCATCCGCGGCGACGTCGTCGTGCGATCGTTCGCCGCGATCGGCTGGGGCTGGGGCGGCGACTGGCACACGCATCGAGGACTACATGCACTTCTCGCTCACGGGACGGTAGGGTCCGGCGCGATGACGGACTGGACCACGATCGCCTCGCTGGCGACCTGGCGGGCGGGACCCTGGTGCTGGCGTTCGCGACCTTCGCATGCGCGTGCGGTCCTCGAACCGATTCTGCTCGGTTGGCCGAGTACGCCGATGCAGATCGGGATCCGCCCACTGCTCATGCCTTCGCGACTCCGAAGATGTCGCGCAGAAGATGCGTGTGGGGCGACGAGCACTGGGCCCTCCTGGAGGGAGCCGGCGCGACGCGTCGAGCTCGCCGACAGGCAACGTGTACCTCGCGATGTCGCTCCGCAACTCGGGCTCGGGGATCGGCGTGATCCATGGATGGCACCTGGGGCTGCACGACGCCGCATAGCCCACATCCGCATGCCGAGCCCGACGAGTTCCGCCCCCAGCTCCGCGACCTCTACGTGCCGGGGGCGACATCGGCTTCTGGCAAGCGGCGATCACGCGACCGCAACGATCCGGAGTACGCGCCGCTCGTCGAGGCCGTTCGGTCAGCGGCGCATGTTCGTGGTGGAGCTGCTGTACACCGATGACGAGGGCGCTCAGCGCGCGCGATCACCCGCGTCTCCTGCTCGCGCCGGGCACGGGCGATGGCTGTGCTCGGCGATGCGAAACATTGGAACCTCGATCGGCCCGACCCCGTTGAGCATCTCGCCCGGCGCCCTTCCATATCGGGTACGCTGTCGAGGGACACATCCTGCGGGTCTCGACCTGAGACACGCCGCGACGACGTCTCGCGATCCTCGCACGTTTCGTTCGGCGTTCCGCGGCGCTCCCTGCGCGGTCTACCGCCGGGCTCTCGACGCGCCCGAGCACCGCCGATCCACAGGAAGCGAAGGAACGACGTGCAACGAGCTATGACCGAGCCGCAAGGGCTCGGAAGCACCACCTCTCCGACGTTCATCGAGCTCGGCGTCTCCGAACCGGTGACACGGGCCCTCCGGATGCGAGGGACCGAACGACCCTTCGAGATCAGACCCTCGTGATCCCCGACGCCCTCGCCGGACGTGACGTCCTCGCGCGCTCGCGGACCGGATCGGGCAAGACGCTCGCGTTCGCAGCGCCGCTCGTCGAGCTGCTGACGCCCGAGCGGTCCGCAGCCCGTCGGCGCTGATCCTGGCGCCGACGCGCGAGCTCGCCAGCCAGGTGACCGAGGAGTTCCGCGCGATCGCCGACGTGAGACGCCTCCAGATCGCAGCCGTCTACGGCGGCGTCGGCATCGGCCCGCAGGCGCAAGCGCGCGGCGTGCCGACATCCTCGTGGCCACCCCGGGCCGGCTGATCGACCTCGTGACGCGCAGGCTGCTCCGGCTGGATCGGGTGCGCATCTGCGTGCTCGACGAGGCCGACCGCATGCTCGACATGGGGTTCCTGCCCGACGTGACGCGCATCCTCCAGATGCTCCGTCCCGACCGGCAGACGATGCTGTTCTCGGCGACGCTCGACGGCGAAGTCGGGCAGGCTCGCGAGCCGCGTTCACCCGTGACGCCGTGCTCCACGAGGTCGGCGACAGTGGGCTCCACCATCACCGACGCGACCCACCGGTTCATCGCGGTGGAGCAGCCGCGCAAGACACGAGGCGCTCGATCGCGAGCTCGCCGCCGATCGCGGACTCACGCTGGTCTTCGTTCGGACGAAGTACGGCGCGGACCGTCTGGCACGGAACCTGCGCAGGGAGGGCTTCCGCGCCGGCGAGCTCCACGGCGGCATGTCGCAGCCGCAGCGCGAGCGGGCGCTCGGCCGGTTCGCCTCCGGTGCGAACGACGTGCTCGTCGCCACCGACGTCGCCGCGCGCGGCCTCGGATCTGGACGACATCACGCACGTGATCAACTTCGACGCGCCGGCCGATGAGAAGGCCTACATCCACCGTGTCGGCCGCACGGCACGAGCCGGCCGCGGCGGTGAGGGCGTCACGTTCGTGACACCGCAACAGCGCTTCGAGGTCGGCCGGATCGCGAAGAGGCTCCAGCTGCACGCAGAGTTCGCACGGGTCGGTGGGCAGGCGCAGAAGGAGGACGGCATGGCGAACAAGGACAAGGGCGGTGCGAAGAACAAGAAGACCGCCAGCAAGACCCTCAAGCAGAAGCGCGAGGCGAAGCGGTCGAAGGGGACGGCCGGCTCCAGCCGGTTCGGGCCGTGACGACTCGGTGGTCGATCAGGCGACGATGCCAGAGCCGAAGCGAGAGCCCGCCCCGCGCCCACCGTGCCCCTCGTGTGGCTCCGCCACACACAGCCGTTCACGCACGCCGGACCCGGGGCGCGGCTCAACATGCGGTGCATCGATTGCGGACACCTGTTCCGGGAACAACGAGCGCGCGACGGGTCCCGGAAGGAGTCCAGATGAAGACCAGCAGGACGCAGGCTTTGTTCGGAACGCCGACGCGGCTGCGGGATGTGGCGCCACAGGCGAGGAAGGGACGGCACTGCTCCGTCTTCGGGTGCGCCACGTTGCTCTCGACCTACAACACGTCGGACACCTGCTGGCTGCACACGGCGCCGTCGACGCGCCACCCGTTGGCGCACGACTGAGCCGCGTGGCGCGTCGGAGGGCGATGACTCAGGCGGGGCCGGGGAGCGCGTTGATCTGGCGCTCGGTGAGTCGCCGGGTGCCGCGTGCGATCCTGAGGCCGGCCATCCCGTGTCGGGGCGGACCGCCAAGCGGAGGCTTCGAGGAGCTCGACCGACAGATGGCCCTCCGGGTCCTTGGTCACCCGGAAGATGGTGCCCGATTCCGTCCGGTAGAAGTCCTTCACGCTCATCCCGCCTCCCTCGCACGAGGGGCGCATCACGGTTCGTTCGCGAGGGCCCCGTCGTCTCCGGCCACCATCTTCTCACCTCCGGGCCTGCCCCGGTCGGTTCCTCGGCCTCAGGGCACGATCGAAGGGAGCCGGACAGCCGGAGGAGAACCGACCTTCGCCGCGCCGTTCGTGGCCGACCGGCCGACGTCATCCGGCCATCGGGAGGCCTACGCTGCACGGGCTGCAGACCGTCTCACCCACACCCGGAACGAAGGGACGAACGATGAGCACCTACGAACGCTGGCGCGATGTTGCGGGCTACCGGCCCGGCCGCCATGACAACAGCGGGCTCCGCGCCCGGCTCTCGGGGACGAAGATCGAGGACCGCCCCATCGTGTCCGAGCTCCGCCTCGCGATGCAGGAGCGTGAAGCGCTGACGTTTGCCTCTCACGCACGCATCGACCGAACGTTGACCCGCCCGCTGGCCAGGGCGGGCCAGCTCTGGGAGAAGAAGGAGTAACGTCGGGTCCCCACGACGGGGAGGGAACCCGATGTCGATGTTCAACACGAACGAGCCCAGGACCCCGGGGGTCGCATGGGCGACGACATGGAGAAGATGTTCCTGGATGAGGCGAAGCAGGAGCATCTCGCCAAGGAGGCCGAGCAGGCCGATGCGGAGGCGGAGCGTGAGCGGGCCGAGCTCGGTGAGTCGGTGACGACGAAGCGACCCTGGTGGAAGTTCTGGGGATGATCGCCTCGGGTGGAGGGCTCCTCATCGGCGGCATCTTCCTGCTCGGCGCGATCCTCGCTGGCTACGCGATCTGGTACCTCTTCATCAAGAAGTGAGCGCGAAGGGTGAGAACGCCCCGTTGAGCGCTATCCTGGCTGGGTGATGGACGCAACCTCGACCGCTGCACCGATCGACGGTGACCGACGGCGCCGCTCACGAAGATCCGGCAGCTCGCGGCCAAAGAGGGCTACACCGAGCCGCGTCCTGCGGCTGCGGGTGGTCGCTGGTGGGTGCTCGGGGTTCGCCGTACGAGATGGATTTCACCGGGACCCCAGAGGCGGACGACGTCGTGATCGCCGCCGCCGACGACGTTCGCGTCGTGATCGACCCGAAGAGCGTGCCCATCGTCTCGGGCTCCGACGCTGGACTTCGATACGGCGCTCCTCGGGGGCGGGCTCAAGGTCAACAACCCCCAGGCCGTCCACGGATGCGCCTGCGGCGACTCTTTCAGCATCTGAACCGCAGCATCTGATCGCTGCAGCCCGAGTATCCTGCGCCCAGGATGCCCAAGGCCGACACGACGCAGTGGCGGGACCTCTACGACGAGGTGGTGCTGACGGGTCTCTGCACCGGATGCACGGCCTGCATCGTGGCGTGCCCGTTCCACGTCCTCGGCTACGAGGACAACAAGCCGGTCCAGCTCCAGGAGGACGGTCCCGACGTCTGCACGCACGGCGACCGGGGCTGCTCGCTCTGCACGCTCGCATGCCCGCGCTTCCGCGAGTGGGAGTCCGGAGATCGACGAGCTCATGTTCGGCCAGGTGCGTCAACCCGAGGAGCTGATCGGGCAAGTACCGCGAGATCTACCTCGCCCGCGCGACGTCGCCCGAAGCGCTGATGCAGGGCCAGGACGGCGGCGTGGTCTCGGCCCTGCTGATCTGGGGGCTCGAGAACGGGCTGATCGACGGCGCCGCGACGTCCGGTCCTTTCCGGACGAACGCCAGTGGGACTGCAGAGCCGGCCGTCGTGACCGACCGTGCCGGGGTCCTGGCGTCCGCGGGCAGCCGCTACACGTACAGCGCCAACCCGCTCGCCCTCCTCAAGGCCGCGGAGATGGGGCTGTCGAAGGTCGCCCTCGTGGGGATGGGCTGCCAGACATCGGTCACCGGCGCGATGGAAGCCCGCAGGGTCAACAAGTGGCGCAAGAAGATCGCCTGGACCTTCGGGCTGCTCTGCTCGAAGATCGTTCACGTACGACGGACTGATGGTCGAGATCGCCCAGAACGAGCTGGGGATGCGACCTCGACCACCTGGTCCGGGTCAACGTCAAGGGCAAGCTCCTCTTCTACACGGATACCGGTGAGGAGCTCACGTACTCGCTGAAGCAGTCGCACCGGTTCACCGCGTCCCGGGTGCCTGCGGTGCCCGGACTTCGCCGCGGAGCACGCCGACATCTCCTTCGGCGGCCTCGGCCAGGAGGGCGGCTGGACGCTCTCGATCGTTCGGACCGATGCTGGGCCAGGAGATACTGGGACTCGCGCGATCGCGGACGGGGTCATCGAGGTCACCCGCGCGATGGACGAGGATCCGAAAGCCGTCGAGCTGATGTTCCGTCGCTCGCGCAACGGTCCGCGTGAGCGCTGGCCGACCCATGACGAGCTGGCGACCGCCGGATCCACCCCGGCCTGGTCCCCGCGAAGCCCGAGGCCGACTGATCGCCGGGCGTTTCGCGGTAGTCCGTCGGTACTAGGCGCGACCCCCGCGGTCCCGACTTCACCCGATGTGACCTGCGCCGATAATCCATTGGACGCGCGGTCCCTTCGGGCCGTGCTCTGCTGCACTCCGGGCAGCGAGGAGGCACTCAGAGATGGTGGAGACGGCGCGCGCCGCGAAGCCGGCGCCCCTTCGTCGCGACGCGGTCCTCGAGGCCGTCGCCTTCGCGGCGGAGCGCCTCCTGCTGTCCAGTGACTGGAGCGAGGTGGCCGTCGAGGTCTTGGGACGGCTCGGGGTCGCCGCGGACGTCTCCCGCGTGCATCTCGTGCGCAACGAGGACACCGGCGGCGGTCTGATCATGCAGATCGCTGCCGAGTGGTGCTCGCCGGGCACACACTCCACCTCGAGGCGATCCCGCTCGTGGACGGTCTCGAGTGGGAGCCCGACCACACCCGGTGGGTTGAACGGATGCGCGCCGGTGAGTCGATCGTCGGCGCGATCGAGGACCTTCCCCGAACAGGAACGTCCAGCCCTGCGCCATCAATCGATCGTGTCTCGTCGCGTACTTCCCGATCACCGTGGACGGCGGCTGGTGGGGCTGCATCGGCTTCTGATGACTGCGATGGTGTTCGCGATTGGTCGGTGAGCGACCTCGAGAGGGCTCCGGACGCGCCGCCGCGCTGCTCGGCGCGCGGCGATCGCGTCGTCGTCAGGAGGAACGGCTCCTCTCGGCCGAGTCGCGCTACCGCAGCGTGGTCGAGCGGATCCCGCGATGACGTATGTCGATGTGATGGAGCCGACCGGCGCGCGGATGGCGTTCATCAGCCCGCAGATCGAGGCGCTGCTCGGCTATCCGTACGAACGGTTCCTCGCCGACGCCCGACTTCTGGTTCGACCTGGTCCACCCGGACGACCGCGGCTCGTATGGAGGAAGCCGCGAGCCAGGCTGGTCATCAAGGCCTCCCCTTCGACGAGGAATACCGGATGCATCACGTCGACGGTCACTGGGTCTGGGTCACGACACCTCCTCGCCCGTGACGGCCGAGGGACGATCGATGTCGCACTTCAGGGCTTCATTGATCGACGTGACGCGCCCGGAAGGAGGCCGAACGCCTGCTCCAACAGGCGGAGCGCCGGTACCGGAGCATGGTGGAAGCGATCCCCGCGGTGACGTACGTGGACGAGCCGACGAGTGGCGGGCCGGGGCGCGGGCGCGACGATGACGTTCGTGAGTCCGCAGCATCGAGCAGGTGCTCGGGCTATCCGCCGGGCGCTTCATCGCCGATGCCGGGGCTGTCGGTTCGAGCTGATCCATCCCGAGGACCTCGCGGCTCTTCGCGCGCGCGAGGCGTCTTCAGCGTGAACGACCTCAACCCCTTCGATGAGGTCTACCGGATGCGGCATCGGACGGCCACTGGGTATGGGTGCAGGACACCTCGACGACCAGGTGCTGCACGACGACGGAAGCGTGGCGTTCTTCCAGGGCTTCATGTTCGACGTCACGCAGCGGAAGGGAAGCCGAGGAGCAGGTCCGGGTCGCCGAGGAACGCTATCGCGCGATCGTCGAGAACACGCCGGCCATCACGTACCAGGAGATGCCGCCAGCCGCTGGGGTTCGACCAGGCCACGTCGACCGCCTACGTCAGTCCGCAGATCGAGCAGCTGCTCGGGTACGCGGCGGCGGAGTGGCGGCGGAGCCCGGCTGGACGCAGGTGGTCCACCCCGATGACCTGAGCGCCGGTCCTGGCGGAGTCGCATCGAACGGCCGAGAGCGGGCGAGCCATACCTCCAGAGTACCGGATGGCGGCGGCGGACGGCAGGACTGTGTGGTTCCACGACGAGAGCCATCCCGATCCGCGACGCGGACGGGAAACCCGCTCGGTCTGGCAGGGCGGTCATGGTCGACATCACGGAGCGGATGGAGACCGAGGCGCGGCTCCGCCAGGCGCAGGAACGCCTCCAGGCCTGTGGATCACACATGCCGGCGGTCGTCTACGTGGAGTCCGACCGACAACGCGCCCGGAGAAGCTGTACATCAGCCCCAACCGTCGAGCAGGTCTTCGGATACACCGCCGAGGAGTGGACCTGGACGCCCGACTTCTGGGTCGATCGGGTCCACCCGGACGACCGCGAGGCGATCCGCGCGTAGCGACTTGAGCGCTCGAACGAGCTCGACGAGCCGTTCGTCGCGGACTACCGGTTCCGGCAGGAGCAGACGGGGCGAGTACATCTGGGTGCGCACGACGAGGCGGTGCGTCGTCCCGTCCACGGACGGCGACGCCTTCTGGCAGGGCTTCCATGTTCGACATCACGGCCCAGAAGCAGGCCGAGGAGCGGCCTGATCGAGACCGAGCGGCTGCTTCCGCGCGACGGTCGAGAACCTCCCGGCCGTCGTTCACCGCGAGGCGCTCGACGCTGTCGAGCGACCGGTTCTACATCAGCCCCAGCTCGAGCGCGCTTCGGCCACCGGCCCGCGGACTGCGTCCGCGACCCCGCGAGTTCTGGCTCGAGCCACATCCATCCCGACGACGTGCGGCTCGGTCGTCGCCGCGAACGAGCACGCGCCAACGCCACCCGGGAACGGTTCTCCGTGCGACCACCGGCTCCTGCGCGCGGACGGGCACGTACACGTGGGTCCACGACGAAGCCACCTGGGTCGAGGAGGTCGGCCTCGAGGGGTGGTGGCAGGGGTTCATGCTCGACATCTCCGAGCGGCACGAGGCCGAGCGGCAACTCCGGAGGCCGAGGAGAAGTTCCGAACGATCGTCGAGAAGAACCCCTGCGGTCATCTACACGCAGGAGTTCGACCCGGACTCCGCCCACGCTCTCCCGCACGACCTACATCTCGCCCCGGCAGGACGTGCTGTTCGGCTACATGACCGCAGGAAGGCGATCGAACGACCCCACGCTGTGGACCCGGACGATCCACCCCGATGATCGCGAGCGGGTGCTGTCGGCGGACGTCGCGTCCAACACGGGCGGCGTCGACGAGATCAGCATGGAGTACCGGATGATCGCCGGACAGGACGGATCGTTCTGGGTCCAGCGATCAGGCGCAGCGGGTCCAGGTCGAGCGGGTCGCTCAGCCCTTCTGGCAAGGGTTCCTGCTGGACATCACCGAACGGAAGCAAGCCGAGGAGCAGTCTCGCGCGCGCTCGAGGTCGAGCGCGAGGCGTCCGGACGGCTCGCGCGCGCTCGACGAGATGAAGAACACGTTCCTGCAAGCGGTGTCGCATGACCTGCGGACGCCGCTCGCCGCTATCCTCGGGTCTCGCGCATCACGCTCGAGCGCGGCGACGTCGCATCTGGAGGAGTCCGGATGCGCAGGACCTCGCCCGGCGCATCGCCGACAACGCGCGGCGGCTCGACCGCCTTGTCACGAACCTGCTCGATCTCGACCGGCTCGCGCGCGGGATCGTTACGCCGAAGCTGCAACCGACCGACGTCGGCGCGTTGGTGCGGCGGGTGGTCGCCGAGTCCGGACCCGATCGCGGACTCGCGCCTCCGGACGGATATCGCGTCGGTCACCGTCGCCGTGGACGCCGCAAGCGATCGAGCGGTCATCGAGAACCTGCTCGCCAACACCGTACGGCACACGCCGAACGAACTCCACGATCTGGATCAGCGTTCGTGCGGGCACCCGGACGGCGTCCTCCTGCTCGTCGGAGGACGATGGGCCGGGCGTCGCGCCCGGAGCTCGCCGACGCGATCTTCGAACCGTTCCGGCAAGGCCCCGACGCGCCCCAGCACTCGCCCGGGGTCGGGTCGGGCTGACGCTCGTCCGGCGGTTCCGCGGAGCTCCACGGCGGCCGGGCGTGGGTCGAGGAGCGAGCCGGCGGCGGCGCCTCGTTCCGCGTGTTCCTGCCGGCCCAGCCCGGCAGGTCGGCGGAACGCTCGACGGCCTAGACGGCCTCCCAGGCGGCAACGACCGGGTGGTCGACGGCGGCGGGCCCCACCTGCGCCGCGCCCCCCGGCGAACCGAGGCCGGACACGACTGTCGGTGAACCACTTCGGCGTTGACCGGGGTGAACTGCTTCCACTCGCCGGGGACGTCGTCCTCGTAGAAGATCGCGGTCACCGGGCAGCACCGGCTCGCACGCGCCGCAGTCGACGCACTCGTCCGGCTGGATGTAGAGCATCCGCGGGCCCTCGTAGATGCAGTCGACCGGGCACTCGTCGACGCAGGCGCGGTCCTTCACGTCGATGCACGGCTCTGCAGATCGTGTAGGTCATCGCCTTCCCTTTTCACCTGTTTCTACGGTGTGGACCGGTGAAATCCTACCGCGTGGAGCGAGTGAGCCGAACCACCGGCAGCAGGTTCGTCCCGGCGACGCCTGTCAACCGTTGGGAGCCAGCGACTCCAGCGTGGTGAGCGCGCTGCGCGCGAGGGTCGAGCCGGGCACGACGACCGGATAGACGACCACCAGGTCGGCCCCCGCCGAGCGGTACTCCTCGAGGCGAGCGCGGGCGGCCGTGGGGTCGCCGAGCGCGGCGACCGCGTGACGAGAGCGCTCGGCACGTCCGTGCGTGCCGCTGGCGCGGCGCGCGCCGCGGCGGCCCGCCCCGCCTCCTCCCCCAGCCCCATCCGGCGCGAACTGGCGCGCGTACGCCGGATAGCTGCGTACTGGGCAGCGGCCGTCGCGCACCGCGACGCACGCGGCCTCGGCGTCCGCGTGCACGCACGCGCGCACGTAGACGCCGACGGTGATCTCGGCAGGGTCGCGACCGCCGCGGCCGCGCCCTCGGCGAGCTCGCCGCCGGCGCGGCGACGCGCTCCGGCGTGCACCAGTTCAGGAGCACCCCGTCGGCGGCCGACGCCCGCGAGACGCATCGCCCTCGGACCTGAGCGGCCGCGATCCAGATCGGCGGCGGCGGCCTGCGGGACGAGGGCGAGCCGGAACGGCTCGCCCTGGCCGTCGCGGCTGTCTCGCCGGCGTAGGCCGACCGGAGCATCGCCACGGTCGTCCGGAGCCGGTCGAGGGCGCCCCGCACCGCCGGACCGGTGCCGAGGCCCAGGATCGAGCCTGCCCGCTCGACCGCTCTTGCACCGTCGCGCCGGCCTCGCGCGAGCAGCTCGTCGGCGAGCGCGCCGGGACGGCAGGATGCCGCTGCCGAGCAGGAGCTCGCCGGTCTCCCCGGCGAGTCCCGGTGAGCGCGGCGAGCACGTCGCGCGAACCGACCTCGGGCATGAACATCGCGCCGATACCCGAGGGACTCGCCGATCCGCGCGAGGCCGGACCAGGTGACCCCACGGATACGGATCGCGAGCGCGAACGCGGTGCCGGGTGAGTCCGGGCGAGGGCCGCCATATGCTCGGATGGTGACAGACCGATGGAACCGGTGACCTTCACGACCGAGGACGGGATCCGCCTCGAGGGGAGCTGCGGATGCCCGACGGCGCGCCGCGCGGGCGCGGCGGCGCTCGTCACCCGCATCCTCGGCACGGGCGGCCAGAAGGACCATCCGACTCCTGGGCCGATCCGGCAACGACCTCGCGGCCGCCGCGGACTCGCCGTCCTCGGGTTCAACTTCCGCGGCGTCATGGGCTCGTCCGGCACCTACGGCGGCGGACGCGACGAGCCCGTGACACGCGCGCCGCGATCGAGGCAGCCCGGTCGCGTGGGGCTGCACGGACCCACCGACGCGTCGTCGGTGTGGTCCTTCGGCGCGAGCGTCGCTCTGCCGCGAGGCGCTTGGACGACAGCGCGTGTAGCGCGCTCGCGCTCGTGGGCATCCCGCTCCGCCCGGGCGACGTCGAGCTGCCGCTGCTCTCCGACCGACGGATCTGCGGCTCTTCGCACGACCCGCGATGCTCCTGGCCGGGCGAGCATGACCAGTACGCGCCGCCGGAGCGACCTGAGGTGCCGCGGGTACGCGGCGTTCCCGCGGAGCCGAGGTCGGCGTCGCTGCTCGGCACCGACCACTACCTTGGCGGCGGAGAAGCGTGAGCGGCCGCGTCGGTCGGGCGGCTTCGTCTGACGACGCGGCGTCTCAGTCGCCGGCTGAACGGAGCCGGCGTCGCGCTGCGTGGCCGTTGGTCCGCAGTCCATCCGCCTGCGCCGGGGCCGCGAGATCCAGACGAACGGCAGCGAACGATGAGCACGCCCCGCACCGGCACCAGCCCCAGGCCACAGCCTGGCGACAGCCGAGAGACCGAGAGACACCACGGCACACCCCACCCAGGCGAGCAGCGCGGGTGTCCCACCAGCGGCCGACGTGCGGGCGAGCGAGGCCGTCCGCGGCCTGGCGCCACCCGCGCGATCGGTCGCGCAGCGATCCGGGCCCCGCTCGCGGGCGACGCGGCGGAGCGCAGCCTCGCTGACGGGAGGACACGAAGAGGCAGCCTGGCGCCGACGCGCGGCTCATCGTGATCGAACCGGGCAGCAGGTCATCCGATGCGTCGATGCTCCGCGAGCGGAACCACTGACGAGGCTAGCGCAGTCGAGCACGCCACAGATCCGCACGCGAGGCGTCGTCCACAGCGGCACGTGCGGACAGGACCATGATGCGCGGCTCGGTCATCTCCTCCATCGCGTACTGCAGACCCTCGCGGCCGAACCCCGAGTCCTTCGACGCCGCCGTACGGCATCTGGTCCGCGCGGAACGCCGAGACGTCGTTGACGATGACGCCGCCGACCTCGAGCGTCGCGGTGCGCCTCGAACGCCCGGTTGATGTCGTTCGTGAACACCCCGGCCTGCAGGCCGTACTGCGAGTCGCTCACCGCGGCGAGCGCCTCCTCGAACGTCTGGTACGGGCTGATCGTCACGACCGGGCCCGAAGACCTCCTCGCGGCAGACCTTCATCTCGGGCGTCACGTCGGACGAGCAGCGTCGGCTGGAAGATCGGGCCCTCGCCGGTGCCGCCGGTGAGCACCTCGGCGCCCTGCGACGACGGCCTCCTCGACCCACTCCGCGATCCGGTCGACCTCGCCGCTTGCGATCACCGGGACCGACGTCGACGGTCGGGTCCATCGGGTCGCCGACCTTCAGGCTCTCGACCTGCTTCACGAGCCGGGCGGCGAAGTCGTCGTACACCTCGCTCGCGACCAGCACGCGCTGCACGCTGATGCAGCTCTGCCCGGCCTGGTAGTACCCGCCGAACGCGATCCGCTGCCGCCGCGAGGTCGAGGTCGGCGTCGGAGTGCACGATCACGCCGGCGTTGCCGCCGAGCTCGAGCGTGACGCGCTTCTTCGGGTCCAGGCCCTTCAGGTACCAGCCGATCTCCGCCGAGCCGGTGAACGAGATCTTCCGGAACCGGTCGTCGCGCGCCATGCCGTCGGCCACCTTCGAGCTGCACGGGCAGCACCTGGAACATGCCCTTCGGGCAGGTCCGTCTCGGCGAAGAACTCCGCCAGCCGCAGCGAGCCGATCGGCGTGCGCTGACGCGGGCTTGACGACGATCGGCGCACCGACCGCCGAGCGCGGGCGCGACCTTGTGCGCCACCAGGTTCAGCGGGAAGTTGAACGGCGTGATGCCCGAGGACCGGCCCGATCGGGAACCGCCGGATCAGCCCGATCCGCGAGCCGAGCGACCGCCTCCGTGTCCAGCCGCATCAGCTCGTCGTCGCCGTGCGCGGATCATCTCGGACGCCCAGCGGAACGTCGAGACCGCGCGCGTCGCCTCGACCGTCGCCCACTTGAGCGGCTTGCCACCCTCGCGGCGCGATCAGCTCCGGCGTTCTCGTCGATCGTCTCCGACGAGGCGCTTCGAGATGTGATCGAGCGCCTCGGAGCGCGCGTCACACCGGCAGGTGCCGGGACTCCTCGAACGGTCTCGGCGGCGGCGGCGGCCGCCTCCTCGACGTCGGCCGCCGTCGGGCACGCCGATCTCGGCGCCACGACGCTGTCGTCGAACGGGCTCTTCACCTCGAAGGTCGCCCGCCGGTTCGCCACCGCCGTCTCACGAGGTACGGGCGTACGGCCACCGCTTCCGGGTCTCACTTCCGTCGACGGGGCGCCGAATCGGGTAATCCCTGCCTCCACGTCCGCGTTGGTCGCGGACCAGTCGAGCTGACCGCCATCGCGTGGCGTTCGATCCGCGTGCAGTCCGTGGAGGCGCGTACGTCGACATGTCCTTTGCCGTACCCGCTTGCTTGATAGCCGCCGTGCGGCATCTCCGCGGCGCGAGCATGAAGTGCGTATCGAGCCACACCAGACGCCGGTCTGACCAGGACGCCGTGGCGACCGCGCGTGCTGCGGGCGCCGTCCATGCGGGTCCACACCGGACGACGCGAGCCCGTAGATCGACGCCGTCCGGCCCACGTCACCGCCTGGACCCTCGTCGCTGAACCGCTTGCACCGTGACGACCGGACACGCAGCTGACCTCCTGCTGGACGATCGCGACTGCTGGTCGACGTCGGCGACCAGCCGACGGTTGGTCAGCTGGTAGTAGTAATGCACCTCGCCAGCGCACGTCGCATCGACCTCGCCGCCGGTCGAGGACTCTTCGCCCGTGCCCTGCGCGCGTCGACGATTAACTTCACCGACAACGCTGTCAGCGCTGCTTCGGGCGGAGACGAGCGGTCCCATCCCCTCGACCGGCTTTCACCGTCCTCAGATGCGCCGACCGAAAGATCTCCATCGGACCCGGACGGCCGGGACGAGCTCGGCGAGGCAGGTCGTCGCACACGACCGGGGCCTGGCGACGACGCCGGTCGACGACGCCAGTGCAGTCCCGGGCCAGCCCGCTACCCGGCAGAACTTCAGCGTCTCGACGAGCTTGCCGACGTCGGCGTCGTCGAACACGACGACCGGGGCCTTGCCGCCCGAGCTCGAGATGCGGCACGCGCTTCACGGTCTCGGCTCCGGCCGCCGCCTGATGAGCTGGTCCGGTGGATCGTGGCGCCGCCGATGACCGAGACTGAGGCGTCGGCGGCCAGGGTGTCGGACCAGCCGGTCGCCGACCACGGAGCCGCGGCCGGTCACCACGTCGATGACTCACGGCGCGCGGTAGACTGTCCGCCGCGAGCTCCGCCGTAGCGGAGTGGCGTGGTGCGGCGGCGAGCTCGGCGGGCTTGATTGACCGAGGTGTTGCCGGCGGCGGAGCGCCGGACCGAGCTTCCAGCGCCGCCATCGCAGAGCGGGTAGTTCCAGGGGCAGATGCCCGCGGTGACCGCGAGAGGCTCGCGGCGGCATCACGCTCGTGTAGCCGCGCTCGTACTCGCCGGCGGACTTGCCCTCCTGCACGCGGGCCGGCGCCGGCGAAGAACCGGAGGTTGTCGGTGATGAACGGGATGTCCGCGGCCGCGACCGAGATTCGGCTTGCCGACGTCGTCCGCCTCGAGTCAGCGTTTTCGAGGCCGTCCGCGTCGGCGCGTCGAGCGCGTCGGCGAAAGCTCAATGTCGACCATGGCCAGCGCGCTCCTTCGGCGGCGTGTCGAACCAGACGTCGTCGCTGTAGGCCTTCTGAGCAGCGGTCATACGGCGCGGTCGGCGTCGTCGCGCGTCCCGACCTGACTGTCGCCACTCGAGTCGCCGGTCGCGGGTTGATGTCCGGCTCGGTCTTCCCCGACGAGTCTGCCCAGTCGCCGCCGATGAACATCCGGCCAGGTCTTGGTGTGTCGGCCATCGCCCTCCTCTGCGCGTCCCGGAGGCCCGTGCGTTTGGTCGCCGGCGACTCACGTCGCACAGGTATTCCTGCGCCCCGCCGCTTGCGTACCAACGACGACGAACGGCGCGCCGCGCCGCTTTCAAGCCACGGACGTCCTGATCGACCGGCGCTTGACAGCAATACGTAACTGAACAGCTACTGCT
>ERZ1370068.10078-contig-8806_pt1 | contig 32675 bp, 59 predicted proteins | sample MGYA00561227_ERZ1370068 | MGnify/ENA primary metagenome ERZ1370068 (study PRJEB38410, sample SAMEA6850437) | metagenome | study: Metagenomic assessment of the ecological functions of the soil: analysis of the soil microbiota associated with the...
TTATTACTTCGTTCAGTTTACGTATTGCTCGATCGGTCGAGCTTCTTGGGCGTTCCGGCCAGCGGATGGAAGACGTAGGTGTAGTCGTGGCCCGGTTCGGCGGTGAAGTCGTCCCAGACCAGACTCTGGATCGGATGCACATAGGTGCTCACGTACGTGGCCTGGTCAGGCTCCGGGACGATCGATGGGAACACCTTTGAAGCCGTGAAGGTAGTAGCGCTCGTCCTTGGCCGGGTCGATGCGTTCTATCGCGAAAGCCGAGCAAGCCAGACCGTGCGGCCTGGTCGGCATGGATGCCGAACGACACAGTATTTGTCCCGGCCACGGCGGAACACCTGGAGACCGTCGCTCAATGGTGATCTGTAGCGCATGCGGTCTCCACATCTCGCCACCCCGAGCTCTCAACTGAGGCTAGCGCTGGACGACCCCGAGGCGCCGGGTCCCTTCACCCCACTAGCTCAGGAATACGCAGCTGCCGCCCCGGGGTAGCGGAAAATGATGCAGGCCTGCTGGTAGGTCGCCGGGGCCGTCTGCACTGGGAACTCCGAAGCAGTCGGTGACCGCCTCGACCGTGGCGGCAGACGTCAAATTCACCACCACGGCTGTCGCTTCCGGTGGCGTTGGCGATCACGGCGCGGCCGGGACGGACGTTGATCACGCTCTCAGAGGCATAGCTGATGGTCACCGAGTGGTGGTCCTGACTGCGGTGACCACGGGGTAGCCCAGATCGGGTCGCGGCGCCCACAGCTGCCCCCACAGAAGCACGTCACGGTTGGCGGCCCACCAGGCCAGATAATGTCGCAGCATCGCCGTGTGATCATTCGGCAGTTGAGACAACAACATGCTGATCTGCGGTACTGAGAACGCAGTGCACAGAAGCTGTTCTGCAGCATTCTCGGCCGGATCGTTGGCAGCCCACATGACCATGTCCGCGTGCACTGCGCGCTCTTTGATCACATGGCGCAGATCGATGGACGATACACGGTTCCGGAATCCGTCTGCGGGGCAGTCGGCGACCCGGAACATGTTGCCGTACCGCATCATGCGCGGACCGATGTAGGGCTGTCGGAACTCGATCATCGGGTTGTCGACTACGGCCTGCAGTTGGGTCACGATCGCGACCAGCAGCCGGTCGACGCCCACGGCGTAGCTGGATGGTGTCCGCGGCGGCAGGGGTGGGTGTCGAGGGGTAGGAACTCCATTGGTCGATGAAGTCGATCTTCAGCCCGTCGAGGTGATGGTCGGCGACGAGCCGGCCGACAAATTGCGGCGAGGTGGGATCGGGCTTCGGGCAGGCGGACGTCCCAGAGCCGCGCCATCCGCCCGTCATCGGGTAGCAGCAGGTGCGTGAGCTGACGCGCAGCGGCGGATTCTCTGCCGACGAATGGCAACGAGATCCACAACAGCTCTGCCATGCCGAGACTGTGAGTTCGATCCACATGGGCCGACAGGTCGGAGAATCGGCTGCCTGCTACTTCCCAGTCCCCGGTGAAGGCGTAGCCGCGTTGATTGTCGATGGTCTGCCACCCGTCGTCAACGATCACAGAGCGCATACCCATATCGGCAGCCAACGTGAGCTCGGCGTCGAGCTCCTGCTGCTTCAGCTGCTGGTGCATGCTGTACCAGGTGGAGTACACCGGTTCGGTTGCGGCAGCCGGGAGGTGCCTGGGGAGTGAGTCCGCCCCGTCCAGTGGGTCGCGCTCGGACCACCAGGCGGCGATGTCCGCCAGCACGTCCTCGTAAGGGAATCCTGGCGGGTACAGCCGAACCCGGCACGGCTGGGTCCCGACCGTGAACGTGACGTCCGCGTTGATCCGCTTGTCCTCCTCGCTCACGGCGAGCCGGAAGGTAACCTCCGTCACCGTCTCCGTTACGGCGAACGCGTGCGTGCACCGGCTTTGGGCGTCGAACAACAACCCTGCCGGCACTTCGGCAGTCAGGCTGGCGGTGGTCTGGGCAAACCAGTCGCTGTACAGCGACTTGGCGAAGCCGACTCGACTGGTCCAGTACCCGACGGCACCGCCCAGCGGGACATGCCAGGTAACCGTGACCGTCGTTCCCACCGGTGCGTCGACCTCGACCTCGCGATGGCCCAGCCGCCCGTTGCTCGGAACATCGTGCAAGTGGCCGGTGGACACGGCCAGATCGATTGCGTCGTCGGAGAGCATCTGAGGCTGGGTCATGGCTCATTGTCCTGCGCTTCCACCCACACGATCGGTTGATCTGAACGCCTTCCTTGAGCCTCGATTCATCGAGACAACACAGGCCTCGCGCGGTTCCTATGGATGTGTCATGAGCGTTTCGTGTGTGTGACACGCGTTCCCGCGGGAACGCGTGTCACTCACTGGTCGGCTTAGGGCGTAGTTGCATGCCATCTTTGGAACATGCAGACGGTGTACGAGGCCGCCGGGTGGTGCTGACGGCATGCTTGCGCCTCGCCAACGCGTGGCATGCCAGGGTGATGGCCGACGAGGTGGTCAGTCACGCATTCAGCCACGGGTTCCACCCCGAGCACAGCCAGCGACTCGCCGCCTATTGGGCAGGAGTCCCTCGGCGGCCCGACGCCGTATTCACCGACTCCTACGGCGACGAGACCTCTGTCGTACGGATCCACAGCGGCAACGGCTCTGCACGAGGAGATGGACCGTCGCGCGATCGACCTGCTTCGACCAGGCAGTGGCAGACGTCGGCCTCGCCGACGACCGGCTGGGGCAGGTGCTGCTGCGACGACTACTTTGGCGTGGGCGACGGCGCACGACGATGTCCCGATACCACCGGTCCGCAGAGGATGTCCCGGACGGGCTGCACATCCCGCGGTGGTCGTGGGACGGACTCCTCGACGGGTGACGGCGCCAGCAATCGTTGAAAGACGAGGCTTAGCGGCGGGTTGGCGCAGTCCGCCGCTCGGACCTTGACCGTCGCTATGAACGCGGCGCACTGCAGCGCGCACGTGGCGGCTGGCGGACCTGAGCGGCGCTGAGTCGCAGGGCGAGCCGATCCTCGACCGCTTCGGGACCGGGCGAGCCTGTCATCCGACCCCATCCGGGCGGCCGAGGACGATCTGCCACAGCGCAGCCAGCGTGGGCTTGGCAATGACTCGTACGGCGCGCGGGGCGGGGCGACCACCTTGGCGCAGTGCGCGGCAGCCGGACCGTCAGCGCCGGGCCGGATCACGAAGTGCAGCGGTGGCGGAAGGGTCAGGGCCTCCCCGTCGACACCGACATCCACCGGGCCCGCCGAGCGCACCTCGAACTCAGTGGCCGTCCACTCGTTCCAGCTCGCGAAGCGCCCGAACGTTGCCCGCGAGCTCCAGCGCGACGAGCTTCTCGGCGTCGGCGGCCGTCTCGACTCGCGCGGACACGACCCCGAGAACGCCCCCGTCGATGCGCTCACGAGTGCCTCCACCGCGCAACTGCGCCATCTCGTACAGGTTGTTGGACACAAGTAGCAGCTGTGCGGCGGCTGCTTCCTCTCCAGACGGCAGTGTGTAGCGCAGGTCGAGCGGCGTCGCCGTCGGCCCCAGGAGGTCCGGCAGCATGGCGGCTGCCGTCTGCACCTGTGGCGTCGCGGTAGTCCTCCGACTGCACGATCTTCGCGTACACCCCCATCGACGCATTGTTGACGAAGACGCGTCCGTTGACTTCGGCAAGGTCGACCACAATGTCGACACCGTCCTCGTACGCCCTCCAGCGCCAGGGACGTCGTCGCGGTCCAGTCCCAGATCCAACGCGAAGTGGTTGCGGGTTCCGGCGGGGACGACGACAAGGGGATGCCGTGTTTGCTTGCGACGGACGCGACGAGTGCCTGCGAGCCATCGCCGCCAGCCATGCCTAGCACGTCCGGCGCCGCGTGTGACAGCGTCCTCGGCGAGCTGGCGCAGGTCGTCGCCCGGGCGCAGCACGATCGGCTCGATGTTGCGCTGCCGACACAAGTCGACCAGCCCGAAGCGTTCGGCCTTCCCCCACCGGACTTGAGATTCATGAGCAGCACCGGATGACCCGCACGCGGGCGCGCGCTCGAGGGCGCTTGGCGGGCCCGGCCGGATTCGCCGGACTCAATGCGTAGCTCGCAGCGCCGATCGACACCGCGGCCAGCCCGAGCCCGAGCGCGAGCACGATATAGTCTCGCTTGCGATCACCACGATGACGAACACAAGCAGCGCGAGTGCCGCGACAGCGGTGGCAACGGCTCGCGCCACTCCGCGTCGGGACAGGATGTACCACGCAGCCATCACCGCGACTCCGAGGGAGAACACGGTGGCCAGCAGGACCCACCAGTGGTGGAGCGCCGAGATCGCGAGGTAGAGCAGGGCCGCGATCAGCGCCGCCAGGGCAACCGCCGCCGCAGCCCGGCGCGACCGGCTGGGCCTCTTCATGGCCGCGAAGACCAGCGAGACAGGCGCTGCAGGTGTGCTGACGGCTCCGGCGCCAACGTGTACGTCATCAGGTTCCCCCTGCCGCTGAACTGCTGAGCCAAGCCTGCCGCGACCCGCGAGCTGCCGGCAACCGTAGTGATCACACTGCGGGCGGTCGACTAAGCCTGTCGATAGTGCCAACGAGGGCGGCGGCGGGCGTCTCGCGGTATCCTGACCGTGGTGCTGGTCACTTCCGTGCTGGCGCATTATTCGGCGCGGAACGAACTTTCCGGAGAAAATCGTCTGCGTCATGTCAACCGATGAGCCCCCTGCGGCGAGTAACTCAGTGATGGAGAGCCAAGGAGCAGCGGCGGCAGGCAGCCGTCGAGCCTTCAGTCGAGGCGGGTAGCGAATCGCTAGCCGCCGTCGAACCTCCTGTCGAGACGACCAGCGAGTCGCCAGCCGCACTCAAACCTTCAGTCGACACGAGCAGCGAGTCGCCAGCTACCGTCAAGCCTTCAGTCGAGACCGGCAGCGAGTCGCTGTCGTTCGACGACTTCTACCGGCGCGAGCACCGACATGTGCTTGGTCTGGCGTTTGTGCTGACCGGCAACCAGTGGGTGGCCGAGGACACCGCACAAGACGCGTTCACGGCTGCATTTCGGCATTGGCGTTCCATCGTTGCCTACGACTCGCCGGGCGCATGGGTTCGGCGAGTCACCTGCAATCGAGCGGCGTCGGTGTTGCGGCGACGGGTACGCGAGGCAAAGGCGTTGGTGCGTCTTGCCGGGCGGACGCAGACCTACATCGAACTGGATGAGGGCGATGAAGCGTTCTGGCAAGCGGTCCGTCGTCTGCCACCCCGTCAAGCACAAGCGGTAGCCCTCTACTACCTGGAGGACTACAGCGTGCGGGAGATCTCCGAGGTTCTTGACTGCAGCGAAGGCACCGTCAAAACCCACTTGAGCCGGGCGCGCGATGCAGTCGCGCGTCAACTGCGGTTAGAGGATGCACAATGAGCGACTTCGATTCACGAGCACGAAAGGCAGCCGATGCAGTTCGGCAGCAGATTGCTCGAGAACACTCGTCAGCACCGAGAAGGGGATCCGGCGCGCGCAGCGATCGCCCGCCCGCGTAGCCATTCCGAGCGCGGCTGCTGCCGCAGCAGTCTCATCGCTGGTGTCGTGATCGCGTTGCCTCGCGGCGGCGGCGGCGGAGCAGCGTCTCAGGTGGGCGGCGGCAGGTGCGGAGGTGCGGCGTACGCGGTGCCAGGGGCGTTGAAGCCGTTCGACACATGTGACACCGTTCTGCAGTACTTCAAGGACCAGGCTCCCGAGTATCTGATCGAGCACGTGGGCGGCAACATGGCGCGCACCGACGCCGGCGGCTGGCGGCGACCGAGGCTGCGTACCTAACGCAACGCCGCTGCCGCTGACTCGTCGGGCACGAGCGCGGAGTCGGCGGGTACGCCGCCGGCGTACTCGACCACGAACGTCCAAGAGGCAGGCGTTGATGAGCCTGACATCGTGAAGACGGACGGGAAGCGCATTGTTGCGGTTGCGCAGGCCCGAGTGCACCTTGGTTGGGCTTGACGGCGGCAAGATGACACTCCGCAAGACCCTTCCGGACACGATGGTTCGCAATGTGTTCCTTTCCGGCGACCGTGCTGCTTGTCTTCAGCGGTCAAACGGCTCAGAGTTTCGAGCCTGGATCGCGCTGGGCAGGTCAGCGGGCCGTGCTGACGATGTACGACATCTCGAACCTCAGCGATCCACAACTCATTGCCACGTTGACAATCGACGGCGACGTGCTCGACGCACGACTCGTGGGAACGCAGGTGCGTGTTGTGACGGCTTCGTCGCCCGACGTCGATGCTCCGTCGCCGGTCTATGCGCCCGATGGCGACATCTCTGAGAAGTCCAAGGACGAGCTACGGGCCGCTGTCGCGAAACACGACCGTCGACGACTGGATTCCGGCGTACACACTGCAGAGACGGTGCGGGCGCGGACGTGAGCGAGGGACGTCTCGTGGAATGCGCCAATCTGGCTCGTCCCGAAGCAGTTTTCGGGCTCGACACTGTGGCGGTGTCGTCGTTCGACATGGGTTCGGCTCTGCAGTCCCGCAAGACAGTCGGGCGTGATTGCCGGCGGACAGCAGATCTACGCGACCGACACGTCGACGTATGTCTCGACGACCGATTGGAGCCGCGACGGTTCAGCTGCAAAGACGAGCTTGCACAAGTTCGTCACCGCGCCATCAGGCGCGAGCACCTACCAAGGATCAGGTGAGGTTCCCGGAACCTTGCTGAATCAATACGCGATGTCGGAGTACGACGGCGTGTTGCGTGTCGCGAGCACGGTTTCTGAGCGCCGGGGCTGGGTCAACTCTCGCCAGATAACCGAGGGTGTGGTCACGACTCTGCAGGAGCAGGGCGGCGCGCTTCGCCAACTGGGACAGGTCGGCGGGCTCGGTCAGCAGGACAACGAGTCGATCCGAGCGGTGCGATTCATCGAGGACCGCGGGTACGTCGTGACGTTTCGCCAGATCGGATCCGCTGTACGTTCTCGATCTTCGCAATGCCGCAGCGCCGAAGGTCGTGGGCGAGCTGAAGATCCCCGGCTACTCGGGCTACCTGCACCCGATCGGTGAGCACCTGCTGCTCGGTGTCGGGCAGAGCGGGCTGAACTCCGGCATCGCCCGTCCTCGCCGACAGTTCCACGACTCAGTGGCGGCCAGATCGGCGTGCAGTTCTCGCTTGTTCGACATCAGCGACCCGCACTCCCCGCCGCATCGACACACAAACCTACGGCGGAGGTACGGCGGCAGCCGAGTTCGACCCCAAGGCGTTCCTGTACTGGCAGCCGCGCAATCTGATCATCGCCCCCACGAACCTGCATGGTGACTACCGAGGGCACGGAGCGTTCAGCGGACTCGTGCTACTGCGAGCCAGACGCGGATGGACTCATCGAGCTCGGCCGCCTTGCAACCACCGAGGCCTACGGCAGCGTCAACCGTTCTCTGGTCATCGGCGACACCGTCTACATGCTCTCGGACAACGCTCTTCAGGCCAACAGCCTCGACACTCACCGTGAGATCGACAAGCTGATTCTCCAGTGAAGCCCTGAACCAACGGACAGGCCGGTGACCCCAGGGGTTCAGGGTCACAGCCTTGACTCCTGCAGCGCACGCCATGCCAGTAGCCCGGCTCCTCGGCGTCCGGCGTCACCCAGCGAACCGTCCAATCGAGATCGCCGGCGCCGCCGCCAGGCGAGACCGGCTTGTACCTCGCGGGTGAGCGGGTCGGAGCAGCTGCGCCGGAGGCCGCCATGCCGCCACCGATGAGGATCAGTTCCGGGATCCATGAGTAGCACGTAGTTCACCAGGGGCACGGCCGAGAGCCTCGATGGCATCCTGGAAGATTCGGTCGGCTATGGCGTCGCCGGCCGCAGCCTGGCTGATGACGTCCTTGGCGGAGACGTCGCTGATGCCACTGGCGGCGGAGTATCGGCGTGACAGGGCGGTCGCCGCTGGCATAGGTCTCAGTACATCCGCGTTGCCCGCAGGCGCACCATTCGCCTTCCGGAAATACCGGGAGGTGGCCGGAGTTCACCGGCCCTGCCGGTGGCGCCGGTTGACACCTGACCTCTGGTGATCACGGCCGCCGCAATACCCGTGCCTAACGCGACGAAGAGCACCTCTTTGAGGCCTCGCGACCGGCGCCCAACTCCAGCTCGGCCAGTCCTGCCGCTCGTACGTCGTGGTCCAAGATCACCGGCAGACCAAGTGCATCCGCCACCATCTGGCGTAGGGGCAGCTGCTGCCAGCCGATGTTCGCGGCGTAAACGGCGATACCGTTCCGCGCGTCCACGACCACCCGGGACTACAAGGCCTACCGCCCGCAGTCGCGCCGGCCTCCGGTACCTGCGCTTGCAAGTCGACTATCGCGTCAATAGATTGTTGCGATGACGGCGTCGGACCGAGGTGCCTGGGCGTTGGCCGCTCGCTGGAACCGTATTCGAGGTCCGTCAGCATCGAGAGGGCGGCCTTGATCGTGGTGCCGCCGACATCCACTCCGATGACAAGATCGCGCTGAACGAGATCCTGATCGTCTTGCGAGCGCACGGCGATCATGTCAGGAAGAGAACTGACCGTGCCAGGTGCCTGGGCTCGTCGGGATTGAGCCCTTTTGCGTCGGCGAGCGCCACGGCCAGCCGCTGCGCCCTGACCAAATCCGCCATCGGGTCAAGACCGCTGCACTCCACGTGCGCACCAGTCACCTCGAGGTCCTCCAGCAGCCCTGGGAGGCGAGGCCGAACACCCAGACCGTCGAGGCTCCCCGACGATGCTGATCGGACCATGACGGAATTCCATCGCCGGGTAGGACTCCGTCCACGACTGGGATGCCTCGCGCAGTTTCAACGCCGCCTCGTTCGCGATGCCAACCGACATGCCGCTCCCGAGAAGGTGAACTGGGCGGACTCGAGCGTGCGCGGCGCTAACTGGTCGGTCAACGCCGATCGCCCGCTGCTCGATCACCCCGCTCAGGTCCTCACCCAGCCAAGCCCGCCACAGTGCCAGGGACGTCGTAGCAAAACGTGTCTGAACGATTGATTTCTCGTCGGCGAAATCCAAGACCACTCGATGATCAGCCAGCTCGACGACCGGTGTATTCGGGTCGGCAGTGATCGCGACCGTACGCGGTCCCGGCCGACTCCGAAGCGTCCCCAGCAGCCGAACCACCTCGGTTGTCGTGCCGCTGCGGGTCAGCGCGACGAGAGTGTCATAGGGGCGGTGGGTCGGGAATTCTGACGCGAGGGAAGGCGTCGGTTTCGCCATGCCCTGAGGATTCGCGGAGGTACGCGAAGCTCTGGCGCCATGAAGAACGAGGTGCCGCATCCGATGACGGCCGCCCGTTCACCATGCTGGGGCGGGGCATGACGGACCTGTTCTGTGGGCCCGAGCGTCGCGGCCCGGGCCCACGCCGACGGCTGGTCAGCAATCTCAGCTGTCACGTGCCATGGGAGGTCGAGCAGGCCGCCTGTCCCTCAGCTCTGCTCCTGACATGGGTTGAGTCTGGCATCGGCGTCAAGATCTGGCAACCGGGTCGCTGCAACCTACGTGCACGTAGGCTGCTGACGGTCTGCATCGGTTGCTACATGTGCAGACCGACAGGAACCTGTGCAGACCTCGGCAATCCCGCGTTGTTCACATTGGACCGCCCAGCCGGCCATCAGCGTATTCGTCCAAAGCCATGGGCTACAGGATGCACGGAGCTGAGGACAAGTGAGCAGCATCGCCTCGGCCGTCATCCACTCCTGTCCGGTTGATCAGCTCAGGTGTCGACCGCGCCGACGCGCTACGTCGCCTTCGAGGACGATCGTGTGCTCGCCACGGGGACCGGCAGCGGCTGGCGTGAGCCTCGTCGGATAACGACACGTTTGTGCTCGACGGCGCGGGGCATGTCCTCACCCCGGGGCTGCTCGACATCCACAACCACGGGGGTGCCGGGGCCTCGTACGGTGAGAGGCGGCGACGCCAATCCGTACGGCTGGGCAATTCCACCGCGACACGGCACTACTCGTCAGCTGCTCTCGCTGGTCGCGGCGTCCCCGACGTTCTGATCCTCGGAGATTCAGGTCGCGGCAGCCGAAACCCGGCGAGACCCACGATCATGGGATCCACCTCGAGGTCCGTTCTGGCTCGCGAGTACTGCGGGGCGCACGATCCGACGCTCCTTCGCGACCCTGATCCCGCCCTGGTTGAGCGACTACTGGCCGCCGCCGACGGCACTCTGCGGCAGGTCACTATGGCGCGGGCGGGCTCATTTCGCAGAGTCGGCGCGGATCCTGCGCGACGCGGGCGCGTCGTCGTCGCAGTTGGTCATACAGCGGCGACGTTTGAACAGGCCCGGGCGGCGATCGAGGCAGGGGCGAGCCTACTCACTCACACCTTCAATGGGATGCCTGGTGTACACCATCGTGCGCCGGGGCCAGTTCTCGCGTTCGTTGAGAATCCCGATGGCTGGCTGGAGGTGGTCAATGACGGTATCCACGTCCGATCGGAGGTTATTCCGGATGGCTCTGTCAGCTAGCTCCGGGACGGGTCGCCCTGGTCTCGGATGCGATGGCGGCTGCTGGTGTCGGGGACGGGCGATACCGTCTCGGCAACGTCGACGTTGATGTCGCGGAAGGCGTTGCGCGACTGACCGGAAGAAAGACACTCGCCGGCTCAACTCTCACCTTGGATGTCGCGGTAGCCCGCGGCAGTACAGAACGTCGGCCTGACCCCCTCGCGGCGATCGAAGCTGCCACGGTGATCCCGGCTCAGATCCTGGGACTGGGTGATCGGTTCGGCCGCTTGGAGCCGGGATACGTGGACCGATGCTGTCCTCTTCTGACAGGACTGGCGGGTGCCGGAGCGTCTGGATCGATGGGCAGGCGGTCGGGAAGCTGGAGGACGCGCTCCGCCTGGTGCCGCTTCCACACCGCGGCATCAGATCGCCTGAAACGCGAGCGGGGAGGAGGATCCGCACACCATGGAAGTGGTCATCAGCACAACCCCGGACGAGGCCGGGAAGTTGGCCGCCGACGCCATCGAAGAACTCATGCGGCGCCGGCCGGAGGCCGTCCCTGGGGTCGCGACTGGATCAAGCCCCTGATCATCTACGACGAACTCGGCCGCCGAGTGGCGCAGGGCTCCCTGTCGCTGGCAAAGGCGCGAGCGTTCATGCTTGACGAAGTACGTCGGACTGCCGGCAGACCATCCGCAGCGCTACCAGAAACGTCATCCAAGCTGAGTTTGTCGACAAGGTCGACATCGATCCAGCTCAGGTGTCTGGGCCGGACGGGCTGGCTGCCGGATCTGCCGAGCGCGTGCGAGGCGTACGAACGAGCCATAGCGGATGCCGGCGGTGTGGACCTCCAGATTCTTGGGATCGGCACCGACGGGCATATCGCGTTCAACGAACCCGGCTCCTCGCTCGCCTCCCGAACCCGGATCAAGACCTTGACCAGCCAGACCCGGTCGGGACAATGCCCGATTCTTCGGCGGGAACGTCGAGAGCCGTTCCGACAGCACTGCCTGACGCAGGGCATCGGCACCATCCTCCAGGCCCGCCATGTCGTGCTCGTGGCCTCCGGGCGAGGAAAGGCGGAGGCCGTCCACCAGCTCGTCGAAGGACCGGGTCTCGGCGATGTGGCCCGCCACCGCGCTGCAGCTACACCCACATGTCACACGGTGTTCCTGGACACACCAGCACGCTTCGCGTCTTCAGCTCGCCTCGTACTACATCGAGACTTACCAGGGCAAACCGAGCTGGCAAGGCTTTTAGTGGCACTGAGCGTGCTGACCACCCTGCTGCCCGGGTTCGGGGGCGGTACTGCCAATGTGGCTGCGGGACCGGCTGCGGGCGGGTCTGGGAGGTGTTTGCCTGTACGCGCACAACATCTCCTCACCCGGACAGCTGCGGGATCTGACCGACGCGATCATGGCCGAGAATCCGTACGCGATCATCGCTGTCGACGAGGAAGGCGGCGACGTCACGCGGCTCTTTGCGGCTACCGGTGCTCCGTTCCCCGGCAACGCTGTGCTGGGCCGGACTCGACCGATCTCGACACCACGCTGCGAGACTGCGGCCGCGATCGGTTGGTCGTCACTGCGTCAGTGCCGGCTGTACCGTCAACTTCGCTCCTGCGTCGACATCAACTCCCGGTCGGACAATCCAGTCATCGGCGTCCGCAGCTTCGGCAGCGACGCTGGACTGGTGGCGCGCCACGGACAGGCCTGGGTAACCGGACTCCAATCGACCGGCGTAGCTGCAAGCGCCAAGCATTTCCCAGGGCACGGCGACACCGCGCAGGACTCGCACGTCTCGCTACCCGTTGTCAACCGCTCGCTTGACGAGCTGCGCTCCTGCGAGCTGCCGCCGTTCGCCGCGGCCATCGACGCAGGCTGCCGGGTCGTCATGACATCCCACATCCTGTTGCCCCGACTGGACCGAAGGCACCCGGCAACCATGAGCCGAATTGTCCTGCAGGATCTGCTGCGCGGAGAGCTGTGGCTTCTCCGGGGTGATCGTGAGCGACGCCCTCGACATGGCCGGTGCTTCCGGCTCGCTGGGGATGGCGGGCGCGGCCGTCGCTGCGTTGCGAGCCGGCTGCGATCTGCTCTGTCTAGGAACGGACAACACCGATGCTCAGATAGCCGAGATCGAGCAGGCAGTGAGCAGTGCGCGATCGCCGAGGCACTCTTGCGTCCAACACGGTGTTGGGAGCAATTAGCCGGGTACGAGGGCTCGCAGAGGAGCTGAAAGCTGCTCGGCGGGCAGCCGAGGCGCCTCCTGATTTCGCACCAGGCTGGCCCAAGGACCAGGCCGAGCTGATTCACACCTTTGATGTCCAACCTGGAGCATCGGACTGGTGGGGCAGAGCAGCGGGTCGATACACGGTCGTACGGCTTGAGGCCGATCCCAATGTTGCCGTCGGGACTACACCATGGGGGCCGTTCGCCGTGGCCGCCTTCACGGCTTTGCAGCAGCCGGTGTATGTGATCACGCCCGAACGATCCGCGCTGCCACCTTCTCAACCTGGCCAACCGGTACTCGTCCCGGGGCGCGACATCCATCGGCATCGGTTTGCAAGGGGAAGCCGTTGACCAACTGCGTTCCCGGCATGTTGATGTGCTGGTCGTCGACAGGGGTTGGCCATCAGCTGACCGCCGCTACGCCGACGTGGCCACCTTTGGTGCATCGCTCCCGATGGGTGACTGTGTTGCTGAAGTGGCTGGCGGCGGATTAGAGCTGCTTCACCCCACGTTTCCCGTCTCGGATGACCGGCGTGTGTCCCGACGACCCATGGAACACGTTTCCCGTCTCAGGACGGCTCGCGTCGACCGCGGACGCGCGCGACCTCGGATTGGATCGTACGGAAGAGGGCCTCGTCAACGTCGTGATCCTGCATGCCGGAGAACCAGCACCGCCGCGCCGCACCAGGCCGTCCGAAACCGGCAATCACCGGATCGCCGCCCGCGGGGGGAACCAGCTCCGGCACTGGAGGCCGGGTGGCGCAGCCAACATGCCGCGCACAATGACGCTGCCGCCTACCACGACCGGGCCCGAGCAGATCCGCGCGCCCGTACGGCAGAAAGCAGGTCCGCGAGCGCCGCTGACGCGCCGACGAGAATCGGGCGAGCCACACGGATCCTCGTGGACCGCGAAGGCGAGCGGCGCGAACTCGGCCAGCGAGATGGGCGGCCGGGCGTACAACGCCGGAGACCAGCTGCCGAAGTGCCTCTGCGCGCCCGGCGAGCAGTGGTCCGTGTTGGCCTCGATCCCCATCGCGTCCAGCACGAGGTCGGTCAGCGCGGTCGTCCTGGCCCTGGCCGTCGAGTGACGGCGACCACTGCTCGGGCCACGGCATGCCCGATCCAGAAGCCGCCGCCGGCGTCACCGAGAAGCCAACCTCGGCCGCCGACCACCCGGTCCAGCCTGGCCTCCGCGGATTCGTGCCGCGACCGTCCCCGTCCCTGCGATCAGGGCATACCCGTCTAGCGCGGCAGTTCCGGAGTGGAAGACGCCGAGCAGGTCGTGCTCGAGGACGACGTGCGCGTACACCCAGCGCAGTGAGCCGGCCGAGAGACTTGCTCGTACTGAAAGGTTGTGGTCTTCTCGCCGGCCATCGCAATCAGGGCTAGCGGCCGGTCGCTCTGGAGCTGGTCACGCCTGCCATAGCCTGCTCCGCCGCATACCAATGGCATTCGCGGCCTCTACGGACTGCCCGCCGCTGTCGGATTTCCAACGCCCGAACGGCCGTAGCCGTACGCGCGCCCAGCAGTGTCGAGCAGGACCGCGCGGGTGCTGGTGCCACCGGCGTCGACAGCAGAGCAATCTCGAGCAGCGATCGATCGATCGTGTTTCAGTTCGGTCTCATCGGTTGCAGGGAAGCGAGCTAGACGCTACCGTAAGAGCGAATTTCAGCATCTTCGAGTCAGAGTGATAGTGATTCTCACACCGGCACGCGCTGCCCGTACCCGGGAGCAGAGCCCTGCCGTTCACGATCGCATCCGGTCCCTGCTGCCTGAGATGCCGTCCGCGGTGGCGCGTGTGGCCGCGTACCTGCTCGAGCATCCGCAGGCGCCGCTGACGCTGTCCATCGGCGAACTGGCCGAGCAAGCCGGGGCCTCGCCTGCGACGGTTACGCGTTTCTGCCGGACCATCGGCTACCCCGGGTACGTCGAGCTGCGCGTCGGAATCGCCACCGGATCTCGGCCGCAGCGCGTCGCTTGACTCCTGGACGAGCGGAGATCGGCGGCGAGTTCGGCCCCGACGACTCACCGGAGGACCTGCTGCGGATGCTGATCAGCAGCCACACCAAGGCACTGCGCGAGGCGACCTCTGCCATCGATCTGGCCGTTGTGACCGAGGTGTCGCGGCGGATAGCGCTGAGCTCGCACGTCGACATCTACGGCGTCGTCGGCAGCGCGATGCTCGCCGAGGAGCTGCAGGGCCGGCTCTACCGCGTCGGGGTTCCGGCGTACGCGTGGTCGGAGGTCCACAGCGGCCTGACGAGTGCGGCGATCCAGGACTGCAGACACGGTCGCGATCGGCATTTCCACCACCGGACGTACCGAAGAGACGATCGAGATGCTGGCCGAGGCCGGTCGCTGCGGGCGCGTTCACGGTGGCGATCACCAACGACCCCACGTCGCCGCTGGCCGAACTTGCCGACCGCAGCATTGTGACGTCGATCTACGAGCAGTTCGTGCAGCCTGACGACCTGTCGGCCAAGCATGGCCAGCTCCTCGTCCTGGACCTGCTCTACCTGCTCGTTGCCCAGGAGAACTTCGACCGGTCGAGCGCCAAAGCTGGCCGCGTCCGCCTGCGCTGTCTCCTCGCACCGCCGTCCTCGTCGTACGCCGCCACGCGCGGCGGCCGCCATGTCCGGCGCATCGACGCGACGGCAGACAGCGCCGGTGCCACGCGAGGAGGCCGATCGAGTGACGCAGAGCGCCGTTGCCCCTGTGGTGACCGACTTCGCCGAACGAGGTGAGCGCGAGACTTGAACGCGCTCGCCGACTCTGGCGGCCGACGGAGGCCTGGACGACGCCGATCGGTCTGATGACGCACGAGCCATCGAGGCCGGCGCGGTCGATTCAGGCGTTCGGGACCGGCCATTCGGAGGCGTTCGCCATGGAGATCGCCGGCCGGGCCGGCGGCCTCATCCCGACCAACAAGATTGCTCTGCGCGACCTCGTGCTGCACGGCAGCCTGCCGGTGGCACGAGCTGTGGCGGGTCGCGCCTCGAACGCAACCCGACATCGTTGCCGAGTTGTGGGACATCTCGCCGATCCATCCGGGGACGTCTTCGTCATCGCCTCCAACTCCGGCGTCAACGGGTCGGTCGTCGGGCATGGCGCTGCTGGCCAAAGAGAAGGGCCATGATGTCATCGCCGTGACGTCGCTCCAGCACACCGCACAGGTCGCAGCCAAAGCATCCCAGCGGCCGACGGCTGTCGGACGATCGCCGACGTGGTGATCGACAACCTGGCACCGTACGGCGACGCGACTCTCGTGCCTGCTGACGGGCGGCGTTGCCGTTCGGCGCGGTCTCCTCGATCACGAGCGCGTTCATCGCCCAGTTGCTGACCATCGGCGTGGCCGAGCGGATGCACGCGCGACGGCCAGAGTGCCGCCGCTGTACCTGTCAGCCAACATCCCCGGCGGCGACGAGCACAACCATGCGCTTGAACAGCAAGTACGAGGGCGGATCCGGCGCGGCATCTGAGACCGCACAGCTGAGCCGGGCCGCCAAGCACGACACACATCACATCTGAATCACGGATCCAACCTGGACGACGAAGGACATCAGATGGACATCAACGACCAGGCCGCTCGCGGCGGCGCGACTTCCTGCGCGGCTCACTCGGCCGCGGCGGCCTTAGCCGCCACCGGGTCGCTGGCGGCCTGCGCCACCTCGGGCACGGGCACCAGCACCTCGTCGAGCTCCGCCCGCGGCAGGTCAGGTCAGCGACACCAACCCCTTCGGCGTGCAGTCGGCCGCTCGACCGTTGACGCCGTCATCTTCAACGGCGGCTATGGCATCGACTACGCGGAGTTCGCCGGCAAGCAGGTCGAGGCGAAGCAGTCCGGGTGTGACGGTCAAGGTGACACGCCACCACCAAGGTCGCCCAGACCCTGCAGCCCCGCTTCGTTGCGCGGCGACCCGCCGGACGTCATCGACAACAGCGGCGCCGACCTGATCGGGATCAATACCATCCGCGACCAGCTGGTCGAGCTGAACGACGTCATCGAGGCCAAGAACTACGAGGGCACGGTGATCAAGGACACGCTGTACGCCGGGCGTCACCGAAGCCGGGAACGTTCGACGGCAAGTTCGTCTGTGCTGAACTACGCCCTCACTGTGTACGCGATCTGGTACTCGGCCTCACTCTTCGAGAAGGAACGGCTGGACCGTTCCGAAGACGTACGACGAGATGCTGGCCCTCGGCGAGCGAGGCCAAGGCCAAGGGCAAGTATCTGCTCGGCTGGGGCAAGGAGGCGGCAACCTACTACCAGACGATGGCCATCGCTTCGGCGATCAAGAGGGCGGTGACGAGGTGCGGCTGGCGCTGGAGAATCTCAAGCCCGACTGCTGGTCGCTGCCTCCGGTTCAGGACGTGTTCAACGGGCTGAAGAAGATCATCGACGCCGGCTACGTCAAGCCGGGCGGCGCGGGGACCCAGTTCACCGCCGCCCAGGCCCAGTGGAGCGACGCCGAGGCAGTTCATCCTCTACCCGTCGGGCGGCTGGATCGAGAACGAGATGAAGAAGCAGACCAAGTCGGGCTTCAAGATGACCGGGGCGCCCGAACCGGTCGTGTCGAGCAACTCGAAGATGCCGTGGGAGGCGCATGCACTCGACTGCTGGCGAGGGCTACATCGTCCCGTCGCAGGGCAAGAACGTCGCCGGTGGCAAGGAGTTCCTGCGCGCGATGCTCTCCAAGGAGGCGGCGGTGAACTTCGCCAAGACGAAGCTCGCCTCGACCATCGTCAAGGGCACGGTGCCTGCGGACGGGTTCGGGTCGACGGCTCTGCAATCCCAGATCAAGATGCTCGAGGCGCGCCGGGTCGAACATCTTCTCGTGGAACTTCGTCGACCTCTATGGCATGAACACCGATCAGCTGGTGGTCTGGAACAGCTTCCTCGCGGGCGACTCAGACGTCGCCAAACTCACCAAGGGTCTGCAGGACGATCACCGACAAGGTCGCCAAGGATGATTCGATCAAGAAGGTGCAAGTGTCGTGACCGCATTGTCACCCGCGGGGCTCGACCAGCGAGGTTAGCCGCGCCGACCGGCGTCAGGTCTGCGGCGGATCGGCTCTGCCCGCTGGCGCCGGCGTAACCTGACGTTCGACAAGATCCAGCTTCTTCCTGGTCTTCCTGGTCATCCCGGTCGCGGTCTACATCGCCTTCGTGGTCTCCCCGTTCGTCCAGGCGGCCTACTTCTCGTTGACGGACTGGACCGGGCTTCCACGCCTGCCATGAACTTCATCGGGCTGTCCAACTACGCGAAGCTGTTCAGCGACGACACCTTCCTCAAAGCCGTGGGCAACAACATTCTCACTGGCGATCGTGGTCCCGATCGTGACGCTGGGCCTGGCGCATGTTCTTCGCCACCGCTCGTCACGGTCGGCGGCTCGAGCTCCGCGGCAACGTCAAAGGCTTGCGCAACTCGAGCTTCTACCGAGTGGTCTCCTTCTTTCCCGTACGTCATTCCCGGCAATCGTCATCGGGCTCGATCTGGTCGCAGATCTACGACCCGAACAGCGGTCTGCTGAACGGCATCCTGACCCGCATCGGTCTCGAGCAGTTCACCTCGTTTCCCTGGCTGGGCGACGTCCGTACCGCGCAGTGGGCCGTCATGTTCGTCATCATCTGGGGCCTGGTCGGCTTCTACATGGTGTTGTTCATCGCCGCGATCAAGGGCGTCCCCGCCGAGGTCTTCGAGGCGGCCCGGATCGACGGCGCGGACGGTTCCGAACGCGCAGTTTCGATCACCATCCCGCTGATCCGGGAGAACGTGCAGACCGCCTTCATCTACATCGGGATCCTCGCGCTGGACGCGTTCGTCTACATGGCTGCCCTGGAACCGGGCGGCGGCCCGACAACACGACTCTTGTCATGGCCCAGCAGCTGTTCACCACCGCGTTCACCAAGGGCCAGTTCGGCTATGCCTGCGCGATGGGCGTCGTGCTCGCCGTCATCACCCTGGCCTACGCCGGTCTGGTGTTCGCCGTGAACCGGATCTTCGGTGGAAGAGCGAGGTCGCGGAATGACCCAGACCTCCGACGGGAACGTCCCGAGCCGCACCGCCCGGACGGCCGAGTGCCGGTTCGGCCAGCCGAGCCCGGCGAGCGCCCGGCACCGCCGGCGACAAGGTCGTGGCACGGCTCTCCCACACCGTGCTTGATCATCTGGTGCCATGGTGGTCATCGTGCCGCTGCTGCTGGGTCGTCTGATGTCGTCGTTCAAGACCAGTTCGGAGATCTTCGCCTCGCCGTTCGGCCTCCCACAGCGACTGGAGCTTCCGACAACTACGTCAACGCCTGGACGACCGCGGGGATCGGCAGCTTCTTCTTCAACTCGGTGATCGTCGTCTTCGTGCGCGTTGATTCCTCACGATGCTCTTCGGCTCGATGTGCGCGTACGTGCTGGCGCGGTTCACGTTCCCGGGCAGCCGGCTGCTGTACTACCTGATGCTCGCCGGGCTCACCTTCCCGATCTTCCTGGCGATCGTGCCGCTGTTCTTCGTGCTGCGAGGGATCGGCCTGCTCAACACCCTGCCCGGCCTGATCCTGACCTACGCGGCGTTCGCGTTCCCGTTCACCGTGTTCTTCCTCTACGCCTTCTTCCGGTCGCTGTCCAGGTCGATCGCCGAGGCGGCCGACGATGGACGGCGCCGGCGAGTGGCGGATCTTCTTCCAGATCATGCTGCCGATGGCGCAGGCCGGGCCTGGCCACCGTCGCGATCTTGAACTTCGTCGGTCTGTGGAACCAGTTCCTGCTGCCGGTCGCGCTGAACACCAACCCAGACAACTACGTGCTGACCCAGGGCATGGCGTCCGTTCGCCTCCCAGGCCGGCTACTCGGTCGACTTCGGCGGCGCTGTTCGCCGCCGTCGTGATCACAGTCGTTCCGGTGCTGATCGTGTACCTGGATCTTCCAGCGGCAGCTCCAGGATCGGTGTCCCAAGGCACCAACAAGTAAGACGCCGGGATCGCCCGCCGGCCAGCTGGCCGCAGCTGATCTCCCTGAGGCCATAGCGATCCTGGGGCGCTAGGCCGGCAACTCGGCGGCCGGTTCCGGCTCGTTGACCGGAGGCGGCGGCGGCTGGGGCGAGGCTGCGCGCGGTCTGATCAGGAACGCGCCGACGTAGAAGTACGGCAGCCAGGATCAGCAGCGCGTGATAGCCGAACAGCAAGCGCCAGAGTACTCAGGCAGCCGCCGACCATCGCGCCGAGCAGGTTGGCCGCGAACGCGATAGTCGGATCGAGACTGCTCGGCGAACCGCTTCGCGAAGATGACGTTGGCCGCGAAGATCGGCAGGAACGCGATCGTGATCGCGGCCAGCGGCGGGTCCGACCGGCGGCGAGAGCAGCCACCAGCTCGGCACCACCCAGGCCAGCGCGAGCCCGCCGCGGCAGGATCGCGTACATGACCGGGCAGCGGCGGGCGTGGCGCGGCGTCTGGTCACCTCGACCGCGGCCAGCACCGCCAGCAGCACGCCGGCGAACACCAGCGCGTTGACCACCCAGGTGGTGCCGAACAGCAGTGCGAACCCGGTAACCGACTTCGTCTCCAGCAGCATGAACGCGGCGCCGAGCAGGAACAGGTCGCGGTAGCGCAGCATCCGAGGCGAGCGATCGGCCGACAGAGCCGGCATCGCGGTTCCCAGCCCAGCTGCACCGCGGCCGACGCCGATGACGCTTGCCAGCAGGATCAGCAACAGGGTGCGCCAGTACAGCCCCAGGGTTCTTGAATGAGCCGTCCTTGACGTAGAGGAACGGCTTGTCGTCGGTGGACGGCGCCGGCGCCGCCGAGGTGCGCGTCCAGGTGCTCGACGCAGGCCTGGTCGGACGTGCTGAGGCCGGCCACCATGACGCGCCTGCTGGCTGTACTGCGGGTTCGCGTCGACGCACGGCACGTGCCCGAACGCCTGCTCCAGCGTGCCGGCGAGCCGATCTACCAGCCAGCCCTCGCGGTAGAAGTTGTACATCGCGAACGCCCCACCGGAGCGAGATGGTCGCGGGCGGCGGTGAAGACCTCCTCGGTGAACAGATAGCTCTCTCAGCCGCAGCGAACTGGCCCCCGAGACCAGGGTGAGCGAGTCAGGCAGCGCGAACAGGATCAGGTCGTAGGAGGTGTCGGTCCGCTCGAGGAACGCACGGCCGTCGTCGACGTGCGTGGTCACCCGCGGATTCTGGTACGCGTGGTCCGGGTTGCGATCCCGGCCGAGCTGGAGCAGCACCGGGTCGATCTCGACCGCGTCGACGTGCTGGCGCCGCTTGCGCAGCGCGATTGCGACATCGGTTCCGGTACCGGCCCCGACGATCAACACGTTGTCCAGCGGGTTGTCCACCAGGCGCTGGTATGCCGTGACGTACTGCGGTTCCGCTGCTGCTCGCGGTCGGCCGCTGTCGCGACCCGCTGGTGCGGGATCCGCTGACCGGACGATGAGCGAGCTGGTCTCGCCGTCGTTCCAGGGGTAGGTGGTCACCTGTGTAGGGGGACCAGGACACCGACTTCGCCGGTGTTCCCGGCGCGATGAACGTCTCACCGGCCAGCAGCGCAACCAGCCCGGCGGCCGCCGCGATCACCATCCCGCGACCGGGCCGTCCGAGCAGGACCGCGTACAGCGTTGCCACGATCGCTCCCCATACCACGGACGGCGCCTGGGCGAACGAGAGAAGCGTGAACGCCACGATGCCGGCCAGGCTGCCGATCAGGTCGAGGCGGTAGGCCTCGAGCCGCGGCAGATGGTGGAAGCAGGAGCCGACGATCTCGCCCGGCCCGGCCATGATGACCGCGACCGCGATGAAGATCAGCGAAAGCGAGAGCCAGGGCTTCTGGCCCGGTCGTCACCGCAGGCTCGTGAAGAAGATCACATCCGCGCTGGCCCGGTCGATGATCACCGGGTTGCTCAGGATGAACCCCCACCAGCGCGCGAGAAGCGGCGCGAGCCAGCGGCAGTAGGGCCGGGCCGTCCGGTCTTTTGCGGGCCAGCAGGATCGGAGGCCGATGCCGAGGAAGGAGCCGAGGAGGACGAAGTTGGAGAAGAAGCTCAGATGGACGATGTTGGCGCCGTGGTCCATCCTGGGATCAGCGCCAGTTCCAGGAACAGCATGAGCGCGCTGCCGAGAACCAGCCGTGTCCGATCGCTACGCCCGCGCACACGCGAACGATACGCTGGTACGACGGCGGATGACCCACCTGGAGGTGACGGCATGCAGGCGCGACTACTCCGGTTCGGATCCATCGAGGTGGAGGGCGGAGTGCGAGAACGACGATCGTCATCGAGGGTGGCCAGGTGCGGAAACGGAAGAAGAAGCCGTCGAAGCCATACCGCGATGAGTTCGGGCATACTCCTCTGTCGGCTGATGAGGAGCTCCCCTGGGGCGGAGGCCGGCTGATCATCGGCACCGGCGCCTACGGCTCGCTACCGATCATGCCCCAGGTCGTCGAGGAGGCTCGTCGTCGGGGCGTAGACCTCACCGCCATCCCCACAGAGGACGCGTGTCGGCTGATTGCCAGCCTCGACCGGCGTGAGGTCCACGCCGTCCTTCATGTGACCTGCTGAGCTGCTGTGTCGCCAGAAAGCGCCGCCTCGGCGTCGTCATAATGATGGGATGGAGCAGCCGGTCCCCTCGGGGACGCTCACCTTGTTGTTCAGCTGACATCGAGGGTTCGACGCGGTTGCTGAGCCGGCTGGGTGTGCGGTACGGCGAAGCGCTGTCCGTGCAACGCTCCATCATTCGCGAGGAAGTCAGGCGCTGGGCCGGTCGCGAGGTCGGTGACCGAGGGGGACAGCTTCTTCGTCGTCTTCGTTTCGGCCTCAGATGCGGTGGGGCGGCATTGGCGGCTCAGCGCAGGCTCGGCCTCGTACGGCTGGCCGGACGGCGCGGCTGTCCTGGTACGTATGGGACTGCACACCGCCGGGAGCCGACGCGCCGATGAGAACGGCTACGTCGGCATGGACGTGCACCGCGCCGCGCCGAATTGCCTCGGCAGCACATGGCGGCCAGACCGTCGTGTCGGCCGCAACGGCTCAGCGCATCGTGGATCGCCCGCCGGGCGTGCAGCTGAAGGACCTGGGATGGCATCGGCTCGCAGGACATCCCCGAGCCAGAGCGACATCCTCCAGGTGGTCGCAGATGGCCTGCAGCTAGAATTTCCTCCGCTGAGCAGTCTTGGGACTCTACCAACCTGCCGCCATTTCCGACTCCCATCATCGGCCGGGACCAGGAGCTGGCCGAGATTGCTGAGCAGTTCACGAGTGCCGGGGTGCGTCTGGTGACTCTGATCGGTCCGGGTGGGTCGGGCAAGACGCGACTGGCGATCGCGGCGGCCGAGCTCCTCGGCTCTTCGCGCGTCGACGGTGTCTACTTTCGTGCCGCTGGCGACAGCCAACACTGCCGATGTCATGTGGAGCACGATCGCGGGAAAATCTCGGCATCCCGGGCGAGGGCCGAGCGCCTCCGACGTTCTTCGAGCAACATCAGGCATCGAGACATGTTGTTGATCTTGGACAACCTCGAGCAGCTGACCGATGCGCCGCGAGCGGTCAGCGAGCCCTCGCGCACGCGCCCGCGACTCGCCGTCCTCGCGACCTCGCGCGTCGGCCGCTGCATCTGACCGGCGAGTACCAGCATCCCGTGCCTCCCCTGGAGATACCCCGCGCCGACCCCGGAGGCATCCGAGGCTGGGCTGTGGGGAGCGGTCGCCTTTTCGTGCATCGAGCGCGAATGGTGCGACCAGCGTTTCGCCTCACCGAGAAACAATGTCGCCGACGTGATTGCCATCTGCAACCGGCTCGATGGGATGCCGCTGGCAACAGAGCTGGCCGCGGCCCGGACGAAACTGCTGGCACCTCACGCCATTCTCTCCAGGCTTGATCACAGCCTGGAGCTGGGCGGCACTGAATTGGAGACGCCCAACCCGACAGCGCACTCTACGGCAGACCATCGCCTGGAGCTTCGACCTCCTAACACCTGAGCAGCAGAACCTCTTCGGCAACTCGGCGTCTTCGGCGGTAGTTGCGACCTCGAGGCGCTGGCGCGCCGTCACCAGAAGCGGTTGCAGATCCGCTTCGACGAGGTCGCCGACCTGGTCGACGGGAGCCTGGTCCGATTCTCGACGGCCGCGATGGGGAGCCACGAATAGATCCTGCTGCAGACCGTACGCGAGTTCGCCCGTGAAGGCCTCGAGGTCGGCCGGTGAGTGGGAGTCCCCGGCGCGCCAGGCATGCCGCAGCACTATCTCGCGCTCGTGGAAGGCTGGGTCCTCGGCTGCGACCGCCGAATACCTGACAGCTCGCAGACCGCATCGAAGCGGAGCTGACAACTTGCGCGCCGCTCTGGAATGGGGCTTGGCTCGTCAAGGCGGCGATGAGCAGGGCGACGTGACAATTGGTTTGCGGCTGTGTCAGGAGCTGGCGTGGTTTGGTATGCCTGCGGTTATCCCGAGGAGGTCGCCGCTGGCTGGAGCGCTGCAACTAAGCGGGTCAGAGGAGAGCAGCCGGAAGAAGAGATCAACGTGCTCGCACTGGCCTTCGCTGTCATCCTCTCGCAAGCGGTGGCGAGTCCGAAAACGGCGCGTGAGCTCTTGACGCGCGCTGTTGACGTTACTGGCGTCGCCGAGGTGACGACAGCCAAACGGCACAAGGAACTCAACAGTCTTGGCATCGCCTACCGCTACACCGATGAACACGACAAGGGCTCGCCGAGCTGACCCGACGAAGGGATATCCCTGGCTGAACGCAGTGGCGACAAGAGACCGGCTGGCTTCCCTGTTTGCCAATCTGGGAGTCTTGGAAATCGATGTCGGTGCGGCAGAGTCAGCAATCGATCACCTCGACCGGGCCGCCGCCCTGGACCGCGGGGAAGCCTTCGAGGACACGTGGGCGAAGCAAAGTGTCGACCGGGTGAACCTGCGCGGCTGCCCGATTGCGTGCCGGCCAGCTTGACCAAGGTCCGCCATGAGCTGCGTGAGGTGTCCCGTGACGCGCTCGCAGTGAACGATGTCGACCTCACCATAGGGTTGATCGAACTGTTGGCCATGCTGTGGGCAGAGTCGGGCGATGCCGGTGCAAGCGGGCGGGGCTTTACGGGACGCGTCGGAGACGATGCGGGAGCAGGCCATCCTGCTCTCGACCCCCGCCCGACGCCGCACATTTGAACCGGTCGCTCTCGAAGGTCCGCCCAACGGTCAGCGGGGCCGTTTGGTCGCGGTTATGTCAGACGAGGGCCGGCTGTTGAGCCGCGCGACGCCATCGCGGCCGGTACTTCGTGACTCCGCTGCCGGCCCCGTACAGGCCGAGGCTTCTTGGCGCAGATCAGCGGTCAGTCAATGGCGGATGGAAGTTCCGGCAGGCTTCGCGCGGCGCCGTCACGTTCCTTGAGTCGCGCCGCCGTGGTCATCTTCCCCAAACTCTCAACGGTCGAGGTCGGGACGCATCCGGAAGTCGTAGTGGTACGGCAGCGGCCGGTCGCCGAACGCCGCCCGCCACAGCGCCCCGAGCGTCTCCCCTCCCGAAGATCGGGCACCTCGATCCCGGCTTCGAGAGCAGGGCGCGGGCCGCGTCGGCTCGCCCGTCGGCCAGCAGGGCGCGTGCCCGCTGCAGGACCAGCCGGCCGTGCACGGAAATCTGCTTCGGCGCGGCGTCGATCATCGCCAGGCAGGCGGTGGGTTGACCCGCGGCCAGCAGCTGATCTGGTGGCCTCGACCAGCAGCGGCAGGCAGGTCGGTGCCTGGGCGATGGCGCGGGCGTAAAGCTCAGCCGCGCGCGAGTGATCGCCCCGGCTGCTGGCGAGCAGCGCCAGTCCGCGGGCCGCCCAGGGCGTCGACTTGAGCTGGTCGGAACGCAGGTAGCCGAGCCGCGCCGCCTCAAGGTCTCCCCGAGCGTACGACCGAATGGCCTTCATGAGCTGACCCCACCAACCGCCCGCTGCGCCGTCGAGCACCGCGTCCCAGCGATCCGAAATCGGTGGCACCAGGACATCCGCGCCCACGACGTCATGGTCGACCTCGGCCCGTGCGTAACAAGCGTGGCGAGGTGGCGGAAGCCGTCGGAGTGTGGCTGTCCGAACGGGGTGCCCGGCAGGCCGTCGGGATCCTCGCCACGTACGACGAGTTCAGCCTCGCCGGCGCCGGAGCCGGCCGTCATCTGCTGCGGAGCGCCATCGGCCACCTCGGCTCGCCACCAGCGGTGCCATGCATCGAGCTCCATGCTCGGGAACCGCCCGGGCCGCCAGCTCGGCGACGTCGGCCACCGCGTCGCGGCCAAGAACCGTGTACCGCCGCCGGTGCCGCTTCGATCGGCGCGTAAGCCTCTGCCCAGCTGATCTCGGCGCCTCCCGCCAACCGCAGGTGCTCCAGTTGCGTCGTGGCCAAACCGGCCTGGATCTCGAGGTAGCGAGATGCGGGCCCGCACAGCCACTCCTGCCAGTGCCGCCCGCCGGCGGCCGCGCCCCAACAGAACAGCTTGCGGCCGCGCAACTGATTGGTGGAGGTCTGCACGAGCCCACGGCCGTCGGCCTGCACGGCGGCGATCCAGGGCCGTCGCTCGGGAGGCACCTGGAAGAAGTAGTCCGCGGCTCGCTCCGCCGGGAGCGGGTAGCTGACATCGGTGGTCGGATCGTCGGCGAAGGGGATGTCGACGCGCGCGAAGGATCCGTCGTACCCGGTTCGCCAGGCTCGAGCGGCGGGCGCCAAGACCCGCACGCCCGGTTCCTCCGGAATGGCAATGTTCGTCCACCAGTAGAGCGGCTTGGGCACCTGGTCGGGGTTGCGGACGCGTACGAAGGCGAGCAGCAGTGGACGGTCGGCCGGCATGAGCAGGTCGACCGAGAATACGAGATCTCGAGTGCGTTCCCACTCCCAGATCCGCAGCGCGGCTCCACGGTTGGACGGCACGCTGCCCGCGAAGACCGGTCGGCTCGTTGTCGCCGAGTGGCCCGTGGAGCCGAGGTTCCACTCGATTCCGCCGGCGAACCAGGCGTTGGTCAGCGCGAAGTTGGCGAACTGCAGGCGTCGGTTCGTGAACAGCAGATCCCGGTCGGCCATCAGCTCGCGCAGCGACCAGAGACGGCCCCCGAGGCTCGGAACCACGAGCGCCTCCAGCCGACCGTTCGCTAGCCGAAGCGCAGGAACGTCCCGTGGCCGCAAGTCTCGTGAATAGCCGTTCTGCAACGCGTACGGCAGCGGATTGGCCAGCCGACCGTACGCGATGCGCTCGCGCATGTCGGGTGGCAGCTGCGGAGAAGACGACGGGGTCAGGAAGCCGCTGCAATCCGGTGAACGGCGGCAGCGGCGACTCCAGGCCGAGTTCGGCGGCAAGCAGCCGCAGCGTGGTCTCGCTCACCACTCCCGGGCCGATATCGATACCCGCCACCACCCGCACGCCCCGGCGATGAGCCTCGACTTCGCTACCTCTTGGGCCGGGATGATCTCCAGCGGAGAGTCAGCTCTAGCCGGAGGTAAAGGACCATCAGCACGCCGTCGATAGCACTGATCGCCTGATCACCGAATCGGCACGTCGCTGTCCACGTCCACCAGCGTGTACGCCGAGGTCCCTCGGACTTTGTTCGTCAGCTGGTCGCGATATTGAGCCCGGTCCCGCAGCCATCTCGTGGGAGATGCCGCCGACCATGTTCGGCACGTTGGCGTTGGCAATCGCCACGCGGCAACGCGATCTCCGGGGCAGGATGACGTCTGGAAGGTTGACCGAGTTCTCGGATGGTGCCGTCCAGCAGAGTAGCCGCGTACCTGTTTCGGCACCGACCACTCGCCGCGCGAGTTCTCCTCAGCCTCGCGCGTCGAGGCGCCGAGGTGCGGGGGCAAAGATCACTCCCGGGCTGCTGCGCCGCCAGCTGCGAAGAGTCCGGGAAAGTCGCAGACGTACTTCGACAACTGACCAGACTCGCAGCGCGCTCCGGGGCTCGCAGACGTCTTCGACCACCCCGCCGCGCGCGAGAAGTTGAGCACCACCGCACCGGGCTTCATCTGGGCAATGCCGCCGCGGCGTCGATCATGCCGCGGGCTGGCCGTCGACGGGGGCACATGCGGAGCGTGAGGAAGTTGCTGTGCTTGAGGACCTCGCCGAGGCTGTGCGCCTTTCTTGACCGTCGCCGGCAGGCTCCCATCGCGGACTCGACCGCAATGTCCGGGTCGTACCCGGAAGTGACGTGCATGCCGAGCTTGATCGCCGCGTCGGCCACCAGGCAAACCGATCTTTGCCGAGACCACCGACAATGCCGAGCGATGTGACGCGCCAGCTCGTAGCCGGCGAAGGCCAGCCTCTTACCGGCCTCGACCAATCTCTTCTCCAGCTCCGGCGTCGTCCGGGTCCAGCGATCGATGGCCAGGTCAGGACAGCGCATCGTCGATGTTGCGCGCGGCCAGTCAGCATGCCGGCGACGACCCGAGCTCTTTGACACGGCGTTGGCGTTGGCGCCGGGCGCATTGAACACCGGGATGCCGCGCGCCAGACATTCGGATACCACGGCGGGAAGAAGAGCAGGTGATAGCTGCCGTTGGCGGCGACGCCGGCCTGCTGATCAGCTGGTCGGGCGATTGCGAGCCGCCGGTGGTGATGATCTGGCGCTTCAGCCCCAGTGTGTGCGCCTGCCGCAGCATAACGATGTCAACTCGCCCACCGCGGTCGTGACGGAACGAGGTGTCCGGCGTCGAGCTGCGACCGAGAGCTGAGCGTTCAAGCGTTCCAGCCAGCGTCTCATCGTCTCGACGACCTGACCGTGACGCTCTTCGCCTTGAGCATCTCGCGAACACATCCGCCGCCCCTTGCCCCAATCGTTATGCTGACGACGAGGAAATCGGCTTTGCGAATCTTGAGCGACGCCACGCGATCGGCAAAGGCATCGGCTTCCATGCCCGACGGGCGAAATGCGGAACACGTAAGGGTTGCCCGAGATCGTGATCTTGTCGGAGGAGGAGGTCTCGACTTGTGAGCATCGGCACTCTTGTATCTCCATGAGCTTGGGCATGACCGCGCGCTGCAGCAGGGTGGAGCTCCACGCGCCCATCATGACCGGCACCTTGTCGCGCACGATGAGCTTCTCGGCGACCGCCACGGCTTCGGTCGGGTTGCTCTTTGTTGTCCTCGATCGACGAGCTCGATCTTCGCTGGCCGAGGACACCGCCCTTGGCGTTGATCTCGTCGGCGGCGATGCGCGCGCCGTTCACGACGAAGCCGCCCGGACGCGGGCGACCGGCCCCGTGAGGGGGCTGGTTCACGCCGATCTTGATCGTCTGCGCCTGCACGCCTGCCGCCGCCAGCGCCAGGCCGAAACCTGCCGCCACCACGCCTGCCTTCAACAATGCTTTATGTGCCCTTCCTGTCATTCAACCCCTGATCTTCGCCTCGCGTATCACGCGTCTCACTTGTCGATCGCGGAGTGATCAACTTCTGGAACTGCTCGGGCGTCCCGCCGACCGGCGTGAATCCTGGCTTTCTGACGAGCGTGCCGCTCGCTTCCGATCCTTCAACACCTTGTTGATCTCGCCATTCAGGCGCGCGACGATGGCGCGCGGCGTTCCCGCGGGGGCGAGCACGCCCTGCCACGCGCCGAAGTCGAACTCCTTCATCCCCATCTCGTAGGCTTTGACGGCAACGGAATCGTCGAGGCGCGCTCGACGGTGGATACGGCCAAGGCCCCGCACCGCGCCCTGCCGTGGGCCGGAGCGCGGGCGGCAGCGTGACGAACATGATCTGGATCTGGCCGCCCATGATGTCGGATCGCCGCCGTCGCGCCCTGAAAGGACATTACGCAGTCATGTCGATTCTCTGCGTGCGCCTTGAAGAGCTCTCCCGCGAGGTCGACGGTCCCCACCTGCGGGGAGCCAGTTGATCTTGCCGGGGTTAGCTCGTCCGTAGGCGATGAGCCCGTTCACGTCCTTGGAAGGGAAGCCCGTTGTTCGCACCAGCACCTGTGGCGACACAATCGCCTCGCACCATCGGCGGTGAGTTTCGCCGCATGGAACGGCATGCTGCTGGGAGCGACCATTGATCGAGAGCTGGTCGCTCTGTCACGGCAGCGTATACCTGTCCGCCGTCGCCTTGGCCGCTGTCCCGTGGCCGATGTTCCCGCCCCCGCCGGGCTGGTTGGTCGATGACGATAGGCTGGCCCAGGCGCGGAGAGAGATGGTGCGCGATCGTGCGCGAGGAGATCGGGCTGTGCCGGGCATGCCGGGGACAACCATGCGCAGGGGGCGGGCGGGGGAAGTCGGTGGTTTGGGCGTGGGCAATGCCACCGGCGAGCGCGAGCATGAATTGGTCATTCCGGCATGACGGATTGCAATTTCAATATGCGGTGGCGGCCGTGGCCAGAAACCGCAAATCGACGATATCTTCCGCCTGCAGTCCTCTCGATCGCCTTTGACGGTAGATCGATCGCCTGCTGCAGTCCCGGCAGGTCGATCTCGCCATCGAAGTGGGAGCTCCCCGCGATCTCGCGCTCGATCGAGCGCTTCATGGTCTCGCGCGTGATGCCGAAGTGTTCCCGCGCCGAACGCGACCCATTCGTCGGGATGGTCGGCGGCATGGCGATAGCTCCTGCGCGAGCGCGCAAAGCACCGCGCGGATCAACTCAGGCTCACGGGCGATCGTGTCGGGGCCCGCGACGACGATTTCCCACCGCATTATCGGGACGTACGCCTGCTGGTGAGCGCCTGCATGACGCGGTGCGCTGCGCCGGCCTTCCTGCCGACGAGACGCTGGGCTCGAAAGCACCGCGCCGGAGAGCTCGCCGGGATCGAAACAGACTGACCACGGCAGGGTAACGCGGACCCCAGCCCCACGATGTTCACGTCGGCGTCGGGGTCGAGCCGGTGGCTTTGCAGCACTTCGCGCATGAACCAGTAGCTGTAGCTTCCGATCGAGAGCGCCGCGGCGTCTTGGTTCTTCAGGTCCAATAGTCGCGGATCGCCGGGGCGACGAAATACTGCACTGCGCGGCGCTTGGCATTGCTCGCGACGATCCTGAGCGGCGAGCCCTTCGCAATCGCGGTGATCGCGGGCGGCGATCTGATCCGCCCAACTTGAGCGCGCCGCTGTCGCATACGCACGCGCGATCTCGCCCGCCGATCGTTTTCAGCGTCAAGTCGAAGCCTTCCTCGCGAAAGAACCTGCGCTCGATCCCCTCATGCGCAGCATGGGGACTTTGTCGGTCGGTATGCCGTATTCCAGCGCGATGGGCTATTCGACACCTATGTCGGCAGCCTGCCTGATCTCGCCGTCCTGTACTCGCCTGACGCGGCGGTGAGTTGCGCCATGGCCGCCGGATCGAGATCGGAAACGTCGCGCTACCAAACCAGTGGCCGTAGCGTCGTCCACGCCCCGCACCAGTGTCGCTCCTGTCCAGCCGGATGGTCGAGCGGACGCGGCTGGAATGTAGAAGAACGCGAAGCCGATGCGCCGGTCGTTGCTGCGATTGGGCTCGGAAGCGCGCGGTGTGCTCGCAGGAGCGAGAACTCGCCTGGCCCCAGTCGTTGACGGAGGACGGCGCGCTGCTCACCAGCCCTTCGATGCTCTGGCCCTTGGCGAGCATGTTGTCGCGGGCGTGCGTCTCGACGTGGTGGAGGTCGGGTCCGAGGTGGCTCCGCGGCGACCTATGCGACAGCCTTTCTCCTGGCGTGCTGCCTGGTAAGCCCACCCAGGCGGTGACTTCCCGTGCGGGTCGAGACCGAAGCAGTCAACCCTGGCGCCACGCGAGACAGCGCCGATCGCGGCCGTCCGGCGAAGACCGACGCGCCGAGAAGCAGGATGTTCGCCGATCACGTCCTCCACCGCATCGAGACCGCGACGGCGGCCGAGGTCCATGGTGAGCCACGGAAAAGCGAGATTTCCCCTTGATCTTGAGCGTGCGGTTCGCGCGTGGCTGGGCTTTTTTCCGTAGGCCTCGATGCGCGCGCGATACTAGATATTCGGCGCGGGGCCTGGCATGGCTCTGAACGGAAGACAAACCTCGGCGCAGCGCGCGAGCCTGCAGCGGTGACGTGTTTGGGCATTTGTTCGCGTTGCCGCCGTTCTGGCGAACGCCGGAATCCAGGCAAACAGGAGTGGATGGTCGGAGCGTTGAGCGTCGCGTAACGCACCGGCGAAAAAGCCAAGGCCCACATCTGGCGCAGGGGATGACGGCTTGACCACGGCCGATGCGATCTCGCTGGCGTCACTTCCACTGCCCCGCCGCAACGCGGTAGATGTCCGCATCGGGCACGACGGAAACGCCACGCTCATGGGGAGCAGGTCCGGCGAGGCGCGGCGGTGCGAGGCTCCTCGTGACGGCCAGCAATCGCCAGCATGCGCGCGATTTGGCGGCATCTCCAGATCGCCGTCGCAATGAGCGGCGTGGCGCCGGGCTGTCGTCTCGATGACGCAATTCGGCCGGCAACCCGGGATCGCCGCCGATCAGGATGTGGTCGTGCATAGCTGTCGAGCGGCCCCAGGCGTCGACGCTCGATGCCTCTGAGCGCCTGATGACGCCGCGCGGATTATGGAGGTTGCTGTGACTTCACATGGCCCGGCGCGACGGAACTGGCGGCAGGTGGTGGCGAACGCAACAGCCTTTGACTGCGAGCCCGAGCGTAGCTGGCGCGCGCGCTGATGCGGTCTGAGTCTGAGGTCGCCAGGAGTCTGCAGCACCGCGGATGGCCGCTCCAGTAGATTGCCTGCCGCCGATGCTGAACGCTGGCATCGGGCGCGCTGGTGATGACGGGCCGGGCGCAGCGAAGGGGAGGCCGCATTATCATCACGCACGCGAGATCGTCGCGTTGCCAGAGATCGGAGAGGAGCTGGCGGACGTATCTGCAGCAGCCGGCATCGCCTGAGCGCGCGAGTAACGTAGCTGAAATTTCGCGCACCACGCCGCTTTTTGCAATGGTGAATCGAACACGGCGCGCCCGCTAGCATAGGTTCAGCTGGGCGATCCTGAGTTTTGCGGATGATGGTCCCGCAGCGCACGTAGTCCGTTTTCATCGCGGATCGCAGCTGCTCGGGCAGCCGCTGATAATACGTAACTGAATCAAGCACAA
>ERZ1370068.5738-contig-4749_pt1 | contig 32675 bp, 47 predicted proteins | sample MGYA00561227_ERZ1370068 | MGnify/ENA primary metagenome ERZ1370068 (study PRJEB38410, sample SAMEA6850437) | metagenome | study: Metagenomic assessment of the ecological functions of the soil: analysis of the soil microbiota associated with the...
CAAGTTACGTATTGCTGGCAATCTTATGAAGCCTGGAGTTGAAACTGTGCGGACGATGGCGCCAGTCTCTTACTAGTTGGCTGACCCGTTGCCAGTCTCGGTCAACCTCATCGAGAAACGCTACGATGGTCGATGGATTCGTCGCGTAAAAGCACACCCGGATCTCGACAATGTCAACTGCCATAACCTGACGGCTGAGCTGCCGTATTCATCAACCAACGACTTGATTGCTTCAGCGCATTGCACTCGATAAGGCGCCTGGAGAGTTGTTAGATATGAAGGCAGTCTCGTTTCAGCAAGCATCATCGCCGTTAGCGATTCGTCTTCTTTGAAAGCGCTGAATACGTAGAGAGAAGTACGCTTGAGACTTAGCGACCAACACATTCGGCAGAAGACTTCACTGTACGTCTGGCTCAACGTCTTGAGCCGCTTGCTGTCGAGTACAGCAAGCGCTTCGGTTTGCCTGTTGAGCCTGATGTTGTGGCAAACATCGCTTTGCTGCCGAGCGCTTTCGCCTTCTTGGCGATGAGTCCTTCTAGCTGAGGTCCGTAAGGCAAGATTGGGGTTTCAGCGTCAATCCCGTAACGTCGTTTGAGTATGAGCTGGCCCCGACGGAACCGGAATGATGCGAACGCGTTGAGCTTGGTTGAGGACCAGACCAACGAGTCGAATGCCAACTGCGATGAAGTAGCGGACGAAGTCATTCACTAGACCTTGCATCGCAAAGCTCCTGGCGCGCCGCCTCGATTGTTGCCTTGTATATCTCCGCCAAACGGCTGGCAGCGTCGATGCAGAGAAGGCGCGAATCGTATGTGAGTGTGAGAGACAGGTTCGTCCGTGATGAGTTGTACCGTTGATCAGCCAGCGGCCTGACGAACATGGAGTAGACCGATGCATTCGATCCTCTCGGCAGATTGAAGACCCTCGCCTATGCCGCCTGCCCAACTATCACCATGTGAAAACACCGCTGTCGCCATGTCAACAAGGCGACTGTTCAGATACGCGTTAAGTACGGGTGCCGAAATCCAGCGCGGTAAAGAAGTGAATCGAGGAATGTTTGGTACGACCCATTCGCCGTTTTCTGAACACCAATGTACCTGTCGGCGTACCTCGCGGGCCTTCTCGACGAGCGATGCCGCGGCAGCGTAACGAGGATAGATCCGGACCCGGCTCGTTCCGTTTCCGAAGCCCGAGGTTGTTCGACTTCTAATATTCATTGGCACCCACAACCCAACATCTGATCCATTAGGACCGTTCCACTCTTGCAGCACTTCCAATGTGCACATAGCGAGTAAGTCGTTGTACGTGAATCCACCAGCCCTTCGACAGGCGCGCTTCAATTCCGTGGCCTCGAAGTCAAATGACGTCCAACGTCGCGTCGACGAACTTCTGATGTGCGCAAGCACGAAGCGGTGCAGAAGTTCCTGGTAGGCAAACTTACTTCGTCTCACCGAAGTCGCAGAATGTCGAAGCTGCGGCCTTGAGCAGTCGGTTGGCTGAGTGATTGGTCTTTCGAATCTGAAAGCTACCTGTAGTTGGTGACTAATCCACATTGCGGCGCTGAGCCCATCCGCAGCAGCGTGATGTAGACGCGTCGCGAGAACCGCACTGCCTGAATTCTGCTTAATGAGTAATTGTCGACAAGGTGTCTCAACTTCAAGTCGAATGGCGCGTCCATGAATTGTTCAAGCGCGGTACTTGTGGCATTCGTTCTAACCTCGATGGCGCTGCCATTCGTCGACAAGTATTCCCACCGTCTGCGGTAAACAAATGAGTTCGTTATCGGGTACTTGTTGCGGGCACTTGCCGCACCAATCTCCAATGCTTCAACGCTCGGCGGTTTAGGAAGGTGCACAACAAGAGCAAAGTCGAGGTGCGTTTTTCTGTTCGACAAGACAGTAAAGACATAGTCCAGGGTTGAGAGAGGTTCGGGTTTTGAAACAGGGAGACTCATAGGCGAGTTGAGTCCGGTCGCATGTCTCGAGCGAAGAGCGACCAACGTGACGGCGAGTTTTCAACAAAAGTCCTCAACTCGATCCATGAAAGCTGTGGCCGCAGATGATGTTCGCGGTGCATTGAGAGCCCGAGCGAAAACCAATACATAAAACGACCATAGTAGTTATGCGAGCGGGATTCTGGTGAGCCTGTCGAGAATCCTTCGTGCGTTTGAACGGCAAACGGATACCAGAGCAGAAGGGAAACCAGAATCAGCGGAGGCACAAGTCCCCACAAGAATCGTGAGGCGCCGACAAAGAAGAGAATCGATGAATACAACACCGCAATCGCGAGGTAGTTGAAAAACAATTCAACGCAGTCGGCTCGTTTCAGTCTGCCGCGCTTTCGCAACCAGAAGAACCAGTGATGAGGCATCGCGATGGCGCGCACCGCCAGTTCCACGAGGTTTCGAGACTTCATAAAGTGATCAGGGTCGTGGTCGGGAAGATTCGTGTGCACGTGATGAAGTCGGTGAGTACGGTGGAAATTCGTAAACGGAACCATGCTTGGTAACAGCGCGACTCGTCCCCACCAGAAGTTAGCAGCCTTCGTCCGGCCGAGGTGTCCATGAACACTTTCATGTGCCATCACAGTGCCAAGAAAGATCAGGTAAGTTCGGAGACAGACGTCGACTATCAAGCTCACTGCGTTTGGTGTAGGAACGAATAGACCTCCGATAGATAAGGCAACGACCACGCAAGTTATGGCGCGATTAAGAAAGAAAATCAGTGAACTTCGCCCGTTTCCCGGAGTCTTTGCTTGAGTGAGTCTTGACATCATGGACCAACCTCGACGGTGAAGGTACAACCATTCGGGAGAGCGTACTGCGAGGGTGTGACACTTACGAAAGTGTAATGCGCTTGAGGTTGAGAGGATCCTTGAATGTTGAGAATTGGACGCTCGTGCGATTTCTTCGCTGTACGCGGCTTTGCCGCCTCCCGTGCGGAAAGCCTCTGGCTTTCCGTCAAGGTCGTGACTCTTTGGCGGCTACGCCGCCCGAGGCGAAGCCTCTGTTTTTAGTGACCTACGGAAAGCCAGAGGCTTTCCGCACGGAAGGCGGCACAGCCGCAATACCTTCATGAAAAACACTTCCGCGCAATCGCTCTTGTGTTCTATCGCGTTCTTCATCTCACTGGCCCAGTCGCCGGAAACGACACAAGCTCAACTCGACACTCTTCGATCACAGGGTTACGAAGCGCTGTATAACCTCGACTATGAAACTGCCCGCAGATCCTTTCGTGAAATGATGCGAATCGCTCCAGATCATCCTGCGGGAGCGCAGTGCTTCGCTGCCAGTCTTTGGTTGCAGCAACTAAACGAATCGTGGAATTGCAGGCTACGTTGTATAACGAAAAGTCGTACGCAAGGGATAACCAGAAACTCGATGGTGCTCGAGTGAAAGATTTTCAGTATTGGATTCGGACAGCGAAAACTTTATCGCTTGCTCGGTTGCGTCGAGACCCTTCCAGATCAAGAAGCGCTCTACTTGCTTGGCGCTGCGGAAGGGTTGGAAGCGGCCTTCGCTGCTGCTATTGAGCGTAAGTTCATGCGAGCGTTGCGAAGTGGATCAGACTCGGTCGAACATCATCGGGCCCTCCTCAAACCTCACTCCAGGCATGCGTGATGCTGAACTCACAATTGGACTTTACAACTACATCCTTGGCGCACTGCCGTTACCCCTCAAGATGTTGGCGCGATCATTTGGAGTGAGTGGATCGAAGAAGCGTGGAATGGAAACGCTGGAAAGGGTGTCGAGAGAAGGGCACTGGGCGCGCGACGTCGCTCGCGTTTTGCTCGTTGATCTCTACAAACGTGAGAAGCGCTGGGACGATGCCATCCAGGTCTCGCGCGAACTCGCAGATCATTACTGCGCAACTATCTCTTCAAGTTGCAACTCGCTGATGCTTTAACTGCAAAAATCGCGGCTTCCAGACAGGTGAACGTGTGGATCAGTTGGAGATCAGTCGGCTCTTTGACTCTTTGTTAAGCGATAAGCGACTTGAGCCGTCGACCGTTGATTTAGTTCATTTTCGATATGGTGAAACGTTGCTTCAACTTGAGATTCCGGGCGTGCATTAGGTGAATTTCAGCGAGTGGCTAATGACAACTCGGCAGACATTGGACTGCGAGCTTTGAGTCGGTTGCGAGTGGCACAAATGTTTGGACCTTGAGGGTAAGCGAAATGAAGCGCTCGCGACATATCGTTTGATACTTGCTGACCCTACGTCGAATGAAGTCCAGGAAGCAGCGCGGAAGGGATTGCGCGAGATGTACCAACTTCAACCGAAAAACGACTGACGCCAAACTATTTTATTGACCCAACCAAATCCATCTCGGTACTATGGTGTGTAGCCCTTCCACCTGAAGGGCAACTGACGCGGCCTCGACAGCCTCTAGCCTTCCAATACGTCAGTAAATCCTCTAATCAGATAAGCGTGATTCAGCCCAGAAACTGCGGACTCACAGACCCCTTTGTTTATCGACCCTCAAACAGGAGGACTCTCCCGAATGAAAAGTACTAAGTGCATGGCGTGTGGCTATGTTGGTTGGTCTGACGCCGGAAACTGTAAGAGTTGCGGTCAGCCACTCGTTGCAGCATTCCTCAGAATTCTCCCCAGCCACTCCCGATTACTCAGAAAATTATGACGACTGGCACGAGTCGGGCGAAGGCGAGAAGAAAGGATTGGCCATCGCTTCGCTGGTCCTTCGGGATACTCAGTTTTCTGACGTTTAGGCTTGCTCGGAGTTGGTGCCGTCGCAGGCATCATCGTTGCGGTTATCGCAATGAAACAGAGTCAAAGAGAACCCATGGACATATGGAGGTCGCGGTGTTAGCCATTGCGGGATTGGTCTTTAAATGGCACCGCGCTGGTATCTGCGGTTCCCGTCGGGATTATCGCGGCGATCGCGATCCCGAATTTGATGGCTGCGCGCGTATGGCTGCTAACGAAGGTGCGGCAATTCGCTCCCTTCGTAACATTTCATCTGCTGAAGCTACGTATCAGAGCATGCTTGGTCACTATGGAACTTTGGACGAACTGGCGTCAAAGGGTCTGAGTCGATCCGATGTTGGCGAGTGGCACGAAGAGTGGCTACAAGTTTTCAGTTGAGGCTAAAGCCAAGTGAATACCCAAATCCTGAAGGTTTCGAAGTTGTTTGTGTTCCTATGACTTATCAAAGCACTGGCCGCCGATCGTTCTATATTGATGACTCGTCTCGTAATCAGGGCTGCTGACAATCACGGCGGACCTCCGACCAGGTTCGATAATCCACTACAGTCAGATTACGATTTTCCACGCACGAGCGCAGCGCGAATACAAACGCGAAGTGGGTTACTAGATCACTCAGCGTTTGAGTAAAGTTCGAAGTGCGCTTACCAGATCGTGATGTAACAGTCGGGTTGTGATCATCTGCCTGATCAACCCAGGTAACTGTCGCGAATCCTGATCTCGCTCAGGTCGGCACTTCAGTTTCAACTAACGCGCGGTCTCGCCGCGCGTTGTTTGTTTGGCCCGGAGAATTGCGTCGTCCACACATTTTGTCGAACCGCATTTAGTGGTTATTCTATCTCGCGTTACCAAACGGGAAGGGAATGGGAAATGTCCACTGCAAGCTTGCGTTCACATCGACTGCAATCACCGAAATTAAGTTACCGAAAAAAACGAGTCTGTGAGGAGTTGCGTAAAGATTGGGGCGCAGTGGGTACATCTGCGCACGTGTCAGCAGTGTAGCGCCACGCTCTGTTGTGATAGCTCCCTAACCAGCACGCTTCGAAACATGCGAGAGCGACGGGCCATCCTGTAATTGCATCTGGGAGAACGGGGTGAGCGCTGGTTGTATTGTTATCCTGACGATGCATTTGCCGGAATATTAAGTCCCAAATGTCCGATATGCGTCTGTCTTGTCGATCTAGGTTTCAGAATAAGGTACGTGAAAGCAATACATGGCTGTCACACCTCCACGAACAAACTATGCAAGTCCATTTGCTTCGATGACTGGTAATCACGTTGCAGTTCGGGTGCCTGATCTCGAAGCGGCGAAACGTTGGTATGTTGAAAAGTTAGATTTCCGTGTGGTTCACGAGTGGACCTTTGGCGATCTGCAACTGGCCTATGTCGCAGCACCCACAGACGACACCTTCTTCCTGGAATTAATCGGCGGCGGCTCACCAATTCCTGAACGCGCTTATTCAGATTTGCTCGGACAGCCTTAAGGCGGCGGGTTATCATCATCTCTGCTACATGGTTGAAAGTGTCGATGACACGCTTGCGGAGCTCAAGAAGCGTGGAGTGAAGATTGTGAATGAGGCTTTTGAGCTGCCCGAGATTAGTCGTCGTCTGGCTTTCTTTGCCGATCCGTGGGGAAACTTGCTGGAGCTTGCAGAAGTGCTGCGATGAGCAACTTCACTTCCAGTCAGTACGCATCACGCGGTAGCGTATGGCTCTCCAATCAGTCGTAGGAGACTCAACAATGCAACCAGAATTCGACACCCTTTAAATCAAAACTCAAAAGCTACCTGGACCGCAGGTGACTTCGGCCAGATCGCCAAGGCTACACAATAGGTGCCGAAGCAATTTGTCGAACGCTTGAATCTACAACCCGGTAGTAAAGTTTCTCGACGTCGCGTGCGGCTCAGGCAATCTTGCCATTCCAGCGGCGCGCCTCGGTGCCGATGTCACAGGAATGGATCTGGCTCCCGAGATGGTTTTGCAGGCACGTCAGAACGCGGAGCGTGAAGGTCTAACGGCTCACTTCGACGAGGGAGACGCAGAAGCCCTCCAGTATGACGACAACGCTTTCGATGTTGTCGCGACAATGTTCGGAGCAATGTTTGCGCCTCGACCCTGATGTTACAGCGTCGGAGTTGTTGCGCGTCTGCAAACCAGGAGGACGAATCGCGATGGCGAATTGGACACCCGCTGGTTTCATAGGTCAGATGTTCAAAACGACTGCTGGTCATGTGCCGCCGCCGGCGGGTATGCCGTCACCGGTGCTTTGGGGAGTTGAGGCAACCGTTCGGAGAGCGCTTTGGTTCTCGCGTGTCGTCGCTGTGCTGCCGCTGCTCAAAACGATCTTCTTCCGATTCCCATTTCCACCCGTTGACGTCGTCGAGCATTTCCGGACTTACTATGGTCCAACGCAAAAGGCATTTGGCGCCTTGGATGAAAACGGTCAAGCGGCCCTTCGCAAGGATCTGGAAAATCTCTGGAGCGAGCACAACCAAAAGACGGACGGAACGACCGAGGTCGAGTCGGAGTATTTAGAGGTGGTCGCAACGAAGGCGTAGAGCGCAGGACCTTATGTCTCTTGTGTTGAGTTCTGGTAGGGTCGAATAAGTCGATAACGCACTGTAAAGACCGCGTTAGCGCTCGGCCCTACTGATCCTATAGTTTCCGAAGGTGCTGGGAGATTTTCAGAAATTGTGTGCGTCGAGTCGAGCAAGTTGATAGGGCGCGATAACGTGGCCGTTAACGATGTTTTTATTAATCCTGTAACTTCTGTAAGTCCTGTCGAATTCAAGACGAACTGTGTGGTGTTGCGGACAAGTACTGGTTCGTATCGTACTTTCACGTTTTAGTGGTGAGGTTGGCTGGCGTTGAACAGCAGCCGATAGCAGAAGGATCTGGAGTGCATTGACTTCGACGGCTGAGACTTCGTAAACTACGCATCCTTCGATTGTGGCGGGGTAGCTCAGATGGTTAGAGCGTGGGATTCATAACCCCAAGGTCGGCGTTCGATCCCCCCCCGCTACCAGTATTCTTTTCTAAATCAATACCGCACAACATCTGCTCGAAACACATCTTTCCCGGACTATGACGAGATTCGCCGAGATTGAAACCATTTTCGATGCTGAATCTGGAAATACCATTCGCTGCGCTTAGAAGGGAATCGGGAACGTTCAGACCACCTCTCATATCGCGACCTTGGGAGTACTACCCCTTCACGGTCTGATCTCTGCTCTCTGGAACCATGACTTTCTCCTAGCGAGAATGCCCAATCTAAAGGACGGTCTGATCCTCAGGTCAGGGTGAAGCTGGCTGCAGAATGAAACGTTGGTAAAGTTATGCCTGGCGTAAAGGCGCTCCGTTGTAGGAGGATTTTGACCCGCTGAGGGCTTTCGGCTGAAGGAAGATCCTCGACCTTGCCGGCAAAAGTGGTGGCGTCATCCATCGGCGCGATCTCCAACGCAACGGGGTTGGCCAGAGGACTACTTTTTGCGACTTCATTAAAAGGACAAACTCAAAAGAGTTGGACGAGGAGTGTAGACCATTTCCGTCACCTTTGACAGAACATCAAACAATGGCCCAAGTCGGCTGAGAAACGATAGTGATGGTAACCTGCTTTGGAGGTCGCTTGGCGGAAACCTCAGTCCGCCGCCGTAACCCAATTCGAGAAACCTCGCGACTGTTCTCGGGCGCAGATATTTGTCTGACCCTCTTGGCGAACTACTTTGTACGCCACTGCTTGGATGACCTGGGTTCTCTAGTGTTTTCTCGATGACTCGCACTACGGTAGCTTTCGGATGCCGCGCTTCGTTAAGTACAAACAAGATGCAGTGATTGCGTTAGGCCAACACGTGAAAACTAAATACAAGTCACTCACTTTTGACACTACCCGCGGTGGCGGGTATTTTCAGGGGCGTCTCTCTTAAACGCATCCGCATCAATCTATGGCATCGCCATCATGCTGTGGTCCAGAATATAAATGGAAGTCGACTTTTCATTTTAGAGCGGCGATTGCTCTGATAATCGGTTGTGTTTTTGTGTTCTTCTTTAGTGTGCTACAAACACAGACTAAACAGCGAACCGCAAAAACAAATGGGTGTGTGTCTCTACTGGCACTCGGTTACTTACACTTCAAAAGGACTGCGGGTATTGTTGATGCAGGCGCGCCAGTTGTTTTTGAAGACGTTACTGATAAAACTGCCCTGGCGAAGTTCCATCACCGATCCGGCAGCGCAACGAAGGATTACATTTTCGACACTCCGTCTGGCGGCGTCGCGATTTTTGACTACGACAGTGACGGTAGCGCAGGACATCTATCTTGTGAACGGCTCCACTCTAGGCGCTCTTCAGGGCAAAGAGTCGTCCCCCACGCTGCTCTCTTTCGCAATCTCGGAAACTGGAAGTTTGAAGACGTAACCGAAAAAGGCCGGAGTTACAAATGATGGATTGGGGCTTCGGTGTTGCTGTTGGTGATTTCAACAACGACGGCCGTCCCGATCTGTTTGTTAGTAACTTTGGCGTTTCTCGACTTTATAAAAACAACGGCGACGGTACTTTCACGGACGTTGCCGAAAGGTAGGTGTCGCTCGCAAAGGATGGAGCACTGGAGCGACGTTGGGGCGACTCACGATGGAGATGGCCGTCTTGATTTATTCGTGCCGGGTTATGTGCAAATTGATCTGAATAAACTTCCGCCCTGCGTCCATCTGACAGCAGGGGATTCATCGAGTGGTTGCCAGTTTCGCGGCAGAGCCGGTTATGTGGTCCAAGGGGACTAACCGGAGAGGGAGACACTCTTTACCATCAAAGGGTAGATGGTAATTTTGAAGGACGTCAGCGTTAAAGCTGGGTCAACTGACCCGCAAAAGTATTTATGGGTTCTCATCCGCGTTTGTAAACGCCAATAACGACAATCTGCTTGATCTAATCGTAGTAAACGACTCGACGCCAAAGCAGCTCTACATCAACAAAGGCAACGGTACGTTCGAAGAAGTCGGATATCCATCTGGTATCGCGCTGAACGAGAATGGCCGCGGAACAGGCAGGCATGGGACTGGCAGTTGGTGATTACGACAATGATGGACAGACTGGATTTTCACATCACCAACTTTTCAGACGACTCAAATGTTCTCTATCACAACGACGGCGACGCAAACTTTACTGACGTCACATTTCAGGTCTGGTCTCGGTGAAATAACAATTCCGTTTCTTGGTTGGGGAACGAGTTTTTTCGATTACGACAACGACGGCTGGCAGGATCTGTTTGTCAGTAAATGGTCATGTGTATCCGGCGGTCGACTGATCATCAGTGGGGAACTACCTACGCTCAGCAGGCATTGCTCTGTTTCGCAATCTAAACGGCAAGTTTCAACATGTTGGGGCACCGGCAGGCAGCGCTCTGGCATACGCCTGGTCCAGTCGAGGACTCGCGATCGGGGATCTGGACGGCGACGGTCGACCCGACATAGTCATTAATAATCTTGATTCAAAACCGACCGTGTTGCGGCAATGTCGCAGCCTCAACTGGGGCATGGATCGGTTTACGATTGGTTGGAGACCCTACGAAGAAGACTCCGCAGAGATGCGATCGGAAGCGTCGCTTTGTGACCACGGGCTAAAGTGCGACAGCGCGGCGATGTTGTTAGCGGTAGCCGGCTTTTTGCTCTCAAAATGAAATGACATTACACTTCGGCCTCGGCTCGGCAACTAAGGTCGACAAGCTGGAAATTAAGTGGGCGAATGGCGCCCGCGAAACGTTTGACGTCCCTTCCGTCAACCGAACCTTTGTCGTCACCCAAGGCAAACGTACGCTTGATTAGACGAGCATCGCCTCGGTTCTCCAACTTCTTATACTTGTGTATTGACTTCGCGGCGTTGGCGAGCGTAAGAGTGTTGCTCAGGCCAACCGACGTAATGCCGGAATTTACTTCCCTGCGTAGCCAAGAAATTGTTAATTTCAACTGTAGACATTTGTCTCAGGATCCGCGTTTGCTCAACCCCCAACTGGAGCTTGAACATTGCGAAGACTTGATTTGAAGAAAGCCCATGCTGCCCGGGGCAACACCGATTCGCGATTTCAATCGGCAGATTGTTCTCAATTACGCTTCGTGAACGTGAAGGCATTTCACGCGCTGAGATTGCGCGGGAAACAAAACTTCAAAGATCAACCGTCTCGGCTATTGTCGAGGAGTTGAAAGGTGAAGGACTCGTCGAAGAAGTTGCCAAAGGTGAATCCACAGGTGGTCGCCGTCCGCGCATGTTGAAACTGCGCGCCGCTGGAGCCGATCGCCATGGGTGTAGCAATCGTCCTCACCCGCGCATCACTGTCGCGTCGAGCGACCTGGCCGGACGCCTGATTGATCAGGAAGAATTCGTTACCGATCCAGATCTGAGTAAGACTCTCAGTCGAGTTATCGATTGCGTTCGAGAGTTTTCGCGGCGCAATGGTGGATCGATAGATGGCGTCGGACTATGTCTGCCCGGGTTAGTCGATCCAGCGAGCGGTCATTTTGCACTACGTGCCGTATTTTCAGTGGCACGATGTTCCGGTGACGCAGTTGATTTCGAATGCTGTCGGACTCCCAGTGGTAATTGATAACGACGCGAACTCCGTAGCGCCTGCCGAGCTTTGGTTTGGTCGTCCGGAAGTTAGTGTTGCGCGCGACTTCACCATGGCGATGGTTGCGGAAGGGGTTGGTACGGGAATCATTTTCGATGGTCAGGTGTATCGAGGTCAGGGAGGCGCTGTGGAGAGTTTGGCCACATGGTTATTGGGACTAATGCGCCAGTTCTGTGTTCTTGTGGCAACAGTGATTGTCGGGAAGCGTTTTCATCCGAGCGTGCGGCAGTCAAACGTTACCTAACGCTCTTGGGGATTTCAGCGTCGAAAGTACTATTAATTTTCACGAAGTAGTCGACCGCGCGTTGAGTGGGGAGCGAAACGCGAACCTGGCGCGCTGATCGGAAACAGCTCGATGTCTTGGCATTGGAATTTCCAACCTTATTGTTGGATTCAGTCCCGAGGCGGTAGTCGTGGGTGGCGAAATCGCGCGTGCCTGGAATTTGATCGAGGATTCCTTAACAGAAACGATTGAGCATAGTGTTAGGCGAGGGTTGCCGTCAGTTCGCATTTTGGCCTCAACGTTGGGTGAGAAACCAACGCTTCGAGGGGCACTGAGCCTCGTCCTAACGAACAGATTCATGCGGCCGCCTTGCTGCATGAAAGAGAGAACGTGTACGAATTCAAGTCAAACATTCCTCCGCATCTAGACTCCCTCCAACTTAAGTCTCCTACAGTTTGATTTCACATTCGAGCCGCTGGTCTCAGGGTTCGTTAGCCACCCGCTATGTTTGTCACGCCAAAAATTATTTGGGCTGACCGCCGGATCGTTTAAGAATGTGGTCCGTCGAGTCTTGTCTCGTCCCTGACCCAAAAATGTTGACACGATTCCTAGGGTTGACTTAGTTTGTTCAGGCAACAAACAATCTGGTCTGCAACAAACCAGTCAAATCAGGACGATTTCTTTTTCGGAGCGAATGTAGTTTTAGTGTGGACAGGGTGCTGCTCGCACGTTTGAGCCTAGGGGATCCTACGTTCAAAACGTTCATCGATCTCCGATTTCTCTGTCGGGTACTTTGAGGAACCAACCAATGAGCAAGCCAACAGCGACTACACAACTTTGTCTACTTTTGATTCTGCTGCTTATCGTTGGAACTACTGCCCTGGCGCAAAACAATAAAGGCGCGATCGTCGGAACTGTAAAAGATCCCAACGATGCCTTGGTGACAAGAGCGCAGGTAAAGGTGACAAGCGTAAAGACTGGAGAGGTTCGGACTGCCGAAACTGGCGACGAAGGAACTTTCACAGTAACTAACCTTGAGCCGGGCGCTTATAACGTCACAGTCGAAGGGACGGGTTTTCAACCCGTGACGTTTGAAGCTGTTCAGGTTGAAACTAACTCCCGTTTGCCGTTGGACGTTAAGTTTGGAAATGTGACCGGCGGAGTTGGTTCGGTCACGGTTACAGCTGATTCGGCGCCTCTGGTTGAAAGTGAAACGAGTGTACGCGGCGACCTGATTACCGGCCGGCAAGTGACCGACCTGCCCATCCCGCAGCGAAACTTTACTCTGCTAGCGGCGTTATCACCTGGTGTCACCAGGCCGAACCTGGGCCTGTTGGGTGGCGGCGGCAACTTGTAAATGGTGGTGGCGGTCAGAACAACACTGAGGCAACCAGGTTCCGCGAGTCGGGTGGTTCAGTCCTGGTGGTCAATGGCGCTCGAGCGACAAACAATAACTTCACGCTCGACGGTGTTGATAACAATGAGTCGCAGTTTGGCCAAATCGCAATCTATCCGAATCCGGATGCAATAGCTGAATTCAAGATCGAGTCAAGCGTGCCTTCTGCTGAGTCTGGTCGCGCAGGTGGCGGAATCATTTCCGCAACGTTCAAATCTGGCGGTAATGCCGTTCACGGAACAGTTGGTGAGATTTACCAGGGCCGTTTCTGGAGCGCGGCAGCCAGTAAGTTTGACGATCCAACATCGCCGCCGGTGCCAAACTATGTAACTCACAATTACTACGGCACGGTTGGTGGTCCAATATTCCTGCCGCGTCCCGGTGAAGGAACACCGTTTTTCTACGATGGTCGCAACCGTTCGTTCTTTTTCTTCTCACTTAACGGCCAGCGCAACAGTACGCCGATCTTTGGTGGCACTGGTGACCCGCAGGCTGTTCCGGTTCCGACTGCGAGGATGCGCGTCGGTGATTTCAGTGAGTTGATTAGACCAGGAACAACCAGGGCTTATCGGCTCGCGAGTGGCGGTACGGTGAATGCGCCAATCGGAACAATCTTTGGACCGAATGGCGTGCCGATTCCCGGAAACGATTTGCGCAACTGCGTCTGTGTGCGGTGGCTTTTCGGCGTTCGGGCGTAACTACGTCAATGCCTTTCCACTGCCGAATCTTCCGGGCGCTGGCCGTAACTTTCAAACCAACCGCAAAGAACACGCGATTGTTGATAGCTACGATGTTCGAATCTGATCATCGGCTGAATGACAAAGAACACTTTGTTCGGTCGTTACAGCAAGTCCAACACGGCCCGCTCGCGCGACAACTTCTTTCCGCTCGGTTCTTCGCCAACCGGAAACGACTTACCAGCCGGACCTTCAGCGGGTGACGAGTTTGGTAACTCAAAGGGTTTCACAATGGGCGACACCCACATCTTTTCACCGACCGTGATTAACGATGCTCGTTTTGGTGTGACCCGGGTTCAAATCGGAATCTTCAATACTGGCGTGAATGGTACGGGTGGTTTCAGTCCAACCATCTCGGCAAATCTCGGTGCGCCAAATATCAACCTTGGACCAAACAGCAGCGGTATCGTCTTGGTAGGTATCGTCGATGAGTTGACCGGAACCGATCGTGCGACTGAGTTTACGGGGATGGCGGTCCATTCTATTTCCTGTCGAACAACTTCAACTTTGCCGGATGCCGTTACAGTCGTGAGAGGTAACCATACGTATAAATTCGGAGGCGACTTCCGCGTTCGCCAGAACAGTAATTATGACGGTGGCCGCAACAACGGCACGAAGGGTAACTATCAGTACGGTACAACCGACAGCGGATTCGTTTCCGGTAACTACAATGGTATTGGACCAAACGATACAGGGTCTTCGCTCGCAAATTTTCTGCTTGGTTATCAGCCCGGATTCGTCGGTCGTGGAGATCCGGGTGGCCCGTATTTCCAATCGAGCAGAGAGATTGCTTTCTTTGTTCAGGACTGATTGGAAGGTTAATCCGAATCTAACACTCAACCTCGGCTTTGCGTTATGACATATTCACTGCTCCCACCGAGCGCTTTGATCGCCAGGGCAACTTTGTTCCTGCAACCAAGACGATCCAGATGGCCGGCGAAAGCGCACCAGCAGGAAGAGACCTGGCAGATACGGATAAGAACAACTTTGGACCACGAATTGGTTTTGCATACAGCGGACTCAAGGCGGACAAGACCTTAGTAGTCAGGGTGGTTATGGCTTGCTCTACTCAACGGATATCAGCGCGGCTCAGCCGTTGACTTCTAATCCGGGAACCGGCGCGGCGAGTTACGCGTGCACGCCGATAACCAATCCGGGTGGGTGTCCTGCAGTTTTCGAGCCAGAAATCCATTTGACAACGGCGTACCTACAGCGCCATTCACAACCGCGGCCCCGGGCACATCGTTTCCGGCGCCAACTTCGGGTGGTCTAATTCTCTTCAACGATCCCAATCGAACAGACGAGTTGTATCACCAGTACAATTTGACCGGTCAGTATGAGTTCAGGCCGGGTTGGTTGGCAGAGCTTGGCTATGTCGGTTCGCTGGGACGGAACTTGCTTGTGCTTAGCAACATTGGTACGGGTAATGACGAAGGTGGACCGGGTTCGCGTGAGGTAACGGGCATTGGTGCGATAACGGCAACTCGGTATCGCGGGAAATCGAATTACAACGCACTACAGAGTAAGTTGGAGAAAAGGTTTTCCAAAGGACTCTCGATCTTGAGCTCTTACACTTGGGCGCATGGAATTGATGATTCGCCCGGCGGCATCTGTTCGAATGGCGCGAGCGCCCGCGACTGCGGACCTGACGATCCAACGCGACCGCAACTCGAACGCGGCAATGCGGACACAGATGTCAGACACCGGTTTACTTTGCCAACGTTTACGATCTGCCGATTGGCCGATCGCGTCGTTTTGGTAAAGACATGCCGAAAGCTCTGACACCGTGATTGGTGGATTCAGAGTTGAACAACATCATTACCTGGCAAAGTGGACCGGTGTTCAATGTCACTTGCAATGGTGGACGCGTCGACATTATCGGCGATCCGAATCCAGACGTCCGCACAGGAGGCACAGGGGCTTGAGTTGAACCGAGGCGCGTTCCGCTGCGCTCAAGCCTCGTATTTGCCAAGTGATCCAGGTGGGCCGCACATCGGTTCGTTAGGAAGAAATGTATTTCGTGGCCGTCAGCAGTTTTACTGGGATGCTTCGCTATTCAAGAACTTTCCCGTGAGTGCAATTAGCGAGGCTTTCAATGTCCAGTTCAGGTTCTCGGCCTACAACGTTCTAAACCGCGTCAATCGCTCGGCACCAAACGGTGACATAAACAACGCTGGAGATTTTGGTCGTGATGTGAGCGAGCAACGACGTCGCCAAATGGAGTTCTCCCTCAAGCTGATCTTCTAGCTTTATTCCAGATGGTTTCTCCAAGTCGAGTGGCGCGCGTTTATCGTGTGCCACTCGATTATTCGTCGAAGCGATGTGTGCTCGGTTGTGCGAGCGCGTGAGAATGGAGTTTCTAACGTGAGTAATCAGAGAGCAACGATATTGTCGACGAGCAATAACGGTCGCTTGTTTTTGTGCGGTGATCGCGTTTTCTGTTATCGGTCAGGAAGTAAAGAGTATCGGTGGCAAGGAACATGATGACAATATTCTTGGAGTGAAGATCGGAATGACCGTGCCCCAGGCGCTCGAAGCAGTTTTTGTAAACGCCAATCGCAAGCCGGCACAGGAGAAGCCCGACGTGATGCGACAGGAAGGGTCTGACAAGAAAGATATTCGAGTCCTCTACAACGACTTGAAAATTGGAAAACTGCAGATTGTTTTCGCCCAGGGAAATGGGTGAAAGAGATATTGCTTGATTACTCAGTTCGGCCACTGTACGACGAGCTCAGACTCGTGCCGAGCGGAAACATTGGTGAGGCGATGGGTGGTCAGCGGTATGACGATCGATGTGCTGTTGCCTTCACTGGAAGAATCAGCCGCGAAGAGACAACGCATTTGGCACCGCGAAGAGAAGTCTGCCAAATGGCGTGCGCGAAAGGATTGAATTCATATCAGGAAAGAAGCCCGATGATGCGACGATCGAAGGAAAACAGATCGTCCGGAAGGTTATATCGGTTTTGCCGGCTGATGAAGAAAAATTTCTCAGTTTGATGGCTAGTCAGTAGTTCATCGTTGTGACGAGAACGCTCTCAAAAATTGCCAGCCTTCGAGTTTTTGTGTCTCAATCTGTCCTGCTCCTTCTTGCTCTAATTTTGCTCTCTACTCCTTTGACTAGTTCGCAAGTGCGTTCGTCTCGCATGGCACCCTTGAAAAAACAGCGAAATCAACAACGCCAAGATCCTCTCTTCAGGAGGTCAACTAAACGAAGCCGAAGCGTTGACGCGTAAAATTCTAAGTGGCGACTCGCGTAATGCTGAAGCTCACGCTCTTCTCGGTGTGATCCTTGATAAGCGGAGGGTGATGTATCCAATGCTGAACAAGAGTACGTTGCGGCACTGCGATTAAACCCTGGTTTGGCTATGGCTTTGTCAAACTTTCGGCGTTTTGCTCGCGCGGTACGAATCGAACTACCGAGGCAATTCAAAAATTCGAAACGGTTCTACGTTTCGATCCCCGCAATGACGTCGCTACGTTTAATCTCGGTGCGCTGTATGCCGCACGCGGCGATTACAAACGAGCCATCCCCTTTCTTGAACAGGCCGCGGGGATCGTTCCGTGAGGTCGGAACTGCATGACGCGGTTGACTTCGCGCTGGTGCTGACACTTGTTAATGCTTACTTCCACGAGCGCCGGAAGGAAGCGCCTGTGTTAGCCAATCAACTCGAGCAACTGGCCGGCAACGATCCGCAAAGCTCTTTTTCCACACTCGGTCTGAGTTTGGCCGAAGCACATGAGTACACCGGCGCTGTTAGATTGTTTCAACGTACGAATGAACTCCGACCTCAGACCTATGAAGTTCACCTAGCAACCTCGGCTTGGCTCTGTATAACCTCGATCGACTCGATGAGGCCGTTAACGAACTTTCGCTAGCCAGTACCTTAGCTCCCAACGATGCAGATCCATTTTATCGACTGGGCCTGGTCGCCTCGGAGAAGCGCGATACGAAGGCGGCTCTGACATATTGGACCAAGGCTCTCGATCTGAAACCGACTTTCCCCGAAGTCAATTTCATGATTGGTGAAGAGTTGTTGAAGAATCAGTTGTTTGAGAAGTCAGTTCCATTTTATGAACATGCGCTCGAACAAAGTCAGGGGCCAGCTTGTCTACTATCTCCGGCTCAGGGTTGCGAATGTTCGTGCACAGCGTTACGGGCAGGCAACGGAAGTGTTCACGAAAGCCCTAGACCACTATCCGAATAACGCCAATCTCTATTTTCTTCCTTGGCTACACCGGTCGCGCCGAGGGGCAATACGATCAGGCCGTCGCTGCATTTCGTGCTGCGCTTAAGCTACAGCCAGACGAACCCCTACGCACTATCGAACCTGGGTTACATCGCGAGCCCAGCGCGGAGAGGCAGGTCGAAGCAGAGCGCCTGTTAAGACGTGCGATTCAAATAGATCCCCAAAGTTACTCTTCTTATCACGATCTTGGGCGATTGTTGGTGAAGCTCAAGCGGTACGACGAAGCGTTACCTCTTGTTACGGCGCGCGGAGCTGAACTCAACGACAAAGACCCAGGAGTTCACTACCAACTGCTTTCTCGCCTACTCACGTTTGCGACGAAAGGATGAAGCCGACACCGAGCTAGCTCGAGTTCAAACGGCTTGATGTCGGGAACCGCCATGGAGCCACGCCTTTAGCCGACAATGCTAATTCAACGCAGCCGAAGGAAACGGACGTCTTGCCTCCATTGCCTGCTGCGGCTTCCGGCGATTCGGTAAAACCAAAAACGCCGTGAATTGTAAGAAGCGATGAAGAAGATGCGGAGTTTACGCATAGATTAATCGGGTCATCCACAGGCACAAACGGTGAGTAGCTCCGCAATCATGAGGCGATCAGGCGCTCGGTTAATTCGATCCATCAGAATTTCTCTGCTTGTGTTTGGTTGCGTGTCCAGCGTGTTGGCGCAGTCCGCACCAACCGTTACCAAAGTCGATCCACCGTCATGGTGGAGCAGTCACTCGATAAATCCCGTTAGGTTGTTGGTGCGTGGAAGTAACCTGATCGGGGCGAAAGTCTCTTCTTCCAATCGATCATTGAATGATGTCACCAGCTAAGGTTAACGAAACAGGCACTGCGTTATTTGTCGACCTCGAGATTAAGTCTGCGACGCCACCTGGCTGAGTATGCGTTGACAATAGAAACGCCGAAGGGTCGCGCAACATTTCCTTTCAGAATCGAAACGGTACTCGATGAGAACGCACTTTTCGAGAATCACACCCAACGACGTGATCTCATTTGATCATGATCGATCGATTCGCGAACGGTGACACGAGTAATGACGTACCAAACGGCGCACCTGGCAGAAGCTACTTGGATCTTCACAACCCGCGTGCATATCACGGTGGAGATCTCCGCGGCGTCATGGATCATCTGTCCTATCTAAAAGATCTTGGAGTCACGGCAATCTGGCTGACTCCCTGGTATGACAACTGGAACGGAGTGAATCGCTGTGGGGAGCCATGGTGCCCAAACACCTACTATCACGGCTATCACGCAATCGACTATTACTCAGTCGAAGATCACTTTGGCGATCTTAAGACGTTGCGTGAGTTGGTTGAGAAAGCACATTCGCTTGGACTCAAGGTAATCCAGGATCAGGTTGCAAATCATAGTTGGTTCGCAGCATCCGTGGATCGCGGATCCGCCGTTGCCAAACTGGTTCCACGGCACACTGACTTCAGCATCACCGCAATCGATTCAGAAACAGCGTTTTGCTTTCGCCTCATTCCAATTCGGAAGACGTGAGGAACACGCTCGATGGTTGGTTCAGCGATGATCTACTGGACATGAATCAGTGACGAACCCGAAGTGGCTCGTTATGAAATCCAGAATGCACTCTGGTGGGTTGGAGTGACTGGCATTGATGGAATTCGTCAGGACACGATCCAGTACATGCCGCGCCCGTTCATTCGTTCACTGTCCGATGCTTTGCATCGTCAGTACCCAAAGATGTGGATGGTGGGTGAAGTCTTCGAACGAGATGCTGCGCAAACGTCGTTCTTTGTTGGTGGTCACACCGGGTGGGATGGAATAGATACCAAGCTCGATTCGGTCTTTGACTTCACTTTGTGGAACACATCGCTCGCAGTGTTCACGGATAAATTGCCGATGTCAGCGCTGCGTGAACAGTTGAAGTACGATCGCCTTGTATCCATCACCCGCAAAGAGTAACGGTTGCTCGCGAATAATCGACGACTACAGTTCGGTTCCTCTCTTGACGGAGCCACCGCGACTGGATCAAAACTACATACAGCTTTTGTTTTGACTGTGCGTGGAATTCCTCAGCTTTACTATGGGGAAGAGATCGCAATGGAAGGTTAAGAGATGATCCGGACAATCGTCGCGATTTTCCGGGAGGATTTCCTGTCGGTCCCGGTCGCGATTCGCGAAATGCGTTTAATGCTGCGGAACGAACTCCAGAAGAGCGCGAAATGTTCTGAATGGACGCGTTCGTGGCTGCACCTGCGCTCGGAACATAGCGCGTTAAGAGCGGGAAAGTTGTTAGACCTCTTTTGATGACAATGACGCATATGTGTTTGCGCGTCAGGATTCAAACGATTGTGTCATCGTTGCGTTCAATCGTGCTGATAAGGCCTATCCAGATCAAGTGCAACTGGCCGCACTTCGTTTGAAACAAGGGGTACTTACGTCTCTGCTTGGTTGCGGGAACAGTAACTCGGAGCAGCGATGCCGAAACAATCTTAACCATTCTTCCGAAAAACCGTAGTGGCGTTTAAGGCTTCATAGCTATGAACTTTCCCCGAGCAAGCGGTGTTTTGCTTCATCCGAGACTTCGTTGCCAGCCAGCTACGGCATCGGTGACCTTGGTCACTGAGGCGCATCGTTTTGTCGATTTCTCTTTTTGTCTCCGGACAAACGTTGTGGCAGGTGCTTCCCTAGGACCAACAGGATATGGGGACTCGCCATATGCCTGTTGCTCGCGTTCGCAGGTAACACGTTACTGATTAGTCCGGAGCGCTTAATTGCAGAGGGACTCCTAGCACCTTCCGATCTGCCGGCCTCGCCAGAACAGTCTGTTGATCGAATCAACTTTGGCGAAGCTTACAAAGTCAAAGAAGAAATTCTGCGGCGTGCTTACGATCGTTACACAAAACGACCGACACAAACTTGCGAAGTGCGTTCGAGACGTTTGCGCAACGCAGTTCTAACTGGCTTGACGACTATGCATTCTTTCGTGCGTTAAAGGACGCACACAACGGAGTTGCGTGGAACGAGTGGGAACCCGCGTTGGTTCGACGAAACCCTGATGCCCTTGATCGCGCTCGCGAAGAACTACGCGAACAGATCGAAGCCCACATGTTCTATCAGTTTCTCTTCTTCAGCCAATGGTTCGTTCTGAAGACGTATGCGAATCAGCGTGGCATCAAGATAGTCGGTGATCTACCCATCTTTGTCGCACACGATTCGGCCGATGTGTGGACCAACCCCGAACAATTCAAGTTGGAAAAGAACGGAACACCAATCGTTGTTGCTGGTGTACCGCCGGACTATTTCAGCAGTACGGGACAGCTCTGGGGTAATCCTCTTTACGACTGGGAGCGAATGCAGGCTGATGGTTTTAGATGGTGGATCGAGCGAGTGCGCGCAACTTTGACGGTAGTCGACGTTGTCCGTGTCGATCACTTTCGTGGCTTTGCCGCGTGCTGGAAATACCCGGTGGTGATAAGACGGCAGAGCGTGGTCAGTGGGTTGAAGCAACCAGGCAGAGAGTTGTTCCTCAGCATCCGAAAGGCGCTGGGCCAGTTGCCAATCATTGCTGAGGATCTCGGAGCGATCACGCCAGACGTGGTTGCGCTACGAGATGAATTCAGTTTTCCCGGGATGCGAATACCGCAGTTCGGTTTTGGCGGCGACGCGACGAACATCGACCTGCCTCACAACTATGAACGCAATGTTGTCGCTTATACCGGAACACACGACAACGATACGACCGTGGGTTGGTTTCACAGTGTTGCTGGAGAGGGATCAACCAGGACGGCCGCTCAGATAGATGCCGAACGAACTTTTTGCTCCAACTACCTGAATACTGACGGAAAAAAGATTCAGTGGGATTTCATTCGCGCCGTGTGGGCGTCAGTTGCGAACACGGCAATTGTTCCGTTACAGGATCTGCTGGGCCTTGGCACAGAGGCCCGTATGAATTTACCAAACAGTACGGTTGGTAACTGGTCTTGGCGTTTTCGATCAGGAAGCACTGACTGATGAAATTGGGTCTAGACTGAAGGAGTTGACGAAACTCCTATGCCCGGTGGTGCGGAAGTAGTGGATTCGAGTAAAGCGGTATGAAAGGAGTTCACCGAGAGCGGTAACAATCAATTGAGATGCATCATTTGCGAATCACAATACTGACAATGCTGATCGCAGTACCCGTGTGCGGGTCCGTCCAATCCCCTCAGATCTTAAAAGTTGATCCACCCAGCTGGTGGCTGACAAAGTACCGTTAATCCGATCCGAATCTTAATTCACGGAAAGAATCTTCAGAACGCACGAGTACAAATTGCCGGTCAGGGGCTACGCATAGTCGGTGCGCCGAAAACAAATAGTCGCGGAACCTATATCTTTTGCGATCTCGCAATAGCGTCTGTTGCCTCAAGCGGCCGACACGTTTTGAAAGTGTCAACTCCTGCTGGAACTGCGCAAACAGACTTCCAAATTCTTCCGGTATTGATCGTCGTGGAAGGTTCCAGGGGTTTTCAACTGCTGATGTGATGTATCTCATCATGCCGGATCGTTTCAGTGATGGTGATCCATCAAACAACGATCCATCTCTAGTCTCGTGGCATTTATGATCGGAACAATAAATTCTATTACCACGGAGGTGACCTACAGGGCATTATTAACCACCTCGACTCACCTCAAAGACCTTGGCGTAACAGCAGTTTGGCTCACGCCCTGGTACGACAACTACGATCATCCGAATGAGATCGAGTTAAAAGAAGGGGAGCCCAGTACTGGTTTTCATGGCTATAACCCGCAGGACTTTTGACGCTGTTGAGGAGCATTTCGGCACGTTAGAAAAGCTCCAGGAGTTAGTCAAAGCCGCTCATGCCTCAGGCATCAAAATTATTCAGGATGAGGTCGTAAATCATACTGGTCCATATCACCCATGGGTCGATGATCCGCCAACGGCAACGTGGTTCAATGGTACCAAAGAGCGACACCTCAAGAATGTTTTCCAAACCTGGGAACTACACGATCCAAGACCAGTAGCTCAACTTAAGCGAGAAACGATGGAAGGTTGGTTTCTCGATTTTCTTCCAGACCTCAATCAGAACGACCCAGAAGTTTCGCGTTACCTGATTCAAAACACGCTTTGGTGGATTGGTACGACCGGACTGGACGGCATCCGCATGGACACGTGGCAGTATGTACCCGATACGTTCTGGCACGATTGGACCTTGGCATTGAAGCGAGAGTTTCCAAGTTTCAAAGTCGTGGGTGAGGTCAAAGATGATGACGTGGACCATACGTCGTATTTCCAGGGCGGACGACCCCGAGCAAATCCCGATTCGGGGCTAGATTCACTTCTCGATTTCCCACTCTTCTATTCAATTCGCGGCGCCTTTGCCGAGGGGCAGGCGATCGATCAAATCCCAAAGACACTCGCGAAAGACTACTTGTATTCCAATCCGAATATTCTGGTGACGCTACTCGGTGGTCATGACGACGGTCGATTCATGAGTGAATGAGGCGCGGCCATTGAAGGATTGAAATTGGCAAACGCGTTCGTACTGACTACTCGTGGGGTTCCGCAACTCTACTACGGTGACGAGCTTGCGATGACTGGGCCGGACGAGCCAACTACCAGAGCCGACTTTCCCGGCGGGTTCCTGGTGACACGCGAAATGCTTTCTCGCCAGACGGAAGAAGCAAAAGAGCAGCGAGAATTGTTTGATTACATTCGTCGGTTAATGCGTTTGCGTAAGGAGCTTGATCCACTGCGTCACGGCAATCTGGTGAATCTTTACGTCTCATCTCAACAGTATGCATACGCCCGAACTACTGAACGGGATTCGGTTCTGGTTGTTTTCAACAACGACAGTCGAACTGCGCAGGTTGAATTTGACCTTGATCAGGTTCGACTACCTCGAGGAGCGACTTTGAGTGATCGTCTTGGCCTTAGCAAAGAGTTGAAAGTTAGCGACGGAAGACTTCACGTGAGCTTGCCGGCCTCGTTCGGTCGCGATTCTCCGTTGGGCGGTAGCGTTCGGTACTGGTTGTTCAAGACATTCGCCCTTTACTCGAGATAGCGAGCCGAAGGTGCTGGGCATTGGAGGCACTGAATGAATAAAACCGCGCTTAAGTTTCTGGCAGATCTGGAACATGAGTTTTGGTTTCCTTGGCATTCAGTTTGGCTGGGGACTGCAACTCGCAAATATGAGCCCGATCTACAAGTACTTGCACGCCGAAGAGAGTTCGCTTCCTTACTTGTGGTTGGCTGGGCCAATCACTGGTTTACTCATTCAACCTGTAATCGGCTCGATGAGTGATCGAACCTGGAACCGCTTGAGCCGTCGTCGGCCGTACTTCTTGATCGGAGCGATCCTCGCCAGCATTGCTCTCTTCTTCATGCCTAACTCTTCAGCGGTTTGGATGGCTGCGGGAATGCTTTGGATTCTCGACGCCAGTATCAATATCACGATGGAACCGTTTCGCGCTTTCGTCGCTGACAAACTTCCTGAAGAGCAGCGTACGCTTGGCTTTGTTATGCAGAGTTTCTTCATCGGTATCGGGCAGACTCTGGCTAACGCCCTGCCATATTTGTTTACCGCACTTGGTGTAGTTGGCGTGATGGCGAGTGGTATTCCTCTGTCGGTCGAATATTCATTCAAGATTGGAGCTGTAGTTTTCCTACTCGCGGTTGTTTGGACTGTAACGACGTCGCGAGAGTATCCGCCTGAAGACATTGCTGCATTTGAACGGATGAAGCGTGAACGAAAGGGAATCGGTGCGGGATTTGCGGAGATCTTTTCGTCCATTAGCGAGATGCCGACAACGATGAGGCAGCTTGCCGTCGTTCAATTCTTCACGTGGTTTGCCCTGCCATGTATGTGGCAGTTCTTTGAACTTGCCGTCGCTCGTCACGTCTTCGTGGCTCCCGATGAAAAATCGCCGCTCTTTGCCAACGGTACTGAATGGGCAGGTCTGTGCTTCGCGGTCTATAACGTGGTCTGCTTCGCAATCGCTTTCCTGCTCCCCGGCTTGCAAAGGTCACGAGTCGCAAGGGTGTCCACACACTCTCGCTGATTTGCGGTGGCATGGGATTGATTTCGGTTTACTTCATCTCCAACAAGTGGCTGTTGTTCGCGAGCATGGCCGGTGTTGGGATCGCATGGGCGTCAATCCTTTCAATGCCATACGTGATTTTGTCGACTGCCGTGCCGTCCGCCCGGATGGGTGTCTACATGGGTGTCTTCAATCTTTTCATCGTGATTCCACAGATTGTCATGTCGTTAATCGTGCCAAACATCTTCAACAATGTTCTCGGTGGCGATCCTCGAAATGCAGTTGTGCTTGGTGGTATTAGCCTTCTTGTAGCAGCCGCTTCAGTAGTGGTTGTGCGCGACGTTGGCGGAAAAATTCCCGTTGACGATGTCATACGCGGCGATGCCCACGAACACTTAACCGTTCTAGGTTCGGCCCAGCCGGTCCCAAGTTCCGGCCTCATTGACAAAGACTAAACGTCGTAGTTGGAAGGGCAGTTAGCGATGCAGTTAGCACAGAGAACGAATCGATTTTCCAAACTCATCCAGGTGACATTGGCCGTGGTACTCTTCTCTACCTCCTATCAACACGGGTTGGCCCAACAGTCACGTGACGTTTCTAAGGAGAGTGCGCGTCACACACGTGATTGGGTGCGTGACGGCGTCATCTATGAAATCTATCCACGCAATTTTTCCGCGCAGGGTAATTTCAATGGAATCACGTCGCGACTCGACGACCTGAAGAATCTTGGCGTAACGATTCTTTGGCTGATGCCAATTCACCCGATTGGGCAGGAAAAGAAGAAAGGGACGATTGGTAGTCCATATGCAGTTCGTGACTATTACGGAATTAATCCGGATTACGGAACCGCCGACGATCTTAAGCGTCTCATTCGCGAAGCTCACGCACGCGGTCTCAAAGTGATCATCGATATCGTCGCGAATCACACTGTCGTGGGACAGTGTCCTCATGAAGCATCCCGACTACTACAAACGCGACGCGAAAGGAAACATCACTTATCCATACGATTGGTTTGATGTTGCCGCACTTGATTACAGGAATCAGGAGTTGAGGCGCTATATGACCCAGGTGCTTAAGTACTGGATCCGAGATTTCGATCTTGATGGTTTTCGGTGTGATGTCGCGGGTGAGGTACCAACCGATTTTTGGGAAAACGTGCGCATCGAGTTGGAGCTCATCAAACCAGATATCGTGATGCTTGCGGAGGTCCACAAGGCAGAACTGCTGGTGAAAGCTTTTGATCTCGATTATTCCTGGCCGCTCCATCACGCTATGACTAACGCACTACAAAGGGCGGAGCCGCGCTGTGGAGATTCGTACTGCCTGGGAAGACGAAGTGAAAAGGGGCCGCGCAATTCCTTGCACATGAGGTTTTCCGACAATCACGACGAACGTCGCGCCATTGCCCGATTTGGAGAACCTGCCGCGTTGGCGGCATCAGCCCTGACGCTTACGTTGGATGGTGTGCCGCTCCTCTATAACGGGATGGAAGTCGGAGACACGACGGAATCGGGTGCGCCAGCGCTTTTTGAGAAGTTGCCAATCTTCTGGCCCATAGCTGAACGGCGCCCCGAATTTCCGCGCTTCTTCAAACAAATGATGGCACTGCGTCGATCGAGCAATGCTCTTCGGCGCGGAGCGCTCGAGTGGCTGCCGAACTCCGATGAGTCGCGAGTGTTGACTTACATACGTCGGGCAACTGACGAAGAGGTGGTCGTTGCGGTCAACCTTTCGAATCGACCGTTCTTCGGGTCGATTGAAGTTGGCAGCGGGTCGACCTTTGCCGATATCACTCCCGACATCGCGCCGCCATTACCTCCGGATGCTCCTGAGCCGACGCCAGTTGAGAGGAAACGCCCGGTAGGCCTTCCGGCGATTTCCCTTGATGCCTGGGGATACCGAGTATTTCGCCGCTCGCTAAAGTAATCAGCTCCGTCATGTTGCGATTCATCGCCATTACGTCATTAACCTTGCTAGGCTGCTCAGCTTTGTCCGGACAGTCAACTAATGGGCTCGCACCGGGCGCGCCCGGACTCGATGCACATTGGCCCAGCGCAGCGAAGAATGGATTCGGGACGTCAAACACTCTACCTTCGAAAGTGTGGTTTACGCTGAACAACGGCGTGTTGACGGAGGTCTACTACCCCACGCTTGATGTACCTAACGTGCAAGCACTGCAACTCATCATCGTTGGTAGCAGGGTCGAGATTGAAAGTGAAGATACGATTCATCGCTTGGAACTACTCGATTCAAGAGCCCTGACATTTCGCCAAATCAACATCGCAAAGAGTGGCCAGTACACAATCACGAAGACGTATGTCACCGATCCACAGCGCAACACTGTCTTGATCCATATTGAGATCGCGAGCCGGGCGGCCACCAACGTGTATGTCTATTATGATCCATCGCTGAACAATAGCGGCATGCACGATTCTGCCTGGACCGAAGGCGATGCGCTTTTAGCGCTTGACTCGGATAAGGCCTCGGCTTTGATTTCCAGTTCAGGATTTGCAGATAAGAACGAACGGATCAGGGACAAACTAAACCCATCGCATCGGGGCACGGGCCTAGAGATTTCAAACGGCTACCTTGGTTCTAGTGACGGCCTTACTGAGCTAAAAATGAACTGGAATCGCTCGGGCTTTGCGTCGTATCAGCGCGCGGCGAGCGGGAATGTTGTCCAGGTCGCCGCGTTGAAGGGCTTTCAAGGTTCGGCCGGAAACCCGGTCCGTCGCTGCACACTTGCTCTTGCGTTTGGAAAAACGCCGAGCGAGGCCGTGCTCAATGCGCGCGCTTCGTTGGCGCAAGGATTTGTGCGCACACGGCGCGAATACGAAGCGGGCTGGCACGAATATGTCAAAACCACTGCGGCGCGTTGAAGCAAGATATCAGCGGCAATTCAACGTAGCGGCGATGGTTTTGAGAGGACTCGAAGACAAGACTTATCGTGGCGCAATGATCGCTTCGCCATCTAACCCGTGGGGCGGGGGCTAAATGCCAACGAGCCGACGATCAGCGGCTATCACGCAGTCTGGTCACGCGATCTTTATCAGATAGCGACAGCATTTCTTGCCATGGGCGATCGCGCTAGCGCAGGTCGGCAGCTTGATTACCTCTTTAGGGTTCAGCAAAAACCTGACGGCGGTTTCCCACAGAATTCCTGGGTCGATGGTCGCCAGATTGGTGGTGGCCTCCAGATGGATCAAGTCGCATTACCACTGGTGCTTGCTTATCAGTTGCGGCGCAATGACAAGAGCTACCTGGTTGAAACACGTCAAGCCGGCGGCGGATTTTATTCTTCGTAAAGGTCCTCACACCGGACAGGATCGCTGGGAAGAGAAATCAGGTTACTCACCGGCTACTATCGCAGCCCAGATCGGCGGCCTGGTTTGCGCAGCGAAAATCGCCGCAATCAATCACGACCAGACCTCCGCCAGCGCCTATCTCAAAACTGCCGACGATTGGGAGAAAATGTTGAACGCTGGACGGCGACCAGGGGCCAGGATGGCGCTAAACGTTACTACCTCCGTATCACCGAGAACGACGACCCCGACGACGGAGCAAAGATCGAAATCAACAGTAGCACTCGGATGGCGGACGAACGCCTGGTTATCGATGCGGGATTTCTTGAGTTGGTACGCTTGGGAATTAAACGCGCGGACGACCAATTGATTGTTGAATCCCTGGTTTTAGTTGATCAGTTAATCGAGGTCGAGACCCTGAACGGCCCAGGCTGAGTATCGCTACAACCACGACGCTTACGGAGAAAAACGTGATGGCGGTGATTACGATGGCCGCAACGGCAGTGGACGCCTTTGGACTCTTCTTACGGGCGAACGCGGCGAATACGATGTCGCGCGCGGAGACTTTGCGGCGGCCCGTTGCGCCTGGATGGGATGATGGCTTTTTGCGAACGACGGGATGATCCCGGAACAGGTTTGGGATCGTCACGAGTCCGCGCCCCGAACTTCGGTTAGGTGAAGGAACTGGCTCAGCGACGCCGCCTGGCCTGGTCGATGGCGCAGTTTATTCGTCTCGCAGTGAATATTACCCGCGGGCAAAACATCGAAACTCCGCGCGTTGTTGCTGGTCGTTATATTGAGAATCGTAAACAGGAAAAATGAGCTTGATCTATATAAGGGCGTAGGAAAGCACCGAGTCAATATCCTGGCTATCTCTTTCCATGCCTGCGACGTTGCGGGTTTCGCCAGCGGAATTCGGCTCTTGGAAAAAAGTATTTGGACATAGCCATCTGTATTCTTACTTTCGCGGTTGCGGTAGTAGCACAGGACATCACCAAGCTGGAAAAGATCGGCCCAGTCGCAAGTTTCACAACAACCCCGAAACCGTGGTTTTCAACTGCCAGGACAAATCTCAGGTTCAGGTCATACTTCTCGCTCCCGACCTTGTGCGCATCCGCGTATCATTTGGCAAGCCAATTCCCGCTAAGGACCATTCGTGGGCGATAGCCAAAAACTGACTGGCAAACTCCGCGTTGGAGTCTGTCCGAAACCGAGGATTCTGTTCTGATCACGACTGGCGAGATTGAAGTTGTAGTTCACCGCTCACCGCTGCTGATTGAATTTCGCGACGCACAAACCACATTCGATTATCAACGTCGATGAGCAGCCCATGGCCTACGATGCACAGGGCTTGCTCAAAGAAATGATGTTTGACCCGCGCGCTGGAACTTTCGTCGCGGCCGCCAGAGAAGCTCGGTTTTGACGAACACTTCTACGGATTGGGCGAAAAAGCCGCACGTCTCGATAAGCGTCGTGGTTCGTTCGTAAACTGGAATTCCGACACGCCCGGCTACACCGAAGGGAAAGATCCCGATTTATCAAACCATCCCGTTCTATCTTGGCTCTGCAACACGGCGTTGCTTATGGCATCTTTTTCGATAACAGCTATCGCAGCTACTTTGATTTCGGCCAGTCGTCGTCGCAGCAGCGTGCTATGGTTTGGCGCTGAAGGTGGCGAGCTGAACTACTATTTCTTCTGCGGGCCGGCAATCAAAGAAGATTCTGAGGCGCTATGCAGATCTCACCGGTCATATGCCACTGCCTCCGCAGGTGGGCGCTCGGCAATCAACAGAGCCGTTGGAGTTACTTCCCGGACACAATGGTCGAAGACATCGTAGGTGAGTACCGCAAACGGGATCTGCCTCTCGATGTCGGTTCATCTCGATATTGATTACATGCAGAACTATCGCGTCTTCACTGGGACCGGGACCGCTCCGAAGCCCAAAGGTTCTGAGCGAGAGACTTGGGCGACAGGGGGTGAAACTGCATCACGATAGTGGATCCCGGAGTCAAGCATCAGCCGAACTCAAAAGTGCGGGCTAGCCTACCTCAACCACACCGGAACTTGAGCCTCAGGATCAACGCTACTATGTGTTTGAGCAGGGTGTGAAGAATGACTACTTTTCCGCCGCGCAAACGGCGACCTTTTTATTCCAAAAGTCTGGCCTGGCGAAAGTGTTTTTGTTGACTACACGCTGCCTGCACGCGCGCGCAGTGGTGGGGCGGTTTGCACCGTGCCTATACCGACAACGGCGTAGCTGGAATCTGGAATGACATGAACGAGCCGTCCGACTTCGTCGATCAAACCGGCAAGAATCAGATGGACGTAGTCAGCTACGACGAAGGAGAATCCACACATGCGAAGAATCGCAACGTGTTTGCGCTTCTGATGGCTCCGCGCAACTTACGAGGGACTTGAGAAGCTTCAACCTGACCAGCGACCTTATGTAATCACGCGCGCCGGTTATGCCGGCATCCAGAGATATTCGACGATGTGGACCGGCGACACCAACAGCACTTGGGAAGCACTTCAACTAAACATTCCAATGTTTACCAGCCTGGGCCTATCAGGGCAGCCATTTGTGGGAAGCGACGTAGGCGGATTCATCGGTCGCGGCAATGGAGAGTTGCTGGTGCGCTCTTACCAGGTGAGTTTTCTGGCTCCCATTTGCCGCAATCATAAAGTGGTCGATGGCTACGATCAGAACCGTGGCGCTTCGGAAGTACTACGAAGACTATCATTCGCAAGCATCTGAAGTTGCGCTACCAGTTGCCGCCTTTTTTGCTACAAGACTCTGGAAGAGGCCCATCGCACCAGCTCGCCGTTGTTTCGTCCGTTGGTGCTCAATTATCAGGACGATCCCCAATACCTACAATCTCGATGATCAATTCATGATTGGAGATGATCATTGGGCGCCGGTCGTCAAACCCGATGTCACTAAACGTCTGGTCTACCTGCCAAAAGGGTGAGTGGTACGACTATTGGACAAAACTAAGAAGTACGAAGGCGGGACGATGATCTCGATAGATGCCCCGCTGGAGACCAGTACCGATATTTGTCCGAGCCGGCGCGATGACCGACAGGCCCCGAGATGAACTACGTTGGCGAAAAGCGCACAGATCCGGGATCGCATTCAACATTTATCCTGATAACAAGGGGCCAGCTTCCGTGGACGTTGTACGAGGACGATGGCGTAAGTCCTGCCTACAAGCAGAACGGCTTTCGCCGGACAACCTGTGAATGCAAGACGAGTAGCCGGTGGCTGACATTGTAGGCGTCGGCGCTCCGGTCGGCGGTTACAATCCAAACGGGCGACAGTTCAGTTTGCGAATCAGCGCGGGCGGTCAGCGCAACACTATTACCGTTACAGATAACGGAACGGCGCAAAGCGTCATAATCAGGCAGAAACCAATTCTGAAGCCATGCGATGGCACCGTCAACTTAACTTTATGAAAGCCAAATGATCAAACGCGACAACTGAGCGCAGATTAGGGCGTCCTGTGAATTAGTGATCTTTTTTAATCAGTCGTTGTTACCAACGCCAATTGCTACTTCCCAGAGCGTGAATCTTGATTTCATCACCGCGCGGTAGCCGGTCGCTCTATAAAGATGTCTCCCAACACGAAAGTGAGAGCCAATAATTCCGAAGACGGAAAGAAAACGTTGCGCGTGGCCTGGTGATTTGAAACGTCTCATCAATCGCTCCCGCAGTCGCGTTGGCTGATGTGAATTTTCCGCGCGGTTGTTACCATACTTCTGTTGCTGGTGTTCGACACTCGGAAGCACTTCGGCCTTCGCTGCGCTGTAGCTCCTCAACTTATCAGTAACGATCACGCGCGGCACATACTTCAAGTCCTTTAATAGCTTGCGGAAGAACTTCTTGGCGGCTTTCTTATCCCTATTGCTTTGGACCAGGATGTCCAAAACATCTCCATCCTGATCAACCGCACGCCACAAGTAGTGAATGCGTCCATTGATCTTGAGAAACACTTCGTCGAGATGCCACCGTTCGCCTGGCCGCGGAGTTCTTCGGCGCAGATTGTTAGCGTAGGTCTGACCGAACTTGAGGCACCATTCTCTGACGGTTTCATGAGTGAGGACCACGCCACGCATCGCCAGCATTTCTTCAACATCGCGGAAGCTCAAGGTGAAGCGAAAGTACAACCAAACACAATGACTGATGATTTCGGCAGGGAAGCGATGACGATGATAAAGAGAGGCGGTGCGCATCCTTGCAGTATGCCGCACCAACTGCTGGATCGCCTCTTTAGACAATTAACCTGACAATACCTTTTGATCCGAGTGCTACACTCTCAAAGCCCGACGCCGCGGCAGAAGCCATAGCTGAAGGTTAGGTATTACCGGACTTCATTTCTGGTTCAGAGGGACTCCAAGTGAAACGTTCAGGCAATACGTAACAG
>ERZ1370068.6277-contig-5270_pt1 | contig 32675 bp, 53 predicted proteins | sample MGYA00561227_ERZ1370068 | MGnify/ENA primary metagenome ERZ1370068 (study PRJEB38410, sample SAMEA6850437) | metagenome | study: Metagenomic assessment of the ecological functions of the soil: analysis of the soil microbiota associated with the...
TCTTCGGGAAACCTATACCCGCTGCATCAACAAGGGGCTCGAGGCCAAACCGGCAGATAGTGACGATCACGACCCATGTCTGTCGCGGCAACTTTCGCTCTACTTTCATTTCGTGGGGCGGCTACGAACCGGTGGCGGAGAACCTGCTCGGGAAATGCAATTACGACGGTTATTTTCTCGAATACGACTCCGATCGCGCCGGCGGTTTTGAGCCGCTGCGTTTCCTGCCGAAAGGCAAGAAGATGGTCGTGCTCGGCCTGGTGACTTCGAAGACGGGACGTCTCGAACCGCGCGCCGAAATCAAAAAGGCGGATCGAAGAGGCAACCAAATATGTGGCGCTTGATCAGCTCTGCCTGTCTCCGCAATGCGGCTTCGCATCGACCGAAGAGGGCAATGTGCTCGCTGAGGATGAACAATGGGCCAAACTGCGGATGATCGTAGAGTTGGCGGACGAAGTGTGGGGGAAATAACAAACACCGCATGACCCAACGCACGACCCACCTTTTCGCGCCGATCACGTCGGCAGCCTGCTGCGAACCGCACCGCTCAAAGAAGCACGCGCCAAGCGCGGTGCGGAACGCAAATCGACGCGGCCGCACTGACGGCCGTCGAGCGACCGCGAGATCGAGAAGATCGTCAGGAAGCAGGAAGACGTCGGACTGAAGCTTGCAACCGACGGTGAATTCCGCCGCTCCTGGTGGCATTTCGACTTCTTCCGCGCTCTCAGGGTGTCGAACCAATTAGCACCGCTACAGGCATTCAATTTCACGGTGTCGAGACAAAGCACGAAGGAATAAAGATTTCCGGAAAAGTGGATTTCGTCGGTCATCCACCAGATTGAACATTTCTGAAATTTCTGAAGGCGCATTGCCGGGTCGTTCCGAAGATGTGCATCCGGCCCCCAGCACCTTTCACTTCCGGCAAGGGCGCGCTCTGGTGAGCAAGGAGGTCTACCCGGACATCGATCAGTTTTTCGCCGATGTTGGAGCGGCGTGGCGCAAGGCGATCCGCACTTTCTACGACGCAGGTTGTCGCTATCTGCAGCTCGATGACACAGCCTGGGCCACTGATATGCGACCGAAGGAGCGCGAGCAATCGAAGACGCGTGGCGACGATCCGGACAGCTGCCGGCGGTTTATGCAGGCGTGACCCGTGCGGCGCTGGAAGGAAAGCCCGCAGACATGGCGATCACGATGCATTCCTGCCGCGAGCAACTTCGTTCGACGTGGATTGCACAAGGCGGCTACGAATTCGTCGCCGAACACCTGCTCAGGGAAGACTCAATCTCGACGGGTATTTTCTGGAATATGACAGCGATCGCGCCGGCGGCTTCCGAGCCGCCGCGGCATTTCCCAAGGGCCAGAAGCAATCAGTCCTCGGTCTGGTCACCTCGAAAAGCGGACGTCTGGAACCGAAAGGACGACATCAAACGACGGATCGACGAAGCGACGAAATATATTTCGCTCGATCAGCTGTGTCTGTCACCGCAGTGCGGCTTTGCCTCCACCGAAGAAGGAAACGTTCTGGCCGAGGAAGAGCAGTGGGCGAAACTTCGGATGATCGTCGAATTGGCGGATGAGGGTGCGGAAGTGACGTCACCGCCTGTTGCCGAGGCGTGAGGCGGAAAGTTCGTATGCCTCCACGCACAGCACCTCCTTTCGCGCGGATCACGTCGGCAGTCTTCTCGCGTACGCGGCGCGCTCGAAGGAGGCCCGCGCCAGGCGCGAAAAGCGGAAATCTGCCGTTACCGAACTGAAGGCGATTGAGGACCGCGAAATCGCGGCTGCGATTAGGAAGCAGGAAGGCGATCGGTCTCAAGTGCTGATCACCGACGGGAGAATTCCGTCGCGCGTTCTGGAAGTACGATTTTCTCGGGGCATTGCCGGGCGTGGACGCCTATCTCGGCGAGCGCAAGATCAAGTTTCAGGGGCGTCAACCCTAAACCCATGATGCTGCGCGTAGTGCGGAAGCTCGGCGCGTTCACCAGCCATCCGATGCTCGAGCATTTCGAAATTTGTGAAGGTCAGCATACGAAGGCGACGGCGAAGATGACCATCCCGTCGCCATCGTCGGTGCATTTCCGCTATGGCCGCGGACGCGGTTCCGGAACTCGATTTATCCGGACATGGCCGATTTCTATCGCGATCTCGGGCAGACCTATCGTCATTGCGGTGCGCGCCTTTGCCGATGCCGGCTGTCGCTATCTGCAACTCGACGAGGTCAATTTCGCCTACCTCTGCGACCCGAAGCTGCGCGAGCAGGTCGCGGACCGCGGCGACGATCCGGATAAGCTGCCGTCGATCTATGCGGCGCATGATCAACGCTGCCATATCGGATATCTCCAGCCGACATGACCATCGCGATGCATCTGTGCCGCGGCAATTTCCAGTCGACCTTGTCGCTTCGGGCGGCTGCAGACCGGTCGCGGAAATCCTGTTCAATACGCATCAACGTGCACGGCTATTTCATGGAATACGACAGCGATCGCGCAGGCGGGTTCGAGCCGTTGCGTTTCGTGCCGAAGGCAAAAACGATCGTTCTGGGGCTTGTCGACTTCGAAATCGGGGACGGCTCGAATCAGCGCGATGAGACTCAAGCGCCGGCATCGACGACGCGGCGAAATATGTGCCGCTCGAGCAGCTTTGCCTGTCGCCGCAATGCGGGTTTGCGTCAGCGGAAGAAGGCAATATCCTCGCCGCGGACGAGCAATGGGCGAAGCTTGCGATGATCGTCGAGATTGCCGAAGAAGTCTGGGGCTAGGCGTGATGGGACCGAGGTCGCAACGTACCAAGCCGCCATTCCGCGCCGATCATGTCGGCAGCCTGCTGCGGCCCGCGGCGCTGCAAGAGGCGCGCGAGCAGCGCGCCAAGCGGCGAGATCACGCCGGCGGCAGCTGAAGGAGATCGAAGACCGCGAGATCGAGCGCGTCATCAAGAAGCAGGAGGAGGTCGGGTCTGCAGGTCGATCACCGACGGCGAATTCCGCCGCTCATGGTGGCATCTCGATTTTCTCTGGGGTCTCGACGGCGTCGAAAGCATGTCATGGATCACGGGCGTCGCGTTTGCCGCGCGTGACCACGCGCGCGAAGGCGCGCGCAGCGTAACCGGCAAGGTCGGCTTTTCCGGCCATCCGATGATCGAGCATTTCAAGTTCGTCGCGGCGCATACCAAGCGCACGCCGAAGATCACGATCCCGGCGCCGTCGGCGCTCTACGGCCGGCCGCGATGCGGACGCCGATCGATCGAGCAGGCGTATCCCGAAACTCGATGCGTTCTTCGACGATCTCGGCCAGGCCTATCGCAAGGCCGTGCGTGCGTTCGCCGATGCCGGCTGCCGCTATCTTCAGCTCGACGAAGTGTTCATCGCCATGCTGTGCGATCCGAAATATCGCGCAGACAGATGACAGCGACGCGGCGACGATCCGGAGAAGCTCGGCGAGCTCTACGGCGACCTGATCAACGCGGCGATGTCGGACATTCCGTCCGACATGACCATCACGCATGCACCTGTGCCGCGGCAACTACAAATCGACCTTCATGGGCGCCGGCGGCTACGACGCCGGTGCAGGAGATCCTGTTCAACAAGCATCAAGGTGCACGGCTATCTTCATGGAATACGACACCGAGCGCGCCGGCGGCTTCGAGCCGCTTGCGGCTGCTGCCGAAGGACAGACTGGTCGTGCTCGGCCTGGTCACGACCAAGACCGGCCAGTCTCGAGAGCCAAGGACGACGATCAAGCGCCGCATCGACGAAGCCGCGCAAGTTTGTCTCGCTCGATCAAGCTGTGCTCTGTCGCCGCAATGCGGCTTCGCCTCGACCGAGGAGGGCAATGCGCTGGCCGAGGACGAGCAATGGGCGAAGCTGCGTATGATCGTCGAACTTGCTGACGGAGGTGTGGAGCTGATTCGCATGGCTGACATCGTCGAGGGCAAACCGCTATCGTCACAGGCGCGGGGCGCGGGATCGGACGTGGCATTGCCATGTTGCTCGCGCCAGGAAGGCGCAGCGCGTGCGTGGTCTGCGACATCGGTGCGAGCCTGCAAGGCGAGGGCATCGATACCGGTCCGGCTCAGGAGACGGTCGGATGCCATCCGTAAGGCCGGCGGCGAGGCGATTGCGTCGACGCTATCGATTACAGAGCCGAAGAACGCGGAAGCCATCGTCAGGTCGGCGCTCGATGCTTTCGGCCGCGTGGATATCCTGGTCAACAATGCCGGGCATTCTGCGCGACGTCATCTTTCACAAGATGAGCTGGTCGGACTGGTCGGACGTGATCGGCGTGCATCTGAACGGCTCGTTCAACTGAGTCGCGCGGTCGCCGCCGTTGTTTCGCGAGCAGAGGCTCCGGCTCTTTCGTGCACATGACTTCGACGTCGGGCTTGTCGGAAATTTCGGTCAGGCGAACTACATGGCGGCCAAGCTCGGCATCATGGGTCTGTCGCGCGGTATTGCGCTCGACATGACGCGCGGTTCAATGTGCGCTCGAATTGCATCGCGCCGTTTGCGTTCACGCGCATGACTCGAGATCGGTTCCAGCTCAATCGGAACAGGACAAGACACGCATCGAGGCCTTCCAGCGCATGACGCCGGAGAAGATCGCACCGCTTGCGGTCTATCTGGCTCCGATGCCGCAGCCGACATCACCGGGCAGATTTTTTCGGTCCGCAACAACGAGATCTACCTGTTCAATCAGCCGCGGCCCATCGAAGACGATCCATCGCACCGGAAGGCTGGACGCCGGAGCAGCTTGCAGCCGAGCTGAAGTCGGCCCTGGCGCCATCGTTCACGCCACTGGAGCGCTCGGAAGACGTGTTCAATTGGGATCCGATCTAGGCGCACCTGTCAGCGCTGCCGGCTGCATAGAGTGGGATCCATGAAAAAGCGCGCGGCGCGACGCATGAGGAACTTGCCGATATTCGCGCAGCAGTGCGCGCGCTCTGCGCCAAGTTTCCTGGCGAATATTGGCGCGCACTCGATCGAGGAGCGGGCTTCTATCCGACTGAGTTCGTCGCGGCGCTTACCAGAGCGGGCTATCTCGCGGCGCTGATCCCCGAGGAATATCGGCGGCAGCGGCCTCAATCTCGGCGCCGCCGCCGCAATTCTGGAAGAGATACATGCCTCCGGCGGCAACGGCGCTGCCTGTCATGCGCAGATGTACACGATGGGCACAATCCTGCGTCACGGCAGCGACGCGCAGAAAGAGCGCTATCTGCCGCTGATCGCGAGCGGCGAACTTCGTCTGCAGGCATTCGGCGTGACCGAGCCGACGTCGGGCACCGACACGCTGTCCCTGCGCACCGTGGCGCGGCGCGAGGGCAACGATCACTACGTCATCAACGGCCAGAAGATCTGGACGCTCGCGCGCCGAACATTCCGATCTGATGCTGCTGCTCGCGCGGACGACGCCGAAGGAGCAGGCCAAGAAGCGCACCGACGGTTTGTCGGTATTTCTGGTGGACATGCGGCTCGCGCAAGGCGCCAACATCGCCATCAATCCGATCCGCACCATGATGAACCATGCCACCACGCAGATTTTCTTCGACGATCTGCGCGTGCCGGCCGAGAACCTGATCGGCGAGGAAGGGCAGGGCTTTCGCTACATTCTTGCCGGCATGAATGCCGAGCGCATTCTGATCGCGGCGGAATGCATCGGCGACGCCAAATGGTTCATCGCCAAGGCAACGCAATACGCCAAGGACCGTGAGCTGTTCGGCCGGCCGATCGGGCAGAACCAGGGCGTGCAGTTTCCGATCGCACGCGCCTATGCGCAAATGCGTGCCGCCGAGCTGATGGTGCATGAGGCCGCGCGCAAAGTATGACGCCGGCGAGGATATCGGCGCGGAAGCCAACATGGCGAAGTTGCTCGCGGCCGATGCCGTCCTGGGCTGCTGCCGACATGTGCGTGCAGACCCACGGCGGCTTTGGCTTTGCCGAGGAATACGACGTCGAGCGCAAGTTCCGCGAGACGCGGCTCTATCAGGTCGCGCCGATCTCGACCAACATGATCCTCTCGTATCTGGCCGAGCACGTGCTGGGATCTGCCCCGGTCGTATTGAGATGACGCTCCCGCTCTCACGGTCTCCTCGTCGTTTCGGTCGAGCAAGCGGTGGCGGCGCCGCAATGCACCTGCCGTCTCGCCGATGCCGGCGCGCGCGTCATCAAGATCGAGCGGCCGGAAGGCGATTTCGCCCGCGACTACGACCACGTGCGTGCACGGCGAGAGCGCCAATTTCGTCTGGCTCAATCGCGGCAAGCAGTCGGTGGTGCTCGATCTCGGCAGTGCCGGCGACAAGGCCTTGCTCGAAGCGATGCTCGCGAAGGCCGACGTCTTCGTGCAGAACCTCAAACCCGGCGCGATTGCCAAGCTCGGTTTCGCAATGGCGCGGCTGCGCAAGGATTACCCGCGGCTGATCTGCTGCTCGATCTCGGGCTACGGAGAGAGCCGGGCCGTATGCGCAGCGCAAAGCCTACGATCTTCTTGATCCAGGCCGAATCCGGCGTCTCATCGGTGACGGGCGGACCTGAAGGGCCCGCCCGTGTCGGCGTGTCGATCGTCGATGTCGCCGCGGGCCTCAACGCCTACGAGGCCATTCTCGAGGCGCTGATTGCGCGTGGCACGGACGAATGAAGGCGCCGAAATCTCCGTCTCCATGTTCGACGCCATGGCGGAATGGATGACGGTGCCGCTGCTGCACGGGGAAGGCGGCATGCCGTTCAAGCGCATCGGCCTCGCGCATGCGGCGATCGCTCCCTATGGCGTGTTCAAGAGCCGTGACGGCGCCGACATCCTGATTGCCATTCAGAATGATCGCGAGTGGCGCGTCGCTGGCGGAGAAGGTGCTGGGCGATGCCGCGCTGGGGCACTGATGCGAAGGTTCGCCACCAATCCAAAGCGCGTCGAGAACCGGACAGAGACCGACGCAAGGGTCGCTGCCAGTTTCGCCGCGGCCACGACGTCGACGACGCTGATGAAGAAGCTGGAAGCCGCCGACATCGCGTTTGCGCGCGTCAATGACTGGGAACTATTGTCGAAGCATGCGCATTTGCGGCGGATCACGGTCGGCGCACCGAGCGGGCCTGTGATCGATGCCGGCGCCGCCACCGTTACGCGCAGGCGAGGAGCGCACTTATGGTCCGATCCCGGCGCTCGGCGAACATACGGCGATGGTGCGGCGGGAGTTCTCCCGCAGAGGCTAGTCGATCGCCGGCTGTCGACCTTCGCGCCGGGTGTCGGGCGTGAGCTGCCGATGATCAGGATCATCGGAATGACGGCCAGCGTCAGAATCATCAGCAGCTTGAAGTCGTTGATATGAGGCGAGCATCGCCGCCTGCTGCGTGACGATCGCATCGAGCAGCGCGCGGCCCATGTCCGTGTGCACGTTCAGGTTCCCGGCCACATCGGGCATCTGCAAGTGCGTCGTTGAATGGCGTCACCTGCTCGGTCAGACGCGCGTGCATCTCGGTGGTCTTGCTGGTCAGATTGGCGATCACCATGCGATATGCCGATCGAGGAGCCGATATTGCGCGTGAGCGTGGTGATCGCGGTCGCGCCGGTGCGCAGGTGCCCGGGCAGAGTGGCAAATGCCACCGTCGAGATCGGCACGAACAACAGGCCGAGCCCGACGCCCTGAATGATGCTGGTGACGACAATCGTCGTCTTCGTCACATCGAGCGAAAAACCGGTCATGTAATAGAGCGTGCCGCCGGCGAGCAGCAGGCCACACAAAATCAGATAGCGCGGATGCACCAGCTGCATCAGCCGCGGCGCGGCCATCATGGTGATCAGTGTGCCGACACCGCGCGACCCGAGCAGGTAGCCTGCCGTCTGGATCGGATAACCGAGCAGGTTCTGCATGAACGGCGTGACCAGGGCCATCGTGCCGAACAGCACCACGCCGATGACCACCATGAAAATGCAGCCGCTGACGAAGTTGCGGTCCTTGAACATCTCGAACCGGACAAACGGCTCATCCGTGGTCAGCGAATGCGCGAAGAAGTAGTAGAAGCCGGCCACCGAGATGATCGCCTCGATCCAGATTTCGTTTGAGTCGAGACCAGCCGACCTGCTCGCCGCGATCGAGCAGCAATTGCAGAGAGCCGATGCCGATCGCGAGCGCGATAAATCCGAACCAGTCAAAGCGCATATGCTCCTGTTTCTGCGTTTCTTCCATGAACATCCACATGCCAATCAAGGTGATGATCCCGATCGGCAGGTTGATCAGGAAGACCCAGTGCCATGAATAGTTGTCGGTGAGCCAGGCGCCCAATGTCGGGCCCATGATCGGTCCCAGCATCACGCCGACGCCCCAGATCGCCATCGCCTGGCCGCGCTCCTCGGCCGGAATAGATATCGAGCAGAACGGACTGCGACAGTGGCACCAGCGCCGCGCCGGCCATGCCCTGCAGCAGCCGGAACAGCACCATCTGCTCGATGTTCTGCGCCAGCGCGCAAAGGAACGACGCGACGGTGAAATCCGGCGACGCAGATGATGAACAGCTTCTTGCGGCCGAAACGGTCGGAGAGCCAGCCCATCGGGGCCGTCATGATCGCGGCAGCGACGATGTACGACGTCAGTACCCAGTTGATCTGGTCCAGGGATGCCGAAAGCGACCCTGCATATAGGGCAGCGCGACGTTCGCGATGGTCGTATCGAGCGCCTGCATGACCGTGGCGGTCATGGTGCAGACCGTTATCAGGACGCGCCGCAGCTTCGGATCCATCGAAGCGAAGTGCGCGGTCATTTTTCGCTTCTTTCGCCTGCGCGGGCGCGAACGGCAGCCGGCTATGGCCGGTGTCGATCTCGACGTTCACGCTCATGCCGGAGCGCAGCAGGTGCGTGTCTTCGCTCTTGTCGAAGGCGATCCGCACCGGCACGCGCTGCACGACTTTCACCCAGTTCCCGGTCGCATTCTGCGGCGGCAGGATCGAGAATTGCGCACCGGTGCCCGGGCTCACTGCGATGACAGTGCCGGTGAAGGTGTGGTCAGGGAAACTGTCGACGTCGAGCGTCGCCTTCTGTCCGACGCGCAGGTAGGTAAGGTCCGTCTCTTTCGGATTGGCCTCGACCCACGGCGCCTGATCGTCGATCACGCTGAACACCGGGGTGCCCGCAGCAACAAAGCGGCCGAGCTGGATGTTGTCCACTTGCGTGGCGGTGCCCGGCATCGGCGCGCGCACGATCGTATGGTCGAAATCGCGCTGCGCGTTGTCGAGAACGGCCTTGGCCTGGGCGTATTCTGGAAACCTTTCGAGCGGCAAATCAGGATCGCCAAGCAGCTGGCTCAGTGTGGTAGTCGCGCTGCTGGCACGGCAAGCTCCGCCTGCAATTGCGCAGAGACCACCGCCGACCATTGAAGTGTCGAGATCGGCCTGCGATCCCGCCTGCGAGTTCACCAGTCGTGATTTACGATCGGTATCGCGCTTCTTGAGATCGACATTCTTGTTGGCGAGATCGGCAAGAGTATTGAGCGACTTGAGGTTGGCCTTGAGCTTGTTGAAATTGCTGCGTGCTGCATCGAGCTTGGCCTTCGCCTGTTGCAATGCCAGCGCAAAAGGTTCGCGGTCGAGCGTGAACAATTCATCGCCGGAATTGACGTGCTGACCTTCGCGGACGGCGATATGCGTGATCTTGCCGGAGATGTCCGGCGTGATCAGAACCTTCTGCGCGCCGACATAAGGCGTTGTCGGTCGAGATGTAGCGCCCGCCGGAAAGGTAGATGCCAAGGCCGATCACAACAGCGAGCGCCGGCGAGGCCGACGAGCAGGATCATGCGCAGCCGCTTGCGGCCGATGCGCGCGAGCAGTCTGGCAGATGTTGGCGTCCCGGTTTAGCCTCCGGCGAAGTCTTTGCTTCCGGTGATGTCTTGGCTTCCGGTACCGGCACGATCTTCAGGGCTTTTTCACTCATGACTTATCCAGCGATTGCTTGGTCTTGGTTCGTATTGCGGGCGATGGCAGAGCGCAGGTTGTCTTTCACCGCGCCGAGCTCTTTGAGCATGCGTTCGATCGACGGCGTGGAAATTCCGCCGAGGACGGTTTCCATCATGTCGGCGCCGAGGTCCGCCAACTGGTCGAGCAACGGCTTCGCGGCGGGCTTCAGGTACAACCGATTGGCGCGCCGGTCGTTCGGATCGGCGCGGCGCTCGATCAGACCGTTTTCTGCCAGCCGATCGAGCAATCGCGTCAGGCTGATCGGCTGGAGGTCGAGGATGTCGGCGAGTTCCGTCTGCTTGAGGCCCTCATGGCGATCGATCCGCACGAGCACCGCCCATTGCGCCCGGGAGATGCCTAATTGGCGCGCCCGCTGATCGGCATAGGTTTTCAACAGGCGTGCTACGTCCATGATAGTAAAGCAAATTCTCGCTTTACGGGCTGTTGGGGCATGAGCCTGCTCTGTGCTGGATAGGGCAATAATAAGCAAGCTTATAATAAGCGCAATAAGCCATTTTGGCAGGGCTGCCGCGCGTGTGTCCGCGTGGATGACGGGCGCTTTGGCGTCGGGCAAAGTCGCGGCCCCCGCCTTCCGCGTAACAGGAACTCAGCACATGGACATCGGCTTCATCGGGTTAGGCAATATGGGACAGCCGATGGCGCGCCGGCTGATCGAGGCCGGCCACAGGCTCGTCATCTACGACACGCGGAACGATGCAGTCGCGCCGCTGGTGGCGCTCGGCGCGCAGCTTGCATCGTCGCCGGCCGACGTCGCCGACCGCGTCGAAACGGTCATGGCAAGTCTGCCGTCGCTGCAGATCTCCGAAAAGGTTGCGACCGGCGAAGGTGGTGTCATTCACGGCAAGCGCATCAAGCGCTTCATCGACCTGTCCACCACCGGGTCGAGCGTCGCCGCAAAGATTGCAGCGGCATTGGCGAAGAAGAATATTGTGCAGATCGATTCCCGGTGAGCGGCGGGGTCGGCGGCGCCAGCAAGGGCACGCTGGCGGTGATGGTCTCAGGACCAAAGGCGGAAATCGAACATGTGAAGGACGCGCTCGCAGTGTTCGGTAAAGTCTTCGTCATTGGCGAGAAGCCAGGCATGGCGCAGACCATGAAGCTCGCGAACAACTTTCTCTCGGCCACGGCGATGGCCGCGACCTCCGAAGCGGTCGTAATGGGGGTGAAGGCGGGCCTCGATCCTGCGGTGATGATCGACGTCATCAATGCCGGCTCCGGCCGTACCACCGCATCGGACGGAAAATTTCCGCAGGCCATTCTGCCGCGCACATTCAACTACGGCTTTGCCACTGCGCTGATGCTCAAGGACGTACGGCTATGTACCGAGGAAGCCAGGGCCTGGATGTTCCTAACTCGGTGATGAGTGCTGTCCTCGACCAATGGGAAATGACCAATACGGAATTCGGCGGAGATAGCGATTTCACCGTCATTGTCAAAATGATCGAGAAACGCGCGGGCGTCACTGTGGGCAAGAAAACATGAGCAATGATATCCACGAAGTCTACGCGGTCTGTTACGCGACCCACGCACGCAGGCGCTCGGAGAACTATATCTTCGGCGATCCGCACGACGAGATGACGTCGATTGCCTATTACGTCTGGGTGATCAAAGGGCCGCACGGCACTTTCGTATGCGACACCGGCTTTGACGAAGTCGCCGCCCGGGAACGCGCACGCACAATCATTCATCCGGTCGGTGAAGGTCTGCAGGCACTCGGTGTGCAGCCGGACAAGGTCGATCACGTGATCGCCACGCACATGCACTGGGACCACGCGGGCAACTACGATCTGTTCCCCAATGCGCGCTATCACATCCAGGACACCGAGATGGCTTACGCCACCGGCCGCTGCATGTGCCATCAGATGCTGCGCATCCCGTTCAGCGAAAGCGACGTGCTGGCGATGGTGCGAAAGGTTTTCGCCTATCGCGTCGAGTTCCACGATGGTGTCGAAGAGCTGGCGCCGGGCATCACGGTGCACAAGATCGGCGGCCACTCGAAAGGCCTGCAATGCGTCCGCGTCAAGACCAAACGGGGCACAGTGGTGATCGCATCGGATTGCTGTCACCTCTACTCGCACATTGATGAGGGCCGCGTGTTCCCGATCACCTACAGCGTCGGCGATACGCTCGAGGGTTACAGGACGCTGCAGAAACTGGCGAGCTCGCGCCATCATATCGTGCCGGGTCACGATCCGGAGGTTCTGAAAATCTATCCCGCCGTGAAGGCCGGGCTCGAAAACTGGATCGTGCGGCTGGATGTTGAGCCGAAGATCTAGCGCTCTCCCGCACGCGGAAAGCGCCACACCAGCCCCAACTCTCCAAACGCGTCCTTGTGGTACTCCGCGCTCTCCGGACGAGAAGCAGCAAAAGATAACACGCGCAATGCCGCGCGGGTGCGCGGCAATTTCCGCGGCGACGGTGCCTACGGCTATGCGCGCGGCAAGGTCGGCCGGAAAGCGGTAGACGCCGGTTGAAATCGCCGGGTAGGCGAGCGAGGCAACGCAGTTGGCGGCGGCAAGATCGAGCGCGGTGCGATAACAGCTCGCCAACAGCGCTTCCTCATTCTTGTCGCCGCCGCCCCATACCGGGCCGACTGCGTGGATCACGTGCCTGGCCTTGAGGCGATAACCGCGCGTGATCTTGGCGCCGCCGGTGTCGCAGCCGCCGAGCGTACGGCATTCGGCCAGCAATTCCGGCCCAGCCGCGCGGTGAATGGCGCCATCGACGCCGCCGCCGCCGAGCAGCGAGCGGTTGGCGGCATTCACGATTGCATCGACATCGAGCGTGGTGATGTCGGCGACGATGATGTCGAGGATTGTCTGGCCGACCTCGGCGGTGAGCGCCGTCATGCGCCGATCATATCACGCCGCTGGCGATTTCCGGTCGCCGCCTCGAAATCGACCGTCGAGCGCACACCGATGTCGTCGTAATGTGCGTCGAGGAAACGGCGCGCGGCACGTCGGCCGTTGGTGCGCAGCATCTCGAAGAAATCGTAGTCGGTGTGGAGCCGGCTGGCGGCATCGAGCGTCTGAGCTGACCCGGTCAGCGCGACGCGATGCACATTGATACGCCGATATTGTCCTGCTGCCGGTGCCCGCGCGGCAGCTTGCCCTCGTCAATCAGCTTGCCGACAAAAGTGATGCCGCGCAGTTCCGACATCAGTGAGGAATTGAACGTGATCTCGTTGATTCGCGCCAAGATCTCGTCTGCGCGTCTTCGGCACCTGCTTGCGTTGCAAAGGGTTGATCTGGACCAGCAGCAGGTTCTCGGTCTGCGTCGCGCCGACCAGCGGATAAAGGGCCGGATTGCCCACGTAGCCGCCGTCCCAATAGGCCTCACCGTCGATCTCGACGGCGCGGAACAGATGCGGCAGGCAGGCCGAGGCGACGATCATGTCGGACGTCATTTCATCGCGTCGGAAACACGCAGCGCTCCGGTCTTCACGTTGGTGGCGGACACGAACAGTTGCCAGATTCTGGCAGCCACGCACCGCGTCAAAATCGACGAAGCGCTCGATCAGATCCTTCAGCGGATTGATGTTGAGCGGATTGAAGTCGTAGGGCGACAGATATCGCGTCAGCGCCTGCATCCACAGGCCGACCGGCGTATCTTCGATCGGCCAGAATGAGAACAGCCGGTCGACGGCGCGCGCGCTGGACGGTCAGGCAGGTTGCCGCCGAGGCTCGCCGCGCGCCAGAAATCGGCGAGGCGCTTGCGCGCTTCTTCCGGTCCGCCGCGCGCAGAGACCGTCGCGCCAGCATGACGGCATTGACCGCGCCGGCCGACGCGCCGGAAATGCCTCGATCGTCAGCCGGCCGTCCTCGAGCAGATGGTCGAGCACGCCCCAGGTGAACGCGCCGTGCGCGCCGCCGCCCTGCAGTGCCGAGATTGATGCGTTTGCCGGCCTTCGGCTTCTCCGACTTGTCGCCGCCGAACGCACGCGCGAGAAGTTCGATCATGTTTGCGATCACTGCGCCACCCAGCCGCCGTCGATCGAGATAGGCGGAGCCGGTGATCGTCGCCGCCGCATCGCGTGCAGAGGAAAACGGCGAGCGCGCCGATGCTCTCCGGCTTCGTGAACTGAGCATCGGCTGCTTCTCCGACAGCAGACGTCGATTTCGCCTGCGCGCACGCTCTTTGCCGGTGCTTTGGCGCGCGCGTCGATCTGCTGCTGGACCAGCGGCGTGAGCACCCAGCCCGGGCAGATCGCGTTGCAGGTGACGCCGCTCATTGGCGGCTTCCATCGCGACCACCTTGCGTCAGGCCGACGAGACCATGCTTTGGCGGAGACGTAGGCCGCCTTCTGCGCGCTGGCGACCAGTCCGTGCGCGGAGGCGATGTTGATGATGCGGCCCCATTTGCGCGTCTTCATGCCGGGCATGGCGGCGCGGATCGTGTGGAACGACGGCCGAGAGGTTGATCGCGATGATCGCGTCCCATTTCTCGATCGGGAAATCCTCGATATTGCGCGACGTGCTGGATGCCGGCGTTGTTCACCAGCACGTCGAGCCGCGCCGAATTCCTTTCGGTCGCGCGGATCATGTCGGCGATCTCGGCCGGCTTGGTCATGTCGGCGGGCGAATAGACCGCCTTGACGCCGAAACTCCTTCTCGATACCGGCGCGGACTTTTTCGATCGCGGCTTTGTCGCCGAAGCCGTTGAGCATGATATTGGCGCCGTCCTGTGCGAGCGCATGCGCAATGGCGAGGCCGATGCCCGAGGTCGAACCGGTGACCAGCGCATGTCTTGCCTTTGAGCATTGCGCGTCCTCGTTGATTGGGGTGATGCCGCGGCAGAAATCGGCGCGGCGTCAAAAGGTGCGCGACTCTGTATTGCTGCAGTGCAATATATATGTTCAGTGACTTAGCGAATCTGGAGTTGTTTGACGTTAGACTTCAGTCGGTAGGCTGAAGCACGCCAGTGACCCGAAAATCATCCGCGCAGCGCGGTTTTCCGCAAGCCCGACCACGACCACCGGCGCTGCACGAGCGACGCGATCGCGCACGCCGAAGCGATCATGCGCCGCCCGCAGGGAGCGCCTGACGCCGATGCGCCGCCGCGTGCTGGAGGCTCTTGCTGGCGAGCCATCAGCCGCTCGGCGCCTACGAGATCATCGATCGCTGGCGGGCCGGGGCGCAGCGGCCGGCCCCGATCACGATCTACCGCGCGCTCGATTTCCTGCGCGAGCAGGATCTCGTGCACCGCATCGAGAGCCGCAACGCCTTCATCGCCTGCGTGCATAATCACGACAGCAGCGATCCGGTCGTGTTCCTGATCTGCGAAAATGCGGCGCGGTCGGTGAAGCTGCCTCGGCCGCGGTCGCCGATACGATCAAAAGCGCTTCGCGCGCCGGCGGGCTTCGTACCGCAAGACACCGGTGATCGAGATCTCCGGCATCTGCGCACACTGCAAGGCGGCGTAGCGAAACGACTCACCGAGCTGCATATTGTCCAGTCCACGCCTACACATCGACCACGCGTCCGCTCGACGCGCGTCGCGGCCGTGATCGTCGTGGTGCTTGTGCCTGTCCTGGGGCTTCAACCAGGTCGGCGACCAAGCTCGCGATCCATGACATCCCACCGCTCACGCAGGCGGCCAGTCCGCTCAGTCGTTGTCGCGGCGCTCGTTGATCGCCGCCTGGTGCAGGTTGCGCGGAATCGGCCGCTCTTCGAGCGCGACGGCACGCTGTGGTTCGGGCTGGCCGCCGGTGCTGCTGTTCGCGAGTCGAGTTCATCCTGATCTATCAAGGTCTGCTCTACACGACGGCGACGCGCGCGGTTGCTGTTCATTTATCTCGCGCCATTCTTTGTCGAGTGCCTCGGCGCGCGTATCGTTCTTCCAGCCGATCGCTTCGGTGCGGCGCAGTGGCTGGGTCTGGGCATGTCGTTTGCGGGCATGCTGATCGCGTTCGGCGTGCCGACGCCGGCGCATAGATCCCCGCCAGCATATCGGCGACGCGATGATGGTCGGCGCGGCGCGCTGTTCTGGGCAGCGACCACGCTGACCATCAAGGCCAGCGCGTTGACGCGGACGTTCTGCCGAAAAAGTGATGCTCTTATCAGCTCGTCGTCTCCGGCCCGATCATGGCGCATCGCCGCATTCGCGGTCGGCGAACGCATGCATCGCTATGCCGTCGCCGTTGGCGCTCGGATCCGCTGGCCTATCAAACCGTATGGGTCGTCAGCGTGACCTTCGTCGTCTGGTTCGCGCTCATCGCGCGTTATTCGGCGAGCCAGCCTTTCGGCCTTCACATTTCTGACGCCATTGTTCGGTGTTGCGGCTGGGCCATCTGGGTGTTAAATGAGCCGCTGACAGTCAGCTTTGGCGGCCGCAGTCGTGTTGGTTGCCGCCGGGTCTGGTGCTGGTAAACAGGGCGTCACTGATGGGGCCTGCCGTCGTCGAAAGAAACGCCGTGCGGCGACAGCGATGTCCGCGATCCAGAGTCAGCGACCCGACGAGGGCCCTGGCGGCTGACGCAGGCGATGATCTCAACAGTAAAATCCGAGTCAGCCCAACGCATTGCATCTTTACGGGTATGCCTTGCTGATGCTGGAAGGCGCGCCGACGAGGCGGTCGCGCCCCTGAGAGCATCTGATCACTTCGCGATCCCGCGATCGAGACGCAACTCCTGCAATTGCCTTGCGAAAAGCCGGCTGTACCTGGACGACGGCACTCCAGCCGGCTTGCCCAGTGCAGTCAAACGAAAGCCGCCATTTCCGGCTGCCTTTCACGAATACGGTTATCTCGGCTCCACCCGCTCGATCGAGCCGACGAAGGGATCGATGTGATCAAGGCCGGTACGGAAGCGGCCCATGCTGATGCCTGATTTGCCTGCCGTTGCTCGGTTGGATTTTTCACATGCCCGCAACGACGGCGTCAGCGTGCCAGGACGGCATTCGCTCGCGCCCCCGGCGTCGCGCCAAATCACGGCGACGGCACTGTACGGCATATGGGGCTGGTGCTCATGGATGCAGGCGAGTTTGCGCCGGCGTCCGAATGTTTTCAGCGCGCATTGCCGAATGATCCCTCCGGACCAGCAATCAAGACTCCCATCTTGGTGCCTCGTCTGCTTCGAGCCGGGCCAAACCGGCGCGGCCTCGGCTCTGCCTGCGCCAGGGTGACGCGCGGCGGCGCAAGCTTCTACGGCAAGGCGTTGAAGGTCCTGAGTTCGTCCAGGCCGTGGATCGTTCCTGGCTGCGCCGCCGAGCGGCGGCCTCGCCAGATTTTCCGGGGTGCAAAGCTAAGGCTGGCTAGCGCTTGGCGCGCTGAAATTCTCTGCGGTAAATGCCGGTCTCCTCCGCAATGGCGCTGGCGGTTGCGTGAGCAGATGCAGCAGGGGCGGCGTCCTCGGAGAGGACGCCGAACTGCTCATTCCAGCTTTCCCGCTTTATGGCGATGCACTCGCGCGACCGGCGTTCCTTTGGAAGGACACCGCTGGATGCAGATCGTTCCAGCGCGCCGGAAAATGGATCAGGCTGTCGGCGTAAAGATCGGAATCCACCAGGCCGGTCAGCGTCGTGAATGGCAGATCTGCGCGGTTGATCGGGCGCGTGACGAAAAGCGAACAGCCCGTCGGCAGTTCGATCGTCCAGAAATTGCTGAATTTGATGATGAAACGATCATCGTCATGAAGATGCGGCGTTCCCTTGACCTGACGCTATCGTGGTAATCGATCGGAGAACGCGTAAGTGTTTCGGAGCTTCCTCGCCACCGGAATGTTGCTGCTGACCCAGCTGAACTCGCCGTTCTCCACCTTGAGGTCAGCGGTCAGGGGCATCAGAAAGCCGAACGTCATCGCATCAATAAATGGCGGGTACTTTTGACGGTCATCATTTCCATGTTCGAGTATCGAGCTGAAGCCATGCTGTGGCAAGGCCTTGAACCAGTCAGGCAGCCCCGAACGGCGGGGATCGGCCGCGGCAGGACCTGCTCCATCTCGGGCGGGCATGAGAAATTGTACGGTCAGCTGATTTGCCTGATCCATCGGCGCGTATTCTGGCGTCTGTTTTTGGGTTAATGAGGCTCATTGTCATGAGACTCGGTAACTTAACTGATGCCGACGCGCACGAATAGGGTGCGTGTCGTCGCGGCGCAATCAGGCGTACCATATTGGGCCGGCAATTCTGGAGCCCGGAGCGATTGTGAATGGCATTGTCTGAGCGTCACGGATCGGTAGCGGTGGATGTCGGCGGCGTGATGGTCGGCGGCGGCGCGCCGATCGTCGTGCAGTCGATGACCAATACCGACACCGCCGACGTCGATGGGACCGCGCGGCAGGTCGCGGCGCTGGCGCGCCGCCGGCTCCGAACTGGTGCGCATCACGGTCGACCGCGACGAGGCGGCGGCCGCGGTGCCGCACATCAAGGACCGGCTCGGCCAGATCGGCGTGCCGGTGCCGCTCATCGGCGACTTCCACTACATCGGCCACAAGCTTGCTGGCCGATCACCCGGCCTGCGCCGAGGCGCTCGACAAATACCGCATCAATCCCGGCAATGTCGGTTTCAAGGACAAGAAGGACAGGCAGTTCTCCGCCATCATCGAGATGGCGCTCAAGCACGACAAGCCGGTGCGCATCGGCGCCAACTGGGGCTCGCTCGATCAGGAACTGCTGACCCGGCTGATGGACGAGAATGCCACGTCGACGACCCCACGCGATGCGCGCGCGGTCATGCACGAGGCCATGGTGCAGTCGGCGGTGCTGTCGGCCGCGCGGGCGCAGGAAATCGGCCTGCCGCGCAGAACCGCATCATTCTCTCCGCCAAGGTCTCGGCGGTGCAGGACCTGATCGCGGTCTATGGCGAGCTGGCCTGCCGCTGCGACTACGCCTGCATCTCGGCCTCACCGAGGCCGGCATGGGCTCGAAGGGCATTGTCGCGTCATCGGCCGCCATGGGCGTGCTGCTGCAGCAGGGCATCGGCGACACCATCCGCATCTCGCTCACGCCCGAGCCCGAACGGCGACCGCACGCTGCGAGGTGCAGGTGGCGCAGGAACTGCTGCAGACCATGGGCTTGCGCACCTTCGTGCCGCTGGTGCGCGGCCTGTCCCGGCTGCGGGCGCACCACCTCGACCACGTTCCAGGAGCTGGCCGCCGACATCCAGGGCTTCATCCGCGACTCGATGCCGGGCTGGAAGACGCGCTATCCGGGCGTCGAGACGCTCAACGTCGCGGTGATGGGCTGCATCGTGAACGGGCCGGGCGAATCAAAGCACGCCGACATCGGGATTTCGCTGCCCGGCACCGGCGAGCAGCCGACCGCACCGGTGTTCATCGACGGCAAGAAGGCCGCCACCCTGCGCGGGGCGACCTGACCACCGACTTCAAGCAGATGGTGATCGACTATATCGAGCGGCGCTGTGGCAACGACGCGCGACGCGGCAGAGTAGGGCGGGCGGGTTGCGCCATCCCGCACCTGCGCTACCGATCCTCGACACCACTATCTCGCCGAAGGTGCCTCGCGAGTTCGCTCAGCGGCAAGGATGGTCCGCGCTATTCGGCACGTGGCCGGCGACATCGCTGCCCTACGAGACGATCAGCATCGACAAGCTCACGCCGATCATCGGCGCGCGAGATCGGCGGCGTCGATCTCGCAAAACCGCTGTCCAACCGCACGGTGGACGAGATCCATCGAGCGCTCGCGGAAAACATCGTGATCTTCTTCCGCGATCAGCACATCACGCCGCAGCAGCATCTGGCCTTCGGCCGGCTGTTCGGCGAGCTGCACATCCATCCCGCTGCACCGCACGAGACCGGGCGAACCGGCGCTGATGAAAATCTACGCCGACAAGAACAGCCCACGCGCGAACGGCGAAGGCTGGCACACCGACGTGTCGTGCGATCTGGAGCCGCCGATGGGCAGCATTCTCTACATCAGGCAGTGCCCGCCGCACGGCGGCGACAGCTGTTCGCCAGCATGTATGCTGCCTACGACGCACTGTCGGATCGCATGAAGACCTATCTCGACGGGCTCACCGCGGTCCACGACGGGCGAACCGGTCTATCGCGGGCTTTATGCGAATGCCGGCGTTGCCGACAAGCCGACATATCCGCGCGCCGAGCATCCGGTCGTTCGCACGCATCCGGTCACGGGAAAGAAGGCGCTCTACGTCAACCGCGGCTTCACGCACCACATCGTCGGCATTCCGCGCGACGAGAGCGATGCCGTGCTGGCTTATCTCTATCAGCACGCGGAGAACCCGCTGTTCCAGTGCCGCTTCCGCTGGACCGGAGAACGCAATTGCATTCTGGGACAATCGCTGCGCCCAGCACCGCGCGATGTGGACTACCGGCCGCATACGCGATCCGGCAACCGCGTCACGGTGAAAGGCGAACGTCCGTTCTGACGCGCGGCTTCTAAAACCAGCCGCCGCCGTCCTTGCCGCGGTTGGCAACGCCCGCTTCTTCGAGATCCAGCTCGTATTCGATCTGCCGCCGGGCCTCGTCGGTGATCTTGCCCTCGCGCAGGAGCTGATAGATGAAGTCGCGTTCGGCATCGATCAACTCTTTCTTGAGCGCTACGCTCTGACGCGTGTGTTCCAGTCCATCGCCCAGGTCGCTCGGCAGGATCTGACGATCGGCTTTGGCTGCGCGTGCGCAAGAGCGTGATGACTTCATCTGGCAAATTCGCGTTCCTCGACAAATTTCTCCAGGCGCTTTTCCACTTCATCGAGAGCCGAAATCGCGCGCATCCAACTCGGATTGGATCTCGCCGGCGTGCTCCTCCCCTGCCAAGGCGGGTCAATGCCGATCCATCGCACGACCAAGCGGCAGCATCAAGCCGATGCCGACGAGCAGTGAAGATGATGACGCCGAACGTCACGAACAGGATTAGCCGTGCGATGCGGAAATGGCTGTCCGTTGTCAAGGTGTAAAGGGAATTGCCAGCGCGGCTGCAAGCGAGACTACGCCGCGCACGCCCGGTGAAGGCGATTATGAAGGGCCTCTGCCACGGCGGCGACGGATCGCGCTTCGCGCAGCGACGGGCTGAGCCCAGCGCGGAATATAGATTGCCGGATAGACCCAGATGAAGCGCGCCGCGACCACGATCAGCGTCGTCAAGCCGGTCGCAACGAGCAATTCGCGGATCGGAAAGCCATGGGCCTGCTCCGATCAACGCGCGCGCCTCCAAGTCCGGTCAGCAGGAACACCAGGCCTTCGACGAGATAGACCAGCAAATCCCAGAAGAAGATGCCTTGCAGACGCGTGGCAGACGAAATCAGACGCGGCCCGTTCCAGCTCACGTAGAGGCCGCAGGCGACAGTCGCCAGCACGCCCGAGCCGCCCGAGATGCTGCCGGCACCCAGAACGCGAGATAGGGGTGTCATCAGCGACAGCGTGATCTCGACGCGCGGCTCGCGCGCCCATTGCCGGAGCCGCAAGCTCAGCCAGCCGACGGCGATGCCGAACAAGCATTTCGCCGACCACGATGCAGCGCGAACGTGCCGGCCGCCTGCGACAGCGAAAATGTCCCGGTCACCGCGGCGGCGACGGCGAAGCGGTAGAGGATCAGCGCGGTCGCGTCGTTGGCGAGCCCTTCGCCCTCGCAGCACCACGAAGAGCCGCCGCGGCAGCGCCAGCCGCCGCGCGATCGCCAGCGGCGCCACCACGTCGGGCGGCGCGACGATGGCGCCAAGCACGAAACCCGATCGCCCAATCGAACTTCAACAGATAGTGCGCGGCGACGGCGCACCGCGCAGGTCGTGAACACGACGCAGCCGAACGCGAGCAGCGTGATCGGCCGCAAGTTGAAGCGGAATTCGCGCCAGCTCATCGAAACGCCGGCCGAATAGATCAGCGGCGGCAAGATCACCAGCAGCACCAGTTCCGGCGCAAGCTGGATTTGCGGCAGTCCGGGAACCAGCGCCATCCCGATGCCGGCGACAACCAGCAGGATCGATGGGGCCGATGTTCAGCCGTTGCGCCGCGACCGCGACCGCGGCCAGCAACCGCCAGCATGAACAGCACCGTTTCCATGATCTCAGTCATGACAAGCCTTAGCCGGTCATGATCAGGTTGGAGACGATGTTCACGGTCAAGCGCGAACACGGCGACATTGAAGAAGAACGACAGACGCCATGCGACGCGTCACGACGCGGCCGGATGACCTTGCTGGTGATGCACGACGTCCGGAGACCTGCGAGGTCATCGCAATGACCAGCGAAAAAGTAGAGAAAGTCCCAATAGTCGGGACGCGTTGCGCTCCGGGAAACGTGAGGCCGCCGATCTGTCGTCGCCGCGTTCGCCATAATATTCGTGCGCGTAGTGGAGTGCAAAGATCGTATGCACGAAAACCCAGGATAACAGGATGGTGACCCATCGCGCGATAAGCCCGCAGTTCCGCTGCGCAGCTGCGCGGCGACCTCCGCAATGCCAAACTCGGCGATGATCGCGGCTATGATCGGCGACGCGCGGAGAGCCTGAGAATCAGCAGTGCGAGCGCCCTCATCTTGTCTCCGGCGCGCGCGGCGGCGATTCTCGCGCCGACGCCGACGGCGACCATCAATTGATAGATCCAGACACGAGATACAGCACGACGCCCATATCCCAACCGCCAGCAAAAGCGCGCTCGCCAGTGCGCCAGTCGGCGCTACTGCTCAGTGCCGAGCAGCGACCGCCACGCCGAAGACGCATGCAGATCAGCAACCGCGCGTGCAGTCGCGCGAGGCGGACCAGCGATCGACGGGTACGCGTGGCATCTGCCGGCCACTGTTGGTTCCTCGCGTGCTTCGTTAGGTCGTTCGCTCGGCGACGAAGCGAGCGGCAGCCCGCAGAGTATCGGCCTTCGCACCGAACGGCGCCAGCGCGGCACTCGGCTTCCGTCGACCAGCTCTTTGAGACGCGCACGCGCTCCATCGACGTCCAAGCGCGCTACCAGCGTCGCCTTGCCGGCGGCAGCATCTTTGCCGGCGGCTTTGCCGAGCGTCTTCGCGTCGCCTCGACATCGAGCAGGTCGTCGGCAATCTGGAAGGCCTTGGCCGACCGCCGTGCCATAACGGTCAATGCCGTCAAGCGCGGCAGCGTCGGCTTGTCCGAGGATTGCTCCGGCACGGCAGGCGAAGCGGATCAACGCGCCGGTTTTCATCGCTTGCAGAGTTGCGATTTCTTTTTCGGTCAAGGAACGCTTCTGCTCGGAAGCGGCCTTCGGCGGCGAGATCGAGCTATCTGTCCGCCCGCCATTCCGCCCAGGCCGGACGCGCGGGCAAGCCCGAGACACCAGCGCGACGCGAACCTTCGCGTCGGCATGGACCTCGTCCGGCGCCATGACGTCGAAGGCGAGGCGTCAGCAGCGCGTCGCCGACGAGAATGGCGGTCGCTTCATCGAACGCCTTGTGGACCGTCGGCCGCCCGCGGCGCAGATCGTCATCGTCCATGGCAGGCAGGTCATCATGGACCAGCGAATAGCAGTGCACGAGTTCCAGGGCCGCGCCTGGCCATCAGTGCACCGGCGCGTGCGGCGCCAAACACCGCGGCTGTCTTCGACCAGCAGAAAGGGTCGCAAGCGCTTGCCGCCATCGAGCGCCGAATGACGCATCGCGGCGACAAGCCGCGGCGGTCGCGCGATCTCTCCGGCGACCGGCGCGTCGCCGAGGAGCTGGTTAAGCAGGTCTTCGGTCTCCGCGGCAACCGAAGAGAGCCGGGCGGGAAAGTCGGTGACACCTTGTTCATTGTGGCATTAGTTAGCCGCTGCACGCTGACCGCAAAGTGGGCGCTTGATGGCGGATCGAACAGGTTAATCTTCACCCCGTGCATCAGATGGCCGGAAAAACGACGTTTCGCCAATGTCCTGCCGCGGTCATTGCGCCTCATCGCAATCGCCATACTGGCCGTGTTGCTGCTGCCTTACTCTGCTGACGCCGCTTTATGCGGTGGTCGATCCGGTTTCGACGGGCGATGCTCTGGCGGCGTTTGAGCGGAGCGAGAGTGGAGCGGCATACTGTACCGATCTCGCGCATGTCGCCGGCGCTCCCGCTCACGGTGATCATTGCCGAGGATGGCCGCTTCTGCAGTCATCACGGAGTGGATTTCGACGGAAATCCGCGAGGCTCTCGCTGAATCCGACGATATCGACGAGGTGCGCGGCGGCTCGACGATCACGCAGCAGGTGGCCAAAGAACCTGTTCCTTTGGCAGGGCCGCAGTTTCGTGCGCAAGGCGCTGGAATTCCGCTGGCGCTGTGGATCGACCTCATGCTGCCGAAGCGGCGGGTTCTGGAAATTTATCTCAATATCGCCGAATGGGGTCCCAACGGCGAATTCGGCGCCGAGGCCGGAGCCCGGCGCGCGTTTGGCAAATCCGCCCGGGATCTCTCCCGCTACGACGCGGCCGTGCTGGCGGCCGTGCCTGCCCAATCCGGCCATCCGCAATGCGCGCCAGCCTGGCCCGGGTGTGCGGCGCCTGGCGGGACTTATGTCGCCCGTGGCGTCGCGTGCCCCGGCGGCCGCCGATTGCGTGCGGGCAAGGCACTAATTGGAACCAGCCAAAACACTAGCCTTGCCGCGCAGCCTTCCTCTATAAGCCCGGCTTCAAACAGACATATCGCGTTATTTTCAGGAGTTTCGTCCCATGGCTGTGCCGAAAGAAAAACCTCGCCGTCGCGCCGCGGCATGCGCCGTTCCGCCGACGCGCTCAAGCGGCCGGCCTATGTCGAGGACAAGGATCCAGGCGAACTGCGCCGTCCGCACCACATCGACCTGAAGACCGGCATGTATAAGAGGCCGCCAGGTTCTGAAGGCGAAGACCGAAGTCTAGCGGGACCCTCCAGGCCGAAGGCAAGCTGCGCCATGTTCATGCTCGGCTTTCCGCTGCTGCTGATTCCGTTCGCGATTTACAACATCATCGCGTTTCTGATGCCGGGCGTAGCTGGACCGGCACGATCGCGACCGTACGCATGGTATCGGACGCCGACTGGACCATGTCGGCCGGGCGATATGCCTCGTCGCGTTGGCGATCCTGCTGCTGTGCGGCGAGATCATGAAGTCGACGCGCATCGGTATCCGCACCGTCGTCGATCACGCGCTGTCGCTGATCCTGTTCCTCGGCATGCTCATCGAATTCCTGCTGGTCAAGCAGGCTGCCACCGCGACCTTCTTCTCCTGCTGCGTGGTGAGCTTCATCGATGTGCTCGGCGGCTTTGCGGTGACTTTGCGCTCGGCCCAGCGAGACCTTACGGTTGAGGGTGTCGAGCGCGTTTCCTCCTGATCGATCCTATCATTCCTGGTTTTGTCATGAGCCGCGATTTTCAGCTGCCCGGCCGCTCGCCCGTGATCGCCTGCGAAGGCATGGCGGCAACCTCCGCATCCGCTGGCGACGCTCGCTGCGATCGATACGCTGCGTGCCGGCGGCACACGCGGCCGATGCGGCAGTTGCCGCGGTCGCGACGCTGTGCGTGGTCGAGCCGCACATGACCGGCATCGGCGGCGACTGCTTCTGCCTGGTCGTCCGAGCCCGGCAAGCCGGTCTGGGGCTACAACGGTTCTGGGCCGCGCGGGCGCCACGGCATCCGATCAGGCGTTGCGCGCGCAAGGGCCTGACGCGAGATCGGCAACTCGATCCATGCGGTCACCGTGCCGGGCGCGATCGATGCCTGGGACGCAATCCTCGAAAGCGCACGGCCGCTTCGGCCTCGACCGCGCGCTGGCGCCGGCGATCAAATACGCCGAAGGCGGGTTTCCGGTGGCGCGCGCGCGTGGCGTCGGATTGGCAGACGCTATGTCGGCAAGCTCAAGGCCGATCCCGGGCGCCGCCAAGCACTATCTGTTCAATGGTGCGCGCGCCCAGGAAGGGCGATGTCATTCGCTTTCCTGCGCTTGCCGCGACGCTGAAGACGATCGCGGCGCAAGCGAGCCGCGCGCCTTCTACGAAGGCGAAATCGCCGACGGACATGGCCAAGACGCTGCACGCGCGTGGGTCGTTCCTGACCGCGGAAGATTTCTGCGCGCCATCGTGGCGATGCGGTCGAGCCGATTTCGACCAACTATCGCGGGCTCGACCTGCGTCGAAATTCCGCCGAACGGGCAGGGGCTCACCGCGCTGGTGATGCTCAATATCCTGGAGAACTTCGACGTCGCGTCGCTCGATCCGCTTGGCGCCGACCGCTTCCATCTGGTGCTGGAGGCGCGCGCGGCTGGAGCTATCGCCGTGCGCGACACCCACATCGCCGACGACGCGCTACATGCGCACGCCGGTGGCCGGCCTGCTCGACAAAAGTTTCGCCAAGAAGCTTGCATCACTGATCGACATGAAAAAAGCGTCGAAGCTGCCGAGCGCACCGGCGCCCGGCAACGATACGGTCTATCTCACCGATCGTCGACCGCGACCGCAGGGCGGTCTCGTTCATCAACTCGCTCTATTCGCAGCTTCGGCACTCGGCGATCTGCACCGAGAAGACCGGCATCATGCTCACCAATCGCGGTGCCTGCTTCACGCTTGAACCGGATCATCCCGAATGCGTTTCGGCCCAGACAAGCGGCCGATGCACACCATCATCTCCGGCCTCGCCATGCGCGACGGCCGCTGCGACATGAGCTTCGGCGTCATGGGCGCGCACTATCAGCCGATGGGCCACGTGCAGATCATCCTCAACTATGCTCGACTACGGCATGGACGTTCAGCAGGCGATCGACGCGCCGCGCGTTCTTCTTCGAGGGCGAAAAGACCGATGGTCGAGCACGGCACGCCGGCCGCGACGATCGACGGGGCTCAAGGCGCGCGGGCATGATGTCGTAACGGCGAGTCGCCCTGGGGCGGCGCGCAGACGATCAAGATCGACTGGGAGCGCGGCGTGCTGATCGGCGGCTCGGAGCCGCGCAAGGACGGCTGCGCGCTCGGATATTAGGCTCGGTCAAAGCGCGGCGGCGGCCCGATAGGCGGCCGATGCCATATCTGGTTCGGCGCGCCGGCGTTCGCGCGTCTGCGGATGCTGATCTTTGTCGCGACGAGCTGGTGCGAGGAACGGCGCGCGCGTGATAGCCGCCCGCCCGCTGAGGCGATTGGTCGACCGACGAAAGCGTGACCAATGCACGGCCTTCGGAGCCGCAGTGCCTCCGGCGGATCGTGCTGGGTTGAGGGTGTGTCGAATTCCTCCGGCGGCATCGCAATGTCGTCTCAATGCTGAGCAGCCGTTCCTTCTATCATCCGATGCGCACGCCGTGTGCCATGCGTCGTTAACGCTGACGGGCGCGCCGGCTTGCGAAAGGCAAATTCGCACTGTGGGTCGGAAAAAGGTGATCGTGAACCGCGTCGATCAATAAGCGTTATCACCGGGACCCGCGTTTCGCGCCGATGACAAGGTGCAATTATTCCTTGCCGAGCCTGTCCAGCCGTTTCTGCATTTCGTCGAGCTGACGCTTGAGGTCGTCCATTTCGCCGCCGGAGCCTTGCGGTTTTCTCTGCTGGCTTCGATTGCCCGCGCGCAAACGGCGCAAACATGCGAATGTCTTTTCGAACATTTCCATATTCCGCCGTACCTGGTCCTCGAGGGGACCAAAGGCGCCTGACACCGAAGGCCTGCGTTATCTGTTCGCGAAATTTACCCTGTTCCTTCGTCAGCGAATCGATCGAAGCTTCCAGGAAACGAGGCACCAGCATCTGCATGCTGTCGCCGTAGAAGCGGATCAGCTGCCGGCAGGAAAGCGATGGGCAGCAGACTTTGGCCTTCCTTGTTTTCCTGCTCGAAAATGATCTGGGCGAGCACCGAGCGCGTGATCTCCCTCGCCGGTCTTTGCATCGAAGACGATGAAGTCCTCGCCGGATTTGACCATGGCGGCGAGATCTCTCGAGCGTCACGTAAGTACTGGTTCCGGTATTATAGAGCCGCCGATTGGCGTATTTTTTGATTGTGACCGGCTCTTTTTTCCTCTGACATGTCTTGACATACGTTTCCCTGCCAAGGCTTTGAGCATAGCCAATTTCCGCTTCGATGGGCCACCGTTTTGTGGCACCGCGGCAGTATCGCAGAGGGCGCGGCGTCCCTCGCGGAAGGGACAGGAAAAGCGCCAATTGTCGGGGATATTCGACGCGACAGGTCTTGTTGACAGACCCACAGTGGCCTGCCGAGGATGCGGCAGTGCCGAAAATGGCAGGCCTCGCCGCCCGCGACCCTAACAGGAGCATCGAATGAAAGACGATATCGTCATCGTGAGCGCTGCCAGCACACCGGTCGGCGCTTTCAACGGGGCATTCGGCGAATCTGCCGGCCCACGAACTCGGCAAGGTCGCGATCAAGGCTGCGCTGGACCGGGCGGGCGTCGAAGGCGGCGCGCGTCAGCGAAGTGATCATGGGCCAGATCCTGACCGCCGGCCAGGGCCAGAACCCGGCGCGGCAGGCCTCGATCGCGGCCGGCATCCCGGTCGAGAGCCCTGCCTGGGGCGTCAACCAGCTATGCGGCTCCGGGCTTGCGCGCGGTCGCGCTCGGCTATCAGGCGATCCTCAACGGCGACAGCGAGATCGTGGTCGCCGGCGGCCAGGAATCGATGAGCATGGCGCCGCACTGCCAGCATCTGCGCAGCGGCGTAAAGATGGGCACGTTCGAGATGATCGACACCATGATCAAGGACGGCCTGTGGGATGCCTTCAACGGCTACCACATGGGCACCACCGCCGAGAACGTCGCCAAGCAATGGCAGATCACCCGCGCAGCAGCAGGACGAGTTCGCGGTCGCCTCGCAGAACAAGGCCGAGGCCGCGCAGAAGGCCGGCAAGTTCAAGGACGAGATCGTCCGGTGACGATCAAGATCGCGCAAGGGCGACATCGTGGTCGACACCGACGAGTATCCCAAGCCGGCGTGACGCTCGAGTCGGCATCGCCAAGCTGCGTCCGGCCTTCGACAAGGAAGGCACCGTCACGGCCGCCAACGCGTCCGGCATCAATGACGGCGCCGCCGCGCGTGGTGCTGATGAAGGCGAGCGAGGCCGCCAAAGCTCGGCAAGACGCCGCTCGCGCGCATCGTCTCCTGGGCGCAGGCCGGCGTCGATCCGGCGATCATGGGCACCGGGCCGATCCCGGCCTCGCGCGCGGCGCTCAAGAAGGCCGGCTGGAAGACCGACGATCTCGATCTGATCGAGGCCAACGAGGCCTTCGCCGCGCAGGCCTGCGCGGTCAACAAGGACCTCGGCTGGGACACTCGCAAGGTCAACGTCAACGGCGGCGCGATCGCCATCGGCCACCCGATCGGCGCCTCCGGTGCGCGCGTGCTGGTGACGCTGCTGCTACGAGATGCAGAAGCGCAATGCCAAGAAGGGCCTCGCCACGCTCTGCATCGGCGGCGGCATGGGCATCGCCATGTGCGTGGAGCGCTAGGTTACGCCGCGACATGCACGATGGAGCACCGGATTGCGCCAAGAGGCATCAGCGTACGTCGGCTTGCACGTCTCGTCCCGGCCTGTGATGTTTTAAAGAAGATGGCTCGGAGGAGTAGAGGCATGTCACGCGTTGCAGTGGTGACAGGCGGAACTCGCGGCATCGGCGCGGCAATCTCCAAGGCGCTGAAGGCGGCAGGCTACAAGGTTGCGGCCAATTACGGCGGCAACGACGAGGCGGCGCAGAAGTTCAAGGCCGAGACCGGCATCGCGGTCTACAAGTGGGACGTCGTCGTCCTTCGACGCCTGCGCCGACGGGCATCAAACAGGTCGAGGCCGAGCTCGGTCCGGTCGAGGTGCTGGTCAACAACGCCGGCATCACCCGCGACGCCATGTTCCACCGCATGAAGCCGGAGCAGTGGACCGGCGGTGATCAACACCAACCTCGGCTCGCTGTTCAACATGTGCCGGCCGGTGATCGAGGGCATGCGCGAACGCAAGTTCGGCCGCATCGTCAACATCTCCTCGATCAACGGCCAGAAGGGCCAGATCGGGCCAGACCAACTATTCCGCCGCCAAGGCCGGCGAGCTCGGCTTCACCAAGGCGCTGGCGCAGGAAGGCGCGCGCTCGCGGCATCACCGTGCAACGCGATCTGCCCGGGCTACATCAACACCGAGATGGTGCAGGCGGTGCCGAAGGACGTGCTGGAGAAGAACATCCTGCCGCTGATCCCGATCGGCCGCCTGGGCGAGCCGGAGGAAATCGCGCGCTGCGTGGTGTTCCTGGCCTCCGACGATGCCGGCCTGATCACCGGCGCGACGCTTTCCGCCAATGGCGGGCAATTTTTGTCCAAGAAGTCACTGCATCCGATGAGCATTACTGGTTGGAGCAACAATCGCCGGCCTTTGCTGCCGTTGATCGTCCGATCCGTGCCGGCGCAGGACACCGATCCGCAATGCAAGGACGCTTACGACAAGGTTGCCTCGCGAATGCGCCAGGTGCAGAACGGCGGCCGCATCCTTCCTCCCAGCGGCGTCAAGCGCGAAGGCATGAAAGTGCGCCCGCGCGCAAGGACAGGGAAGCGACCCAAACGCTTGATGCGGGCGCGTTGCTTTTCCGGCAGTATTTACAGGAGAGATCGTCTCAAGGTGCAACAAAAGCCGTGCGCTAGAAGGCTATTTGGCGTGCATGGGCCGCAATGGCCGCAAGTAGCGCGAAACCAGGCTCATCCTCGTTTACGGCGACGTTTCGTCTTTCGCTTCGGCGGTGATTTTTTCTTCGGGCGAGGATTCGCCTTTTCGGCGCACAGTGTGCCTCTCGCCTGTCCAGCCGCACGTTCCAGTATTCCCAGGCACGCAGCGACAGGACCCGGCCGCAAATTATAGTGCTTGCGGCAAGTTCTGTCTCCGCTGGATTGAGCGGCGAGACATGGCCGAGTGCAGGGTTTTGAATCCGCAGCGCCGCATTGCGCGCTGGCGTAAATGGTACGAAATGTGAGCTCTTCCAGCGTCCGCCCGCGACCGTCGCGCCGCTGACGGCGCATCAGCACGATCCAGCTGGCCCGAGTGGCGCGCAAGCGAAGCGCCTTCCTCGGCTTGGCCACAATCAGAGTGGTGTCACCAAAACCGTCGCGCGCATCCCAGAACGGCACTTTCTCGCCCAGCGTGGCGCCGAGATGATAGACCGGCTTGAGCTCTGCGCCGGAAATGCAGAACGGCAGATCGACGGGACGTGATGGTGTCACCCGCATTCACATCGGGCCGCGTCTGATAAAGTCGTAACCGTGCATCACCCGCTCACCGTAGAGCAGCGCGTCCGTCGGTTCTCACCGACTGCAGTCGAGTGTAAATTGAGAATGTCGTCCGGTTGCACCAGCTCGGCGCGCGATCGTGACATCAGATAGCGCCTGGGGTCGGTTGGACGACGACATTGCGACACTGGCCGAGCGCGTCGGAGAACGCCTTCATGCGCAATCATTCGGTTTGCGCGCGAGTACGTCGCGTGCGTGATCGAGCTTCGCGGTCACGGATTTCCTTCAGTTCGTCAGCATGCCCTGGCCTGTGCCGCCATCCGCACCGCCACCACAGTCGACAGCGCGTGATGGCCGAACGCCGGCTGACCGCATCATCGCGGCGACCAGTCTTTGGGTGCCAGCTCGAAACCCTCGAAGGAGAAGCCGCGGTGCTGACGGTCAGCCTGTGAGCGTCCACGGCCCGAGGCTTTCCGCGGCCTGCCAGGCGCGGGCCGGCAACCCGCTCACTTGCGGACCTCACCAGCATTGGATGTCAGCCCCAGGCGGAAGATTTCTCGCTGAGCCGTCGATCAGCGACAGCTTCAGCGGCAAGCCCGCCGTAGTACGCGCAGATCTCCAGCACCGCATCGATGCGGTGCCAGGTGAGCGTTCGCCGCGCGCCAGCAGAACACGGGAATCGCGGGTCTGAGCGGGACGGCCTTCCACCAGCCTTGGATCGCGAAAGGTTTTCGAGGCGATATGGCCGCCTCCTCCGATGCGGCTTGAGGTCAAGCGCGCGGATCATCTCGGCGGCGGTCGGTGCGGCATGCAGGCAGCTAGAACTTGTTCTTGCGCGCACGGATTTCGGCGAACCACTTCGGCGGCCGGCTTGCCCCTTCATGCCGATGCCGGATGCCACTTCCGGCACATCGGCACGCAGGAACGGATTGGCCAGCTTCCTCGCCGATTGTTACCGGGATGGTGGCCGCCTGCGGCGATCCTCCCGCCTGGCTTCCGCCTCGCGCGCGGCAAGCGCCTTGTTGTCGGGCCTGACAGTGCGCGCGAATTTGATGTTGGCGGCAGTGTATTCGTGCCCGCAGTAGAACTCGGTATCGTCCGGCAGGTCGCGCAGCCACCAGCGATCGCCACATCGGTTCGGGCGTACCTTCAATCACGCGGCCGCAGCCGATGGAGAACAGCGTGTCGCCGACAAATGCCAGCCTGTCGGCGGAAACCAATACGCGATGTGGCCAAGCGTATGGCCCGGCGTCTCGATCACATTGCCCGAAAGCGTGCCGACCTTGACCTTGTCGCCTTCGCGCGTCGGATACCGTCGACCGCCGGGGATCTTCGAGGCTTCAGCGGCGGGGGGCCACCACGCGGCATTGTATTTGTCCTTCAGCGCCTGGATACCGTCGGTATGGTCGGCATGGTGGTGGGTGACCAGGATGTCCGTCAGTTTCCAGCCGGTCAGCTTTGAGCGCTGCCTCCTCGATCGGCGCCACCTCGGGCGCGTCGATCGCGGCGGTGGCGCCGCTGTCAGGGCGTCACGCAGCAGCACCCCCGTAGTTGTGTCGGATCGGCAGAGGAAACAGACGAGTTTCGGCGGGCATGGTCCTGGTCCTCTTGGTCCTCTTGGCACTCTTGGAACAAGGTTAACCGTATCAGCAATACGTAACTGAACGAAGTAAT
>ERZ1370068.8820-contig-7644_pt1 | contig 32673 bp, 42 predicted proteins | sample MGYA00561227_ERZ1370068 | MGnify/ENA primary metagenome ERZ1370068 (study PRJEB38410, sample SAMEA6850437) | metagenome | study: Metagenomic assessment of the ecological functions of the soil: analysis of the soil microbiota associated with the...
TCGTGTGCTTCGTTCAGTTACGTATTGCTGTTCCACCCCGATCGCTTCACGTTCGGGCGCCCGTCCACCTGAGCCCGCTGATCGCCGCCGCCCAGGCCTGTGGCGGGCGTCGAGTTCGTCCGGGTCACGCAGTTCCGCCGGTTCGGGCAGCCCGAGGTCAGCGGCGCCTCTCGACCGGGCGGCTGGAGCTCGAGCGCCTCGAGATCGCGCGTCTCGACAACGACCGCACCTTCCCGGAGCACGGGCTGATGCGCCTTCGGATGGAGGGCGGACGATGAGCGACTGCCGCTGCTGCGACGGGCTTTCGGTCGAGACGCCGGCGGTTGTGGGGAATCGGCCGGGCCGGAGGGCGGTCGCCTATCGCTCGGGCACGCAAGCGCAGTTCCTGGCCACGCTGCTGGCGCGGCTCTCCACCGCCCGCCTGCCCGACGGCCGGGCGCCGCTGCTGTCGCTGACCACGCGCGACGACGACGACTACACGATCGCGCTGCTCGACGGGTTCGCGTGCGTGTGCGACGTGCTCACGTTCTACCAGGAGCGGATCGCCAACGAGCACTACCTGCGCACGGCCCGCGAGCTGTTCTCGGTGGTCGAGCTCGCGCGTCTCATCGACTACCGGCCGCGGCCGGGCGTGGCCGCCTCCACCGACATCGCGTTCACGGTCGAGGAAGCGCAGGGCGCGCTGGGACAGGCGCTCGGTGTCGGCACCACGGCCCAGGCCGCCCCCAGCCCGCCGCTGCGCACGATCGTGGACGTGGGCACCAAGGTGCAGAGCGTCCCCGGTCCCGGGTGAGGATCCGCAGACCTTCGAGACCGTGCGCCGCATCGTGGCCCGGCCGGGCTGGAACGCGCTGCGGCCGCTCGCCCGGCAGGCCCAGCGCATCGGCCCCGGGATGGACAGCCTGTACCTGCGGGGCACGGCCACGAACCTGAAGCCGGGCGACCCGATCCTGATCGGGTCGGGAGACGACCGCGCCCTCCGGCGCGTGCACGCGGTCACGGTGGACGACGACGCCCGGACGACGCGCATCGACCTCGTGACCTCGCCGGGCGATCTGCGTGGCTACCACCGCCCGACCGACCTGCGGCCCGCGAACCCGGAGGAGTTCAGGCCAAGCGCCCGCTGACGGCGCAGCTGGTGGCGCGGAAGATCCTGGGCTGCGCCTGGAACGCGTCGGACCTGGAGGCGGTGATCGCCGCGCAGGGCTGGAACCGGCACGCGCTCACGACGTTCGTCAACCGGCAGCTCTCGCGCACGCTGTCGGTGCCCGGCGAGCACGTGTTCGCGCTGCGCCAGCGCGCGGCGGTCTTCAGGCACAACGCGCCGCATTACCGGTCGCTGCCGGCGGGACTCCGGTTCGACGAGAAGATCGAGAAGCCTCGCGGCGGCTGGTTCGTGGAGGAGCCCCTCTACCCGCGCACCTGGGAGTGGCGCAGCCTGCGCCCCCGACGCCGAGGGAGACGGCCACCTCTACCTCGACAACGTCTACCCCCTCGATCCTCCCCGACAGCTGGCTGGTCCTCCAGAAGCCTGGCCCGAAGGGGGCCACACGCAGGTGTTCTGGGTGCGGAGAACGTGAGATCACGCGCAACGACTTCACGCTGACCGCGAGGGTGTCCCGTCTCACGGTGGAGCGAAGGCTCCCCGACCACGCCAAATTGAGCGCGTTCCCCATCCGGACCACGACCGTGCTCTGGCCCAGAGCGAGCGGCTGGTTCCGGCAGGGATTACTGATCCCGAACCCTGTCCAGCACCACGTGATCGTCCTGGACGGCTTTCACCTGGGCCTGGATCCCGGCCAGAGGGTGATCGTCACCGGCGAGCAGGACGACCTGAGAGCACCGTGACCAGCGAGGCACGGACCCTCAGAGGTGACGATCGAAGACGGCCTGACCGTCCTCACGTTCCATCGCGGGCTGGACTACGTCTACCGCCGGGACACGGTCCAGATCAACGCGAACGTGGCGCCCGCCACCCACAGGGAAGTCGATGCAGGAGGTGCTGGGCAGCGGCAGCGGCAGCCAGCCGTTCCAGAGCTACGTGCTGCGCGGGGCCCAGAAACCGCAGCCGCTCACGTACGTGAGCGCGGCCAACGAGAACGGCGCGGCCAGCACGCTGGAGATCCGCGCGAAGCGACCTGCTCTGGCGCGAGCGGCCGACGCTGTTCGGGCACGGGCCGCGCGAGCGCATCTACACGACCCGGACCGACCACCAGGGCCGCACGACGGTGACCTTCGGCGACGGCGCACCGGTGCGCGCCTGCCCAGCGGCTCCGAGAACGTCGGGGCCCGCTACCGGAAGGGGCTCCGGCGCCGCCGGCAGCCTCGAAGCACACCGCCTCACCCAACTCCCTCACGCGGCCCCTAGGGCCTGAAGGGCGCACCAACCCGCTGCCCGCCACGGTGGCGCCAACTGGAACGGCTGCGCGACGCGCGGCGCAACGCGCCCCTGACCGTGCAGACGCTGGGCCGCGTCGTGTCGCTCCAGGACTACGAGGACTTCGCGCGGGCGTTCGTCGGCATCGGCAAGGCCCTCGCCACCTGGACCTGGAACGGCAGCGTCGCGCGGCGTATTCGTGACCGTGGCGGGCGACGAGGGCGTGGAGGTGGAGCCGAACAGCGTCCTCAAGAACAACCTGGTGCGTGCGCTGCGCCGCGCGGGCGAGCCTCGGTTGCCGTTGACGGTCGCGACCTACCGCCCTCGCTTCTTCCGGCTGGTCGCCAGCCTGCGGATCGGAGGGCCACGAAGCGGAGGACGTGGTCGAGAGGGTGACCCGCCGGCTGCGCGCCCGGTTCTCGTTCGAACGGCGCGACTTCGGGCGGGACGTGATGCGCAGCGAAGTGATCGCCGTGATGCAGGACGTCCCCGGCGTGATTGCGGTGGACCTCGACGAGCTGCACGCGCGCGCGTGAAGGAAGGCCTCCGCGCGGTCCTGCGCGCCGCTGCGCCGGAGCCGAGGGCGGCAGGCCGTTGGGGCGGAGCTGCTGACGCTGGACCCGCGGCCCGTGCGCCTCACGGTGATCGAATGAGCCTCGACCTGGAGACGATCTACCGCTTGCTGCCCGCGTTCGTCCGCGTCCGCGACGGGAGCAGGGCGAGCCCTGCAGGCCCTGCTGGCGATCGTGGCCGAGCGGGTGGCGGTGCTGCGGGACGACCTGGAGCAGCTCTACGACGACCAGTTCATCGAGACGTGCGCGGAGTGGGTGGTCCCCTACATCGGCGACCTGGTCGGCGCGCACGGCGTGCGGCGGTTCAAGGGCGCGCGCTGCCAGCGCGCGCTGGTCGCCGACACCATCGCCGCCCGGCGCCGGAAGGACGGCGTCCGCGCTGCAGCGGCTGGCCTCCGACGTCACGCAATGGGACGCGACCGTCGTCGAGTACTTCGAGCGCCTCGCCACCACGCAACCACGTGAAGCACGTGCGGCCGGGCAACGTCATCATGCCCGCCGTGCGCAAAGGCGGAAGCCGCTGGACGACATCGGCACGGCGTTCGACCAGACCGCGCGGACGTTCGAAGCGCGGCGGGTGGCGACGGGACGCGGCCGCTACAACATCCCAGAACGTCGGGATCTTCCTCTGGCGCCTCGATGCGCACCGGCTGAGCCAGGTGCCGCCGCACGCGGTCGGCGGCCAGCGCTTCGTCTTCGACCCGCTCGGCTGGGAACGTCCCCTCTACGCCCGCCACGAGGACGACCCGCACCACGTGGCCCGGCCCATCTCCCGTCGCGCGCTGCACGCGGACCTTCTCCGACTGCGCGGCCGACCGCGGCCTGTATTCGCTTCTACGGCGTGGGGCGCGGCCTGGACATCCAGGTGGACGGGGCCTCGATCCCGGCGTCACAGGTGCGCTGTTGCGACCTGTCGGACGGGGAGGGCGGCGAATGGTCGCGAGGCGCCGGGCGACCGGTACGTGGTCGACCCCGTCCGAGGCCGGCTGATGGTTCCGTCCCTTCTGCCGGCAAGCGCGCGGTTGCGGGTGACGTTCCACCACGGGTTTCCCACGCAGGCCGACCTGGGCGGCGGCGAGTACGCGCGCGACCGCACTGTTCGTGTTCAGCCAGCCGTCGGCCCTGGTGTCGGCGCCATCGACGATCCAGTCGGCGCTCGACGGTCTGGCGGGTGAGGGTGCGGTGGAGATCGCCGACAACGAGATCTACGCCGAGGCGCTCACGGTCCATGCATCCGCGGGCCAGGCGGTCGAGCTGAGGGCCGGTGACGGCGCCCCGGCCGATCGTGCGCTCGGCGGGGCTCACCATCACGGCCGGCGAAGGCGGGGCGTGACGCTCAACGGCCTCGTGCTGGACGGCGGTGGCGTGCACGTGCCGGCCGCGGGAAATCGGCTGGAGACGCTGCGCTCTGCGCCACTGCACGATCGCCGCCGGCGTCGGACCGGCGCTCACGATCGACCTGCCCGACTGCACCGTGGAGATCGAGTCCCGCAATCCTGGGCGGCATCCGGCGCCGTCGAGGACGCGGTCGTGCAGGTGTCGGACGCGCATCGTCGACGCGGGATCCGAGGACGCGGAAGCGCTGTGCGGGCGGCTGGACGACGAGCCGGGCGCCGTGCTGCTCGTGCGCAACTCACGCTCATCGGCCGCGTCCACACGCGCATCCTGAGGTCGGCCACCAACGCGATCTTCCTCGCCCGGCCGGGTCCGCTCAGATCCGCTTCGGGGCGCCGGTACGGGCCAGAGCGGCTGCAGGAGGGTGGCGTCCGCTTCTCCTACGTGCCGCCCGGATCGCGCGTGCCGCGGCGGTACAACTGCCAGCCGGCTGGAGAGGCGATTGACGACCGCGTGCGGCCGGTTGCTCGCCTCGCGCCGTCCCCGGCGACCCCGACTACGGCCAGCTCAGCGTCCGCTGCCCGGTCGCGGATCCGCGAGGGCGCCGACGACGGCGCCGAGATGGGCGCGTTCCACGACTCTTCCAGCCGCAGCGCGTGGGCAAGCCTGGCCGCGCGCCTGGAGAGACACCTGCGGTTCGGACTCGAAGCCGGGATCTTCTTCGCCAGTTGAGCGGGAGGCTCGAATGCCAGGCGACTACAGCCGGAGAACGTTCGTTCGGAGAAGCACTACGCCGGCGTGCAGGCGCAGGGACGCGTCCTGGCCGACGCGGACGTCAATGAGCAGCTCGAGATCGGCCTGCACCGTACGCAGCTCGAGGCCCCGGGACACGATCGGGCCCTCCGGCGCTGCGAAGGACGGCGAGGGCTTCCGCGTCGCGACGACACCGGACGGCGCCGATCTGTTCCTGGCTCCCGGCCGTGCGTACGTGGGCGGCCTCCATGTGCGAGCTGGAAGCGACAGGCGTGCCGCTGTCGTTTCCGGCCGAGGCGGGCGTCGACCAGGCGGCGTCGCCGATCACCTGATCGCCGACGGACGCCCGCTCGCGAGGCCGGGCAATGGGTGCAGATCCTCGCCCAGGCCGAGAAGGTGAAGACGATCGTCCGGCTGATCGACGTCGATGCCGAGGCGCGGATGCTGCGCTTCAGCACCGACGTCTCGTCGCTTCCGCGCCCTCCAGGCGCCGGTCGTCCGCCAGCATGACCACCTATCATCACTCCAGCGCGATCTGCCCGCGCCGGCGCTGGTCGGCCGTGCTCAGCCCGCCCGGGTTCCAGGCCCTCATCCTGGAGGACGGCAGCTATCTCGCTACCTGGAAGCCTGGACGCGCGGAGAGGTCACCGCGCCGTGATCCCGCCACATCCGCGGAGGTGGCTCTCGGCGGCCGGACACCGGCACCCGCATCCAGACGGTCTGCGCAGCTCAAGCTGCAGAGAGGTCACGTCGGCGGGAGCGCCGGGTGCGCGACCTCCTTCCCCGAGTGGGACGCCGGTGGCGGCCCGCCACCGGGCTCGTGACCGCGCGGGCGATCACGAAGGAGGAGGCCGACACACGGCCTGCGCGCGTGTCGGCCCAGAGCCGTTTCGCGGGCTGGAGAACCAGCTGTCACCGGGTGGAGATCCAGAAGGGTGGGGGCCGCGATGCGGCCGACGTTCAAGTGGTCGCGCGAGAACGCTACCCGTGGAGACGCGGATCACGGTCGGCGGCGACATCCGGCCGAGGACCTGGGCCGGGACGAGAGCTCGCCGGCTTCAAGGGCGGCAACTGGGTCGATCGTCGACGAGGCGGCGGCGCTCTGCGGTACGCGCATCCGTTCTTCCAGATCGAGCCGCCGACCAGGACACGCGCGAGATCAAGACCGCCGCGTGGCGGATCGCCGCCTTCGCGGGGCCAGCTGGACCTGACGCTGCGGCGCTGGGACCAGACCGGTGTCGGCGCCACTGCGGACGGATCGCGATGACCGCGGACTGGATCGAACTCGAGGACGGTGTCAGGTGGCTTTCCGACGGGCTCTATCGCCCCGGGGGACTACTGGTTTCGATGCCCGCCCGCACGTCGACGGGCGACGTCGAGTGGCCTCCGTTCGAGGTGCCGAACCTGAACCCGATCGCGCAGCCGCCGCTGGGCATACCGCGCCTCACTACTGCCGGCTGGCGCTCGTCACGGTGGCGGGCGGTGCGATCACCGCCACCGACTGCCGGCCCCGCTTCCCCGCGTTTCACCGACATCGACCGCGTCCGACGTCGGCTACGACCCGGCGCGCTGCCACCCGCTCGCCGGTGCCACCACGGTGCAGGAGCGCTCGACATCCTCTGCCATCGCGGCAGCGGCACCTGCACGCTGGTCGCGCGTCGCGGCGACGACGTGCAGGCGCTGTTCGACCTCATCCCGGCCGGCGGCCATGCCGAGGTCTGCTTCCCCATGGGCCTCTTCAAGCTCGACCGCACGGTGGTGGTGAAGGGCAATGGGCCGACTGAAGGTCAGCGGGGCCGGTCCCGGCGACGGTGCTGAAGGCGATGATGTCCAGGCGGCTCTGCGCTTCGAGGAGTGCGCATCGGTGGTCGTGCGCGACCTGGCGGCCGAGGGCTCGGACTCGGAGCTTCCGGAGGATGTGAAGGGCTGAACGGGCCGCTCACCTTCCAGGACTGCATGGAAGTGAGCGTCGAGGACGTGCACCTCCGGTGCGCCGGCGGCCCGGCCCGCTCGGCCACCTGCGTGACCGTGCGCAACTCCGGCGCGCGGGGACGGGGGACCGCTCCGCCCGTCGGTCCACGTCGCGAACTGCCGGCTCGAGGTGGGGAACCTGCAGACGGGCGTGCTGGTGGTGAACGCCGCCCGCGTGGACGTGCGCGCGAACGCCTGATCGTTGCGTCAAGCCGGCCCAGCAGGGCGTGGGAAAGCTGGTCCTCGACAAGCGGTCACACTCGCGGCCCTGCGCGGCAGCCTGGTGGCGAAGGCCGTGCTCGGTATCGAAGCCCCGCGCGGGCGCGCGCGACGAACGCCATAGGTGACCTTCGGCTCGCACACGGTGCTGTCTCCAGACCCCGCCGGCGCTCAAGAAGTGAGTGGCAGAAGATCATCACCGCGCGCCCACCGGTGGAACGGGCCAACGGGCCCCAGGTGATGGCCCACATCAAGGAAGACGGCCGCGGCCATGCTAGTCGACCCGCAGCTGCGCGCTGAGCCCCAAGCTCGCCGAGTGGTTCGGCGCGCTCGCGCGCCACCGACGAGGCGATCGGCTTCCAGGGCATCGTGGTGGCGGGACACGTGGCCCGCGAGGTGCGCATCGTGGACAACAGCATCCACGGGTTCCTGCAGGGCGTGCACGTCGGGGTCAGCCATCGGGTTGCGTCCCAGGATGGTACCCGCCTCGCGCACGGACCACGCGGGCACCGTGTCCATCACGGGCAACGTGGTGCAGATCATGGTCGCGGCGGACTCGGTGCGCCGCGAGCGCCACGGCATCTTCGTCGGGAACTGCGAGAGCCTCCGTCATCGAGCACAACGTGGTGCGGCAGCGACGTCCAGGGATCCGCGAGCGTGGCCATCGACGGCGCGCGCATCCCCACGGCTTCCTGGGCCAGGCGGGTCATCGTCCGCCACAACCACGTGGTCGGCTTTCCCACCGGGCTCAGCCTGACGCCGCGGTATCCCCTGCCCGGAAACCGAACGCGGTGCTGTGTGGCTGGTGGCGGAGAACGTCTTCCAGGGCGCGCAGAAGGCGTTCCGCCTGCTCGGGACCGCCACGCCGGCGTCGGTCACCACGGCAACCGCGCGTCCGCCTAGCCAGGCGGGTCGGTCTCGGCGGCGACGCGGTACGCGTCGAGCAGGCCGGGGGCAAGGCGGCCGGCGGATCGACGAGTGACCAGCCTGGCACGGTCGAGGAACGACCCCGCCTCAGAACCGCCAGGCGTTGCGGCCGTGCCGGACGTATACGAACACGCCGGGGTTGTGAGTCGCAGCAACCGCCGGCCGCGGCTGATGGCGCGTCGCAGCAGCCCCGCGTCCTCGGCCAGGGTCCACCTCGGGGTACCGGACGCCGGCGTCCCAGATCGCCTTTGCGGAAGACGAGCGTGCCGCCGTGCACGTCACCCACGAACATGCGGCGGTGCAGGTCGTCCGACGTGGTCCACGACGCCGCGCGCCAGCCTCCAGCACGAACGCGTTCGCGAGGCCGGTGAGGTCCGCGGTGCCCCGCAGGATGGGATCGACCTGGTAGCGCAGCCGCTCCGGCGCGTACCAGTCGTCGTCGTCCCAGTGCGCGATCAGCCTCGCCCCGGGCCTGCTGGCGGCCGGGTTGCGCGCTGCGCCGACGGCCAGCGCGCTGCGGGAGACGGACGTAGCGTACGTCGGGCTCGCCCTCGATCCAGGTCTCCCACCGGGTCGCGGCCGTCGTCCACGACGATGAGTTCTTTTGCGCGGATAATCCTGGGCCCGGAAGTGGCGGAGCGCCAGGCGTAGGTCAGGCGCGGCGGTCGCCGGTGGGCATGATGCACGACACCAGCGGGAACGCCGCCGCCGGCGCACGTCCGGCGGGTCCAGGTCGGACGCCCATCAGCGCGTGGATGCGCGGTCTACCGCGGCTCGTCGCGCCACCAGCAGCCGGCGGTCAGCTTGGGGCTGGCGCTTCGCGCCGTGGATCATGGCCACGCATAGCGCGGGATCGTCCAGGTCGCGCACGCGCGGGCGCACCGCCCCACAGGAAGCGCGAGTCCTCGCCGCGATCTGCACGTCGGCAAGGGGTGCCGCTCCCAGCAGGTGCGCCGATAGGCGAGCGTGTTGCCCGAGACCCACGCCCGGTGCGCGCCGCGCAGGAAGGTGTACATCCAGGCGCGGTCCCGCGACCCTCGTAGTAGTAGATGCGGCTGCTGCCGCGGGCGTCAGCTTCGCCGGACGCTTTCGGGAGCCTGCCGTCGCAGGCGTGAGGGCGGATACCAGTCGTCGTCGTCCAGTGCACGATGTACGCGCCCGACGACTGGCCGCACGCCAGGTTGCGCTTGGCTCCGATGGACAGCCGCGCCTCCAGCCGCAGGTAGCGGATGCGCGGGTCGGCAGGCAGCAGTCGGAGACAGGATCGCGGCCGTCGTCCACGACCAGAAGCTCCCGCGCGGGGATAGTCCTGGCAGGAAGTAGCGGACGGCGCGGGGCACGAAGGTGCGCCGGTCGTGCGTGAGGCATGATGCAGGTGACGAGCGGTGCCTCCGCCACCGCGACGGCCACCCAGGACTGCGGCTCACGGATGCGGCGATCAGGTCGCGCGCGCGAAGTGCTCGCGGCGTCGCCGCGGCAGTGCGCGCTCGTAGGCTCCGGCCTGCGCCTGGCAACCGCAGGCCGCAGAACTGTCCTGGTAGAGGCGGCGCGACGGCCTCGAACAGACGCGCGGCTCTCCTCGAGCCGTCGCCGCGGCGTGAAGGGCAGCCGATGGACGTAGGCCGCGCATGCCCACACGCCGCGGAAGCCGGCCCGCGCGGCGCGCACGTTGTAGTCCATCTCCCAGCGGGGCCCAGGCCCGTAGTCCTCGTCCGGCAGCGCCGATGCCGTCGACGACCTCCCGGCTGCACCGCGTAGCAGAAGTCGGCCAGGCTGTGGAGCGGTTCCAGCACGCGCGTCTGGCCGGAAGCGGCGGGCGGCCACCTGTGCCGCCGCCGCCACGACGGCGACGGGCAGAAGTCCGCGACCTGAGGGGAACGCGCCCTGCTCGTTCAGGAGCGGTTGGTGGACGGCCCGCGGGCCATTCTGCGATCGGCGTCGAGCGCCGCCAGCAGGTGATCCAGCCAGCCGGGCTCGACCAGCGACCGCGCTTTCGAGCAGGACCAGGTGCGGGGCCGCGCTGGCCCGGACCAGACGGTTGAAGCACGCCGCTGCGCCCGACGGCTCGGTGCGGTGGCGTCCTGCGCGACGTCGTGCAGCCGCGCGAGATGCGCCCGGGTGGGCGCGTCCGCCCCGCATCCGGCAGCAACAGGAGATCGTAGGGACCGCTCGTGTGCGCACGCACGCTGGCCAGCGTGGCGGCGAGCCGCTCGGGACTCCGCGTGGACGTGGACGCCGATGGCTGCGCGCGTCAGTGTCGAGGCGGAACGAAGTAGTCGGGCCGCAGCTCGACGGCGCAATCCTGCTCCCGCAGGGACCTGCTCCGGATCACCCGCGGGCCAGGGGGCCGGCGGGACTGCGCTCGCGGACGGCGCGATCCAACCGCAGCAGTGCCCCGCGGCTGGCCCGCGAACGCGCCCGCACCTCGCGCCATCGAGCACGGCATCGGGAGCGCACGCATCGAGCGCGCCGAACACCGCCTCCACCGGGGCGCGCACGGCGACGCCGGGCTCGGGGCAGGAAGGTAGTGCCACGCTTCGGCGAACGAAAGCGGCGGCGCAGAGCACCTGCCCGCGCATCGGCGCCCTCGCGCAACGGGCGCGCGGAAACCGCCGCGGCCCCCTGCTCGCCAGCAGCGCGCGGCGCGCCGTTGTCCATCCGGGTATCGATCACCGCGCAGAGCGCTACCTGTTGCGTGCGTGCGAAAGGAAGCCAGCGCGGAGGCGAGAGCACTCGCGGTTGGCCGTCGGAGCGAGGGCGACGATGCAGCTCGACGTCTGGGGACGACTGCGCGGAGGCGTGATCTCGTGGCCGTCAGGCAATCGGTCGCGGCCTTCGGGGTCCACGGGTTCCGGCCCCGGGCCAGCTGGGAGTCGGAGCCGGACCGTGTGGCAGTGCTCGAAGCGGCTGGTGTTGACCGACAGCGCCAGGCGTCGGGTGCGCAGAGGCGCACGCAACCAGCTCGCGCGGCTCCTCGCCCACCCGCACATCGAGGGCCGCGGCGGCTTCGCGGCCATCGGCCAGCCACCGGGAAGTCCGCCTTCGAGTCCCGGGCATCGTCGTTCAGGGCCACCCAGCAATGCAGCGCGCGTCGAACGCCAGCGTCCAGGTCGAAAACCAGGACCGAAAGGCGCATGCGCGCTCAGCGCGCGCGGCGTAGCCGCTCTGCGCCACCCGGGCCTCCAGCCCCTCGTAGCCGAGAGCTCCCCAGTGCCCAGGCTCCCGTAGCCGAGCTTCAGCCCGACCGGCGCCAGCTCATCCAGATACACGGAAGCGGCTCCTGTGCTCCTAGGTACTTTGTGCCGGCCCCGGCCGTTGAAGTGGAGCAGCCCGCGCCAGGTCGCTTTCCAGAACGCCTGCCAGCCGTCGCCGAGGAAGTCCACCTCGCTGGCAAGATCGAGCTGCACGTTGTAGAGCGAATCGAGCTCCATCCCGCAACGCAGACGCGCCAGCGCCAGAGTTTGAGATGAACTGGTTGCGCCACCACACGTCCTGCCTCTCGTCGACCCAGCCGCGGGGCGCCAGCTCCAGCTCCGGATGACGTCGTCCACGGCCAGCAAGCGCGGCGCGGCTGCCAGCGAACGCTCCGTCGTTCACGACCAGCGGATATCCGGCTCCACCCGCGGTCCTGCCGAGACGCGCGCGAAATCCGTCTCACGGCCACCGTACACGAGCTCCAGCGCTGGTCGCAGATCCTGAGGCTCGCGGCCATTGGCCTCGCGGGAGGCCAGGACGGTGTTCCCAGGGCTGGCCTCGAGGGCCGAGAAGACGGGGCGCAGGTCACCGATGACGAGCATGTCGGCGTCGAGGCAAAGGAACTGGCCCGCGTCCACCAGCGAGGGGCAGGGTGTAGAGCGCCGACTTCACGGTCGCGTTGAGGCGAGCCACCGACCGGCACTCGATCACGTACGCATCGTGGCGGGCGGCCACGTTGCGGCACCGCTCGTCGGCGTCGACCAGCATGACGACCAGCAAAGCATCGGCGCAGCGGCAGCCGTTGGCGCCAGGGACCCGAGGAGATCGTCGAGCAGCGGCTCGGAACCCGGCCGACGCGATGGTCGCGATGCAGCGTTCGGCCCGCGGCCTGACCTCGAGGTGCGCCGGATCTGCGTGCGGGCCAGACAGTCCGCGACCCACTCGAGCGGAGCCTCCGCTCCCAGAGCGGATCCAAGCCAGACGGCGTGGCAGCCGTTCCAGTGGCAGGTGCGGACGGTCAGCTCGAGGATGCGCGCCCCCCGCAACGTCGGCCTACCAGCGGGCGCGCGCCGCTCTCGCCGCACGGCCGCCGCGTGGCGACGCGGCGGCCGATCGGCCCGCACCTCGAAGTCGGCGTGCGTCGATCCAGCGGAACGTCGTCGTTGACCGCGACCCGGCACGGGAAGCGTTGCCGGCCTCGCAGCGAATAGGACACGTGCGCGGGAGGGTGGCTGCTGACGGCGTGTTCGGGCGTGTGGCCGCACAATCGAGACGCGCTTGCCCTCGCAGCCGAGGCTGCCCCGCACGCCCAGGGCGCCATAGCCGACGGTCGCCCGGACCGGCCGAACCGCATCCAGCCAGCACCAAGCTGACCCCACACGGCCGAAGGCCGATCTAGTGCGCGGTCCCGGATTGAGCAGCGACGAGAAGAAGGAAGAGGGCGAGCCGCAAAGCGGCTCGCCCACACGGCCTAGGGATTCGAACCCCTTCAAATGCTTCGTTCAAGCAGACATCGGGAGGCTCAGGGAAAACCCCGAGGGGACTCCGTAGACCACCATCCCTTGCACGCTGACTCAATACCAAGAGACGACTGTGCGATCCAAGAGTACACGCACCACCAAGGCTGTCAGAGACGCTTTTACGATGGAGCGGATGGCATCTTTCGTACATATCTGCCGGTGCGGTGATCAGCTCTAGACGTGCTGCTCGGCCCCGGGCTGGTCCACTACCGTTCCCCCTGGCAAAGCCGCAGCGCTCGACGAGGGCCCTGAACCGGGGATCGGACCTGTAGGCGTCCCATCTGGGATCGACCGGCAGGAAGACCAGATCGGACGTCCGCGTGCCTCGAGGCGGCGGTCGAGCGAGGCCAAGGCCGCGTCCCGCTCGCCCCAGGCCCGCCTGCACTTGAGCGCGATGGTATCACGGGGGACGTAGCGCTCTCCCGACAGGGATTCGAGCGTCCGCAGGATGTCGCGCTGCCTCGGCCGCACGCCCCATCCGGGCGAGGACGTGGCCCCTGAAGGCCATCGTCTTGGCGCTGCCGCTCGGGAGAGGCGGGCTCGCATCTCTGGAACGCCCTCGAACGCAAGGTCGGGCCTGCCCAGCCGCTCCTCCGCCTGTCCCAGCTCGATGTGGGCCGATCCAGAACCCGGGATCGACAACGACGGCCTGCCGCGCGTGCTGGACGGCCGACGCGTGATCGCGGGCCTGAACGCGAACTGCGACGACATCCGCATGGTTCATCGCGTAGAACGGGTCCAGCCCGCGTGCGTGGCGAAAGAATGACGGCCTTCGCCTCATCCTGCCGGCCACTCTGGGAGAGGACGTGGCCAGGGTAACGGTGCGACGACGTCGTATCCGGGTCGAGGGCGATCGCCCGCCGCAACGCCGCCTCCGCTGCCGGGCCGGTCCCAGTCGAGGTGGAAGGCGATGATCCCCAGCGAGGTCTGCGCCTCGGCCAGGCGCGGGTCGGCCCGCACCGCGTGCGCGAGCCGCCTCGCGTGCGCGGGCGGCGATCTGGAGGGAGGCACGTCGCTAGTTGGATCGGGCTGGCGGCGAGGCGTTGGCGATGCCGGACCACGCGAGCTGCCGTAGTTCGGGTCGAGCACGATCGCGCGCTCGTGACACTCCGATCGCCCGGCTGTTGGTCGCGGGCTGGAGCTGATTCCACAGGTACCGCCCCCGCAGGTACAGGTCGTACGCATCGGCATTGCGCGTGTGGCGGCGCGCCAGGGCGTCGAGGCGCTCGGGAGACAGGCGCAGCCGGATCTGACTCGGCGATCGCCGTGCTGATCTCCCTTGCAGTCCGAGCACGCTGGTCGGCTGCCGATCGTAGAACGCCGACCACACCTGCGTCTGGTCGCGCACCCGCACGAGGCGCGACGTGATGCGCAGCCCCGTACCCCTCCGCTCGGATCGACCCCTCCATCAGGTGAGTCGGCGCCAGCTCGCGGCCGATCTCGGCCAGCGACTTCCGGGTGCCCTTGTAGGCCAGCGTCGAGGGTGCGGCCGATGACGCTCAGGTGCTCGGGATCGATCTGTCCGAACGAGGCGATGGTCTCCTCGGCCAGGCCGTCGGCGAGGTATCTTCGCGCTCGGCGTCGCCGCTCAGGTTCCTCGAGCGGCAACACGGCCACCGTCACCCCGGGCGGCTCAGCTGGCGCGCGGCGCAGAGCCACGCGCCGACGCCGGCCAGCAGCCGCCGCCGCGAGCAGTGCCCCGCCGAAGTACGAACGACGGCGCGTCGAGCGTCGCTCGGGGGCCGCGGAAACGGCGGGCGCCGGTCCTGACGTCGGCAGGATCTCCACGGGCGCGATGAAGCGATAGCCCTTCCCCGGCACCGTCTCGATGCATGCCGGGGCCTCCGGCGAGCCGCTCAGGGCCTGACGCACCTTGCGGATGGCCGTGTGGACACCCGTTTCGACGTCGACGAACACGTCCTTCCCCCACAAGCGATCGACGATGTCGCTGCGCGAGAGGAGCTGGGACCGACGCTCCACCAGCAGGATCAGGAGGTCCATCGGCTGCCGTTCCAGCCGGACCGGGTGGCCGTTGCGGCGGAGCTGGTAGGCGGGCCAGGTCGAAGCTCTGAAATCGCGGAAGCGGAGTGTCTCGCGCGAATCGGTCGCAGGCATGGCTCGGGTCAGGCCCTCTACAGTGCCATAAGCTCTCCTCGGCTGTGCCACTTTGCCGCGTCAGGGAGAGATCCAGGAGTCTCCTCCAGGGCTTTCTCTACGGCGACCCACGATGCGGGAGCCCCAGGGTTAGCGCCAGGGGTTGGCAAGCGGGGCGTCGGTGCCCGGCACCGCCACCCGAAAAGGAGATCGATCAGTGCCGATCAAGACCGCTTTCGACGTCGCGATGACCGCTGGCTTCGCAGTCCTCCTGACCCTGAATGGCCCGCAACGCGCGCGAGCGCCGATGAGCCCAGAGGCGAGGCGGAGCTCACGGATGCCGACGCCTCCTCCGTATCGGACGCGGAGTGCTCGGATCGCACCCTGCGCGGCGACTATGCGTTCGCCATCGACGGGACGATCTTCACCCCGGCCAGTTCCCTCCTGCTCCGTGGCGTCGCCATGACTCATTTCGACGCGGCCAGCGGGAACCTGAGCCAGGTCGACTTCGTGACGCCTCAACGGCGTCGCCCGGCGGCTCCGGACTGGAGGCCCGGCACCGGGACCTACGAGATCAATCCGGACTGCACGGGAAAGGCGCAGATCCTTCCCGTCGGGGCTCCTCCTTTGAACCTGCGCCTGGTCGTGGGAGATCGTGGGCGGCAGCTCTGGACAGTCGTGATCGGCAACGCGACTGGCAGCATGGGGACCAGGGTTCGCTAGAACGTTGCCGCCCAGCGCGGGCTCTGCCCGCGCTGGGCGCGTGGTTCTCGCTACGTACAGGTGGGAGCCGCGACCCTGACGCGCTCCATCCCCGCGTGTAGACGTTGAACCGCTCTGCACGCAGGAACCCGATGAGCGTCAGGCCCGAACTCGCGGGCCACCGCGATGGCGAGGCTGGCTGGGCGCGGAGACGGCGCAGACCACCGGCGCGCCGGCCATCAGGCTCTTCTGCAGGATCTCGAAGCTGGTCCGCCCGCTGACCATCACGATCTGGCCGCTGAGCGGCAGCTCGTCCTTCCAGCAGGGCCCAGCCGACGAGCTTGTCGAGCGGCATTGTGGCGGCCCACGTCCTCGCGCGCAGCGAGGAGGTTCCCCTCCGCATCGAACAGCCCGGCGGCGTGGAGCCCTCCCGTGGCGGCGAAGATCCCTCGCCCGGCCCTGAGCTTCTCGGGAAGCGCGCGGATGCACGTCCGGATCCACGACGGGCCGGGCGCGATCTACGGGGCGCCGCGGATCTTCAGCGCCTCGAGGCTGGCCTTGCCGCACACGCCGCAGGCGCTGGTCGTGCAGAAGTGGCGCTCCAGCGCCTGCCAGGTCGGGCAGCACGCCGCGGCGCAGGTCCACCTGGACGATGTTGTAGCGCTTGTCCTCGTCGAGGTCCGCGTCCGTGCAGTGCGAGATCGCGACGATCTCCTCGCGGCTGCCGGACGATGCCTTCTCCGTAGAGGAACCCCGCCGCGCAGCTCGAAGTCGGCGCCCGGCGTCCGCATGGTGATCGCGACCGTGCGCTGGCGGGGGTCCTGGCCGCGGCAGGTGAAGACGGGCACGGGGCCCGACGCGCTCGGCGAGCCCCGCCGTCAGTCGGATCTCCGAGCGGCTCCTCGGTCGCGACCTGGTCCTGCCGGAGCTCGGCCGCTCTCCCCGACGACCCAGACCCGGGCACTGCTCTCGCTGTCGGGACGGAGACCCATCTCGAAGTAGACTATTCCCGGCGGTCTGTCGGAGCAAGCCCCGCCCTCGAAGCGGCCGGGGGTATGCATGCGCTCACGCGCTTCGTCGACACTCTAGGTGAGACCGAGCGGATGAAGGTGATGGAGCGCGTGGGCGAGCCTTCCGCGACCAGGACCTTCCCTTCCGCCCGCACCCCACCGAACCGCCGTGGCCTGCAGCGTGCTGGAGCACATGGTGCACCAGTGCCTGAGCGAGGATGCCTGGTTCAGGAAGATGCTCGGCATCGACGCGGGCGCGAGCCCGCTGCCGGAGAAGGAGACGCGCGGGGTTCCTGCGGCAGTACGCCAGGACTCGCGCGAGCGCCTCGACGCGTTGCGCAGCCGGCTCGGACGAGTGGTGGGAAGAGAGCGCCCCCTTCTTCGAGGAGCGCGCCGCTCGCGCGCCTGGATCCTGAGTGCGGAGGATCGCGCACACGTCCCACCACCGCGGCCAGCAGACGGCGCTGCTGGGATGCTGAACCACGACGTCTACAGCACGTACGGGCCGACCGCGGACACCGGGGGCCTCTGGGACCGAGAGCGCGCGCCCACCTCTACGCCTACGCCGCGACGACGCGGCCCTGCTCCAGGGCGAGGCGGCGGGCGGAGCCAGTCGCGGCGCTGCCCTCTGGGCCCGGCGCCCGGCCGCCGACGGAGAGGCCTGGCGTGTGTGGGCGACCTCGGCCTCCTGCCCGAGGTTCGTTTCAAGGTGGCGGTCGCTTCGGGCAGGGGCGGCGTGGGGAAGTCCACCGTCCACCGCGAACCTTGCCGTGGCCCTGGCGCGCATAGGGCTACCGCGTCGGCCTCCTGGACTGCGGACATCTGACGGCCCTCTCGCAACAGATGATGATGGGGGTCGACGAGAAGCCCTACGTCGACAAGAACGTGACCATCGCCTGGTGCCCATCCGGCGCCACGGCGTCGCCGTGGCTACCCTCGGCGCCCTGATGGAGGTCGACCAGCCCGCGGTCTGGCGGGGGGCCGATGCGTGATGAAGGCGGTCGACCAGCTCCCTGCCGGCGTGCGCTGGGGTCAGGACTTCCTGCTGGTGGACCTGCCGCCGGGAACGCGGCGACGTGCAGCTCTCCATCACGCAGCGGATCGCTTTGAGCGGCGCCATCATCGTCACGACGCCCCGAGGACGTCGCGCTCATCGACGCGCGCAAGGGCCTGGCCATGATGCGCAGAATGGGAGTCCCCGCGCTGGGCCTGGTCGAGAACATATGCCACTTCGCGTCTGCCCCGCAGTGCGGCCACGACGAGGCCATCTTCAAGCGCGGGGGCGGGAGGCGACGCGCCGAGCGGATGGACATCCTGTTCCTCGGCGGAGATCCAGATCGACCCCAGGGTCGCGATCGGCGGCGAGCAGCGGCCAGCCGGATCGTCGTGAGCGGCACCCAGACTCTCCCGCGGCCTCGTCTACAGGTGGCGATCTGCGGAGAGCCTCGCCGCGGGCTGCCGGACGCGGCGGCTCCTGCCGGCCCGTCGGCCGAGATGATTTCAGAAAAGGGTTGACGCGCCGTTTCGCCTGGATATTAACTGGCTGGGAAGTCAATCGACCGGAGGCAACCATGCGCCGGCGTACCTTCCTCAAAGCGACCAGCCGTGGGGAGAGCCGTTGCCCTGGGCTTCGACGTCTCGAAGGCCGAAGCCGAGATGCGCGAGCTCAAGATCGCGCGCACCACCGAGACGCGGAGCACCTGTCCCTACTGCGCCGTCTCCTGCGGCGTCATCATCCACACCCTCGGCGACAAGGCGAAGAACGTCGCGCCGGCGGTGGTGCACGTGGAGGGCGACCCCGACCATCCGATCAGCCGCGGCTCGCTCTGTCCCAAGGGCGCCACCGCTCAAGGACGACATCACGCCACAAGAACCGGCTGACCGCGCCCAAGGTCCGCCGCCCGGGGTCCGAGCGCTGGGAGGACATCTCCTGGGACGAGGCGATCGCGAGGATCGCGCGCCACATCAAGGACACGCGCGACCGCACGTTCGTGGCCAAGAACGCCAAGGGCCAGGTGGTCAACCGCACCCCGGGCATCGCCATGATCGGCGGCTGCACCGACACCAACGAGTTCAACTTCCTCCAGTGGAAGGTCATGACGGCCTCTGGGGGTCCCGTACCGGGACACCCAGGCCCGTGTTTGACACGGCCCCACGGTGGCCAGTTTGGCCGCCACGTTCGGACGGGGGCGATGACCAATGGCTGGGTGGACATCAAGAACACCGATGTCATCCTGGCCATGGGCGGCAATCCCGCCGAGAACCACCCCGTCGGCTTCAAGTGGTTCATCGAGGCGAAGCGCAGGCCCGTAACGCGCAGCTCGTCGTCGTCGACCCGCGCTTCACGCGCACGGCGGCGGTGGCCGACGTCTACGCCCCGATCCGCGCGGGCACGGACATCGCGTTCCTGCTCGGGCTCATCCGCTACGCCATCGAGAACAAGCCGCTACCACGAGGACTACGTCAAGATCCACACCAACGCGCCCGTACCTGATCGGCGAGAAGTACGACTTCCAGCGGACGGCCTCTTCTCCGGCTTCGACGAGGCGAAGGGCGACTACGCCAAGACAGGCCTGGGCCTACCGAGGCCGGACGAGAAGACGAAGGCCTACAAGGTGGATCCCGACGCTGCGAGGATCCGCGCTGCGTCTTCCAGCTCCTCCGGAAGCCACGTCGACGCGCTACACGCCGGAGACGGTGGAGCGGATCTGCGGCACCCCGAAGGACGCGTTCCTCAAGGTGGCCGACGTCGTGACGTCGACCGGCACCGCGGAGCGCGTCGGCACGATCACGTACGCGCTCGGCTGGACGCAGCACTCGACCGGCGTGCAGATGATCCGCGCGGCGGCGATGCTGCAGCTCCTGCTCGGCAACGTGGGCCGGCCCGGCGGCGGCGTCAACGCCTTCCGCGGCCACTCCAACATCCAGGGCGCGACCGACATCGCCGGCACGTTCGAGATCCTGCCCGGCTACCTGAAGACGCCCGCCGGCCCGCTCGCCAACGCTGAAGGACTACCTCGAGAGCGCCGTCCCCACGACGCTCAACAAGCAGGCGTGGGCCATCGATGAACTACTGGAGCAACTACCCGAAGTTCATGGTCTCGCTGCTCAAGGTCGCCGTACGGCGACGCCGGCCACGCAGCGACAACGACTGGGGCTACTCGCTGGCTGCCCGAAGGTGGACGGCAACTACTCCTGGATGTTCATCTTCGACGACATGTACCGCGGCTCGTCAACGCGCGCCGGCGGCCACGAGCCCGGCCCCGAAGGGCTCATCACCTTCGGCATGAACCCGGTGGGCCTCGGGCCCAGCTCCAAGAAGATGGTGGCGGCGCTCTCGAAGCTGAAGTGGCTGGTCGTGGTCGAGAACGTGCGAGACGGAGACGGCCGCGTTCTGGAAGGCGCCGCCGGAATACGGAGGGCCGCCGGCCGTCCGCAGATCCCGACCGAGGTCTTCCTCGCTCCCCGCCGCCGACTTCGCCGAGAAGGACGGCACCTTCACCAACTCCGCGCGCTGGATGCAGTGGAAGTGGAAGGCCCTCGATCCGCCGGGCCAGGCCAGGACCGACCAGGAGATCCTGGCCCGCATCTTCCTGGCGGTGCGCGACCTGTACGTCAAGGAAGGCGGGCGCGCTGCCCGAGGCGGTCGCTGAACGTCTCCTGGAGCTACACGCAACCCGGTGAGCCCCGACCTCGGCGAGGTGCTCAAGGAGATCAACGGCAAGGCGCTGGCCGACGTCCACGATCCCGACGGATCCAGACGAAGACGCTCAAGACCGCCGGCCAGCAGCTCGACGGCTTCGACCAGCTCCAGCGACGACGGCTCGACGATGTGCGGCAACTGGCTCCACTCCGGCGTGCTACACCGAGGCCGGAAACATGGCCGCAGCGCCGCAACACCGGCCGACGATCCCTGGGCCTCGGCATGTACCACCAGCTGGGGCTTCTCCTGGCCGGCCAACCGGCGCGTCATGTACAACCGCGCCTCGGCCGACGCGGACGGCAAGCCGTGGGACCCGCAGCGCGCGGGCATCCAGTGGAACGGGACAGGCGTGGACGGGCGACGTGCCGGACATCAAGCCGGACGCGCCGCCCGGCACGTTCGGCGCGTTCATCATGCTGCCCGGAGGGCGTGGGCGCGGCTGTTCTCCGCCGGCCTCAACGACGGGCCGTTCCCCGAGCACTACGAGGCGGTCGAGGCGCCGATCGACGAACCCGCTCCACCCCAAGGTGACGTCGAACCCGGTCGTCGAAGCGGTTCGCCTCGGACAAGGACGTCTACGGCACGCAAGGAGGACTTCCCCATCGTCTGCACGACCTACCGGCTCACCGAGCACTTCCACTACTGGACGCAGCATCACCACGACGGCAAGCTGAACGAGATCCAGCCGGGCTTCTTCGTCGAGATGCCCGGAAGAGCTGGCCAGGCAGAAGGGCATCGCCAACGGCGAGCAGGTGACAGGTGATCTCGACGCGCGGCTAGATCCAGGGCGTGGCCATGGTCACGAAGCGGCTGCGACCCGCTGCAAGGTCGACGGCAAGGAGCGTCTGGCAGATCGGGTTCCCGATCCACTGGGGCTTACGCAGGCGATCCCGAAGGCCACACCGGCCCGCTCGCCAACACTGCTCACGCCGTCCGCGATGGACGCCAACACCTGGACGCCGGAGTACAAGGCCTTCCTCGTGCAGCTCGAGAAGGCCTAGAGGAGGAGCCATGGCCATCCATGAGCTCGAGATCCGCCGCTCGTCCGCCTCGCGTCGTGGGGAAGCACGACGGGCATGCGCCGCCTGCCCGTCGTCTCGAAGTTCATCGACACGACGACCTGCATCGGCTGCAAGGCCTGCGAGGTGGCCTGCCAGGAATGGAACGACCTGCGGCCCGGTGCACGACCAAGCAGACCGGCACCTACCAGACGATGCCCGACGCTCGACCCGAGCTTCTGGAACCTGATCCGCTTCAACGAGCAGGAGCGCGACGGCGTGCTGTCGCTGGCTGATGCGCAAGGACCAGTGCATGCACTGCGAGGAGCCGGGCTGCCTCGCGGCCTGCCCGGCGCCCGGCGCGATCGTGCAGTACGAGAACGGCATCGTGGACGTCAACCCCGACGCCTGCATCGGCTGCGGCTACTGCGAGACCGGCTGTCCCTTCGACGTGCCGCAAGTTCCACGCCAAGACCGGCAAGATGGCCAAGTGCACGCTGTGCGTGGACCGCGTCTCGCGTCGGCCTGGAGCCGGCGTGCATCAAGGCGTGCCCGACCGGGTGCCTCCAGTTCGGGACCAAGGACGACATGGTGGCGCTGGGCCACGCGCGCGTCGAGCAGCTCAAGGCCAACGGCTTCGCCGAACGCGGCGCTCTACGACCCGCCGGGCGTCGGCGGCACCGGCGGTCGTCACCGTGCTCGCGCACGGCGACCACCCCGAGTGGTATCGGCCTGCCCGACGATCCGCACGTCCCGGTCGGCGGTGCGGCTTCTGGAAGACCGTGCTGCGGCCCCTCGGGACTGCTCGCCATGCTGGGCGCCGTGCTCGGCGCGTTCGGCCACTACATGTGCCTACGGCCCGAGGAGTCCCGCCGAAGGACGGCGCGGGCGACGCGTGAGCGCCGCCGTCTCCGGCCACGCGGCTGGCCATCGCGGCCCGCGCGCGACGCGAAGAGGACGTGGTCGTGGGCGACGAGATCGTCCGCCACCACCTCACCGCGCGCGTCCATCCACTGGACGGCGGCCGCGCTCTTCTTCCTCATCGCGCTCTTCACGGGCCTGCCGATCTGGATGCCGGTGTTCGGCTGGATGGCCACCCTGGTGGGCGGCCTCGCACGTCGCGCGCTGGCTCCATCCGTGGACCGGCGTGGCCCTCTCCGCGGCCATGCTGTGGATGTTCCTCCACTGGCTCGGCGACATGCGCCTCACGCCGCGGGACCGGGAGTGGCTCGGGCCCGAGGCGCTCGCCTACATGAAGGAAGGCACCGACACCTCCGACGAGGGCAAGTACAACGGCGGCCAGAAGCTGTTCTTCTTCGCCGTCGCGCTGGCCGCCCTCGGCCTGCTCCTCACCGGCCTCGTGATGTGGAACCCGCAGGCCTTCCGCAGCTCCTCCGCGAGGCGCGCGATCCTGCTCCACGACGTGACGTTCGTGCTGTTCGTGGTGGCCATCGTGCTGCACGTCTACCTGGGCACGGCCGCGGAGCCGGGGACCTTCCGCGCCATGGTCCGCGGGACGGTCACCCGGCGTTGGGCGCGGTTCCACCACGGCCGCTGGTACCGCCAGGTCACGGGTGAGGATTCAAGCCGGTCCTGAAGGGTCCGTCGAAGCGGCCTTCGAGCGGCGCGCCGCGCGCGCGGAGATGCTCGCCGGCGGTTCGGCACCGGCGGAAGAGCCGCTGCGGTTCGCGGCGGGTCTCTATCGCGCCCAGGCACGGTTGGCTTCCGCTCTCGAGCGCGCGCACTCCGAGCAGCCCTTTCCGGGCGATTGAGGGACGACGCTTCCCGTCTCCTCGAGAACTACGGACGAGGTGATCCGCTACGCGGCTCGCAGCGCGCCCGCCGGTGCTGTCCGAGCGAGGCCGAGGCGCGCGGCGGCGACGATCGACCGGTGGCGTGCGCACGGCTGCTCGCCTGGTGGAGGGCGGCCGCAGCTCCGGGAGGACTTACCTGTCGCGCGCGCTCCTTCGCCCCTACGTGGAATTCCTGGCCAGCCGCCGCATCGCGCCCGACCGTGCTCACCGGCCGGGCCACTGCCCGGTCTGCGGCGGCGCGCTCTGGATCGCCGCCCGCCGCGCGGAGGCAGACGGACGGCGACGGGCCCGGCGCTCTCTCGGCTGCGCGCTGTGCGGCGGCGACTGGAGCATCAACCGGATCCGCTGCCCCTGTTGCGCGGAGGAGGACCCCGCCCGGCTGCCCTCGTTCCAGAGCGACGCGCACCCGACGGCCCGCATCGAGGCCTGCGAGACCTGCCGCCGCTACGTCAAGTCGATCGACCTCACCGTGGACGGCGCGCGCTGCCGGAGGTCGACGATCTCGTATCGATCGGCATGGACCTGTGGGCGGCGCGGCGAGGGGTTCACGCGCATCGAGCCGGGGCTGGCCGGACTCTGACGACCGCCGTCAGCCGAGCTGGGGCAGGTCGAAGGGCGGCTCCACCCATTTCGGGAGCAGCGCATCGTGCACCCGCGGCCAGGCGCTCCGGCGCCCAGTCGAAGAAGAGACCCTCGCCCCGGTAGTGCGATTCCATCGGCGAGATCTCCACCATCACGATGGCGCCCGTCCCTGGTCGGCCACGATCTCGAGGCGCCAGGCCGAAGTGGTCGCGCCGCTTCCGCGCGTGCGGACGGGAACGCGCTCGCGCGCTCCGGCCTTGAGCCCGGTCAGGCCGAACATCTCGCCGGTCGCGTCATCCGGTGCGCTCATTCCCGAGAGCGTACACCCGGCCGCGATCGGGCTAGCCGGCTGGCTACTTCTTCTTGATCGCGTCGACGAGCTTCTCGATCAGGGGCAGGATATTCACGCAGGTCGGGCAACCCTGGTTCTGGCGAGAGGCCCTTGCCGTAGATGGAGCCGGTGGACAGGTTCCACTGCCGCCAGAACACGGCCATGCTGGCGTCGTAGTCGCGGGGCGCCACGGCGGTGACGTCCACCGAGGAATCGAAGCGCGGCAGCGGCAACGCCTGGCTGGGCGGGATGTCGCGCCCGTAGGCCCCAGGTCCAGCCGGCGAGCCTTGGGCCGTGTCGGCGCCTCGGTCCTCGCCACGCAGCGCTGCGGGCCACAGGACGAGTCCCACCCCCAGCACCGCCGCCAGCGTGACGCCCCGCATGCCGATCTCCGCGCGACCCCTCGGCTCCAGTCTACGACCGGCCCGCCCCAACGGCGAGAATTCCGGTTTTCGGGGAAGATCGCTATGAGGAGGGTTCGACGATGGCCGACCCGAGCCCCGGCGACGTCCTGCTCATCCGCTGCCCGAGCTGCGGCGTGACCAACCAGTTCCGCGAGCGAAGGTGACGCAGCGCCTCCAGCCCGTCTGCGGTCGATGCCGGACGGCACTGGCCGTCGAGGACCGGCCCGTGACCGTGACGGACGCCACGTTCGCGGCCGAGGTCGAGCGCTCTCCGCTGCCCGTGCTGGTCGACCTGTGGGCGGAGTGGTGCGGACCGTGCCGCGTGATGGCCCCGGTCCTGGACAGCTGGCGGCGCGAGATGGCGGGAAGGGTGCGCGTGGCGAAGCTCAACGTGGACGAGAACCCGGCGACGGCGCGTCGCGCTACGGCGTCAGCAACATCCCCACGCTGCTTGTGTTCAAGGGAGGCCGGGAGGTCGATCGCATCGTGGGCGTCCGGCCCAAGGCCGAGCTCGTGAGGCGCCTGGAGCAGGTGAGGGGTTAGGGGCGCCCGCGCGTCAGCGGTGCTGCGCTTCGATGCGGGCCCGGTGGGGGTGCGATGGCCTTGCCGAAGTGGGCCTGGGGAGACGACGCCGGAAGCCCTCCAGCCCGTTCCCGCTGCTCGACCGTCTTGCGGGCCGTCTCGAACGCGGCCGCGAGCGAGGCCGCGCCGGGCAGCGCGTCGCGCATCGAAGGCTCCACCGAACTCGGTCACGTCGTTGTCGTCGCTGCACCCGAACGACGTCCGGTCCGCGGCGGCGGACGTGACGATGATCGGTGTTGTCGTCGGCCAGCGGCTTGACGAAGAGCGCCCGAGTAGCACGCCGAGATCACGATCACGCGCCAGCGGATGCCCGAGTCGTCGAGCGCCTCGCGCAGAGCCGTCGCCGTCGAGGTCCGCGAACGGCCACGACCCGTTGGAGACGGACAGCGACGGGGTGTCAGTCGCCGTGCGACGTCAGCATCAGGAAGAGGACGTCCTCGTCGCGGTCCATGCGCTCGCCCAGGCGGAGCAGCGCGCGCTTCAGGCCGTAGACCGTCGCGAACGGAAAGGCCTCGGCATCGCGGCGGTCGTTGACCAGGAGCAGCGAGCGGCCCGTCGCGCCGTAGCGGCGCGCCACGACCTTCTCCGAGAGCTTGAGCTCCTCGGCGACACCATTCTGCTCGCCGACGCCCGCGAAGCCGAGGGAAGAGCACGTCGGGCCGGTCGCGGCCGCCCGGAGGCGGCTCGCGCCGCGGCCGCGTCGATGCGCTCGGCCTGCTCGAGCACGAGACGTTCGTCCGGAGAATCGTCCTCCTCCCGTCGCCTCTTCATCGTCGTCGGCCCCGTACCACGATGCGGATACACCCAGTCCCCTGCCCGCTCCCCACGCGAAGAGTGCGACCCGAGCGCGGCCGTGGCCGAGTGCCGGGGGCTGAGAGGCGCCGCTCGCCGCCGCGAGCGTGCGATGCGCGTGGAGGACCGCGATCACCGCCAGCAGCGCGTAGCACACCTGCTGCCAGGCGTCCGGCGCCCACTGGTGGGCCGACAGTCCCAGGACGAGCGCGAGCGGCAGCGCGCCGCAGGGGGCGGCGAGCACGGACCGGTACCGCACGCTGCCGGCGGTCTGGCGGTGCAGGACCCAGGCCAGGCCGAGGAAGCCGACCGCGTACCACGACAGCCCGGCGGCGCCGCCCGGGTACCACTGCGGGTCCGGGCCCGCGGCGTAGCGATCGAAGGCGAGCCACACCCCGAGGGACAGGATCGCGCAGCACGCGATCACCGCATCGCTCGAAGCGGCGCCGGTCTCGGGCACCGCGCGCCAGGAGAGCCGGTACCAGAGCGCGCGCCAGAACCCCATGGTCGCGAACAGGTTCCTCCGTGGGCGCGACGGAAGGGCCGGCCGCCGCGATGCCGGCGTACGAACGCACGCGCTCCACCAGGCCGTCCGCGTCGAGCGCCGTCCGCCAGGTCGCGCAGCGGTCAGGATGAAGGCCGCGAGCGCGTCCACCACAGGAACGCGTGCGTGCCGGTTCGAGTCACGTCCACGATGGCCGGCCAGCGGGTCGTCGCGTCCGCGTGCGCTCGTATCGTTCGGATGCCCTCGGACGAGAGCTCCATCCGGACCGGACCCAGAACCATCCGGTGGTGCCCGGCTGGCTGACCCGATGGAACAGGCGCTGCACCCGCGTCGCGCCCACGAGGTAGGCGCCCACGCCGGCCTCCGAAGGAGAGCAGCGCAAGCGGGAACCCTCGCCCGCTCAGGCGATCGACAGCGCGAGCCCCGCCACGAGCGGCAGGGCGGTCGCCAGGGCCAGGCGCGCGCGTCCGATGCGCGCCTGGGCGCGCTGGCCTCCACGCCTTCACCCAGGCGGTCCAGTCCGCCAGGGGTCAGCTCCGGCTCGACGATGAGCGGCTCGGTTCCAGTCACGTTCGGGCCGGGTGTTCTATGTTGTCCGCGTCATGAGAGCAAGCGGGGCTCGGGCAAGAATGGCCGCACGCGCTTGAACGAGTACCTGGAGGCCGACGGGCTGGGCGGGTTCGCGTCGGGCACCGTCGGACGGGATCCGCACGCGCCGCTATCACGCGCTCCTGCTGTCCGCGACCACGCCGCCGACCGGGCGCGTCGTGCTCGTGAACGGCCTCGACGCCTTCGATCGAGACCCCGGCCGGCCGCTGCGCGCTGTCGTCGCAGCGCTATGCCTCCGGCGTCGTCCACCCGGACGGCGCGTCGCGTCTCGCGTCGTTCACGCACGAGCCCTGGCCGACGCTGGACGTGCGGCGCTGCCCGACGGAACGCGTCATGACGCAGGAGGCTGCTGGTGGCCCCCGGCGTGTCGCGCCGTGCTCCTGCGATGGACCGCCTCGGCTCCGCGCGTCGCTGGACGTGCGGCCGTTCCTGCTCGGGCGCGACCACCACGCGCTGCACCACGAGAACCGGCGCGTTCCGCTTCGACGCGCGCCGTCGAGGCGCGCGCGTGTCCTGGCGGCCCTACGAACGCTGCCGGCGATCGATGGCGGTCTCGAACGGCACCTACGCGCACGAGCCGTTCTGGTACCGGTCGTTCCTCTACGAGGACGAGCGTGCGCGCGGCCTCGACTACGTCGAGGACCTGGGCGCGCCGGGGATCGTTCCGATTCGGACCTGGCCAGCGGCGACCGCGCGGTGCTCGCCCTGTCGGCGGGCGGGGCGGCCTCGCCGGGCGACGCGGGGGCGCTCTTCGAGGCAGCCGCCGCGTGCGAGCGCGCCGCGCCGGTCCGCGTTCCCTCGCGTCTCGCACCGCGCGGCCGACGCGTACGCTCGTCCGGCGCGGGATCGGCCGGACGATCGTCGCGCGGCTATCCGTGGTTCACCGACTGGGGCGCGACACGTTCATCGCCCTGCGCGGGCTCTGCCTGGCCGCCGACCGGCTCGACGACGCGCGCGTCGATCCTGCTCGAATGGTCGGGCGCCGTGTCGCGACGGCATGCTGCCGAACCACTTCCCGGACCGCGGCGAAGCGCCGGCGAGCAACGCGGTCGACGCCTGCGCTCTGGTTCGTCGATCGCCGTTCACGAGTACCTCGGGCCGCCGGCGCCCAGCGACGGCAGGGCGCGGCCGACGACCGACGCCCGGCTGATCGCGGCCGTGGACGCGATCCTCGAAGGCACGCGCGGGGCACGCGCCACGGCATCCGGATGGACCGACGGCGGCCTGGCGGCGGCGGAGGCGAGCCCGGGCGTAGCCAGCTCACCTGGATGGATCGCGCGAGGACGGCGACGCGCGATCACGCCGCGCATCGGCAAGCCGGTCGAGGTGCAGGCCTCTGTGGATCAACGCGCTGCGCGATCGCCTAGCTCTCGGTCCGCGCTGCTGGGCCGGCGCTGTCGCTGCGCGGCACGGCGTCGCTTCCGCGGCTTCTGGAACGCGGAGGGCGGGTGCCTCTACTGACGTCGTCGACGTGCGACCACGTGCCGGGCGCGACCGACCCGGCTCGCCCCAACCAGGTCCTGGCCGTCGGCGGCCTGCCGTTCCCGCGCTCACCGACGGGCGCGCGCGCGGCGCGTGGTCGACGCCGTCGAGGCGCGGCTGCCATGACGCCGATGGAGCCTGCGCACGCTAGCCCCGATGACCCGGCGTACGTCGGCCGTTACGCGGGCGGCGTGGCCGAGCGCGACGGCGCGCTACCACCAGGGGACGGCCTGGCCCTGGCTCATGGGCCCGTTCGTCGGACGCCTGGGTCCGCGTGCGCGGCGACACTCCGGAAGCGCGCGAAGGGCGCGGCGCCGCTTCCTGGACGCCGCTGCTGGCCGACCTCGATCGCGCCGGCGTCGGGCCACGTCTCGGAGGTCGCGGACGGCGACCCGCCGCACGCCTCGCGCGGGTGCCCGTTCCAGGCCTGGTCGGTCGGCGAGGCGCTGCGGTTGGATCGGGTCACGCTGCGGGCGTGACGCGCGCCCGTCAACAACCCGGGGGCTCGTCGGCTCCCGCGCGGGCAGGCGGGCCACCAGGTGCACGCCGGTCCGTCGGCGAGGTCGAGGCTTCCGCCGTGCGCTTCCGCGATCCAACGGCTGATGGCGGGCCCAGGCCCGCCGTTCCGCGACGCGCTCGCTTCGGCCCCGCCACGGTAGAAGCGCTCGAACACCTGGCCGCGATCCGCGAGCGGGACGCCGTCGCCTCCGTCGGTCACGGACAGCTCGTAGCCGTCTCGTTCGCGTGCAGGCCCACTTCCACGCGGCCTGTCGAGGCAGTGTGCGTGATCGCGTTCTCGAGCAGGTTCACCAGCATCGGCGGAGCAGCTCCCGTCCGCCAGGCAGGGGCGCCTCCACCGTGCCCAGGTCCGCCGCCGCCTCCAGCCCGATGCCGCGCGCCGCGAGGCGCCAGGACGCGCATGGCCGCGACGCGGTCGAGCACGATCTCGCCCAGGTCGACCTCGCACCAGCGCACCGGGTACTCGCCGGCATCAGCCCTGGCCAGCACGAACATGTCGTCCACCAGGCGGGACGCGCGATCCGCCTGGCCACCGATCAGGCCGAGCGCCTCGCGGTACTCGCTGGCGTCGCGGGTGCGCTGCAGCGTCGTGGGGCGGCGGTCGCACGATCGACAGGGGAGTGCGCAGCTCGTGGGAGGCGTCCGCCATGAACCGCCGCTGGCGTTCGAAGGCCGACTGCAGGCGGTCCAGCAGCTCGTTGAACGTCTGGGCCAGGTGGCCCAGCTCGTCCTCCGCGTTCCGAAACGGCGATGCGCTTCTGCAGGTCCGCGGCGCCCAGCGCGCGCACACGTCGCGGCTGATCGTGGGTCCGGCCGCAGCGTGCGGCCGGCGATCACACCAGCCGGCGAGCGCCGTGAGCCCGCAGGCCAGCGGCGGCACCACCAGCGCGGACCAGCGGGCGAGCGCCAGCTCTGGTCGACCTCGATCCATCAGCCGAAGACCGCGATCCGGTGCCCGTGGTCGAGGTCTGATCCGGCGCGCGTCGCGACCCGGATGTGCCGCGACCGTCCGGCCGCGCGCGTGGACGGCGACGACGCGCTCGAGGACGGGAAGCAGGTCGAGGACGGATCGATCTGGTCGGGCGGCATCCGTTGCGCCAGCGGGCGCCCGCGTGTCGAGATATGGCCACGCCCACTGCCGCGCGGTCAGCGCCTCCTGCCAGTGACGCTCTCGGCCGCTCCGGCCGCTCCTTCGCCCTCGGCCAGCTCCGCGCGCAGCGCCGCGGCGGCGGCGATCGAGACCGGCCGTGAGCGCGCGGTCGACCCGCGCGCCTCCAGCCAATGGCGCAGAGACGGTCTCGCCCGCGGCGTAAGAGCAGGAGCACGGTGACGGCAGAGGCGCGCCCGCATGCCACAGAGGCCAGGCGCCCCCGGACCGATCCGGACCCATCTGGCCACACGCGCACGCTCAGGCCTCGAAGCGCTCGGACACGTCGTCGCTCGGCACGTACCCGCGTCCACGGCGCGCGCGCGCAGGCGGACCTCCGGCACGGGATGGCCTCGATCTTCCGGCGCCGGGCGGCCGAACGTAGACCTCGACGACGTTCGAGTCCGGCTCCAGCCCGCCCCACGCGTGGTCGAGGATGTCACTGCTGGCTCACCACACCCCTCACCGGCGTGCAGTGGCCGGGTACTCGAGCACGCCGAACTCCTTCGGCGTGAGCGGCTTTCGCGCGCGCCCGCGCAGCTCGCCTCGCCCGTGCGCGGCCGCAGCGTGAGGTCGCCCGCACGCTGATCGCGTCCGCGATGCAGCGGCGGCCCCGCGCCGCACGGCAGCGCGCGCGTCCGCGCTCAGCAGCTCCCCGAAGTCGTACGGCTTCACGAGGTAGTCGTCGCCGCCCGCGTCCAGGCCCGCGATCCGGTCGGACACGCCGTCACGCGCGGTGACCATGAGGGATGGGCACCCTCACGCCGGAGGCGCGGGCGTGACGGCTGAGCCGATCGATGCCGGAAGCATCAGGTCCAGCACGATCAGCTCGAAGGGAGACGCCAGGGCGCGGTCAGCGCCTCGCGGCCGGTGGCGACCGCGACCACCGCGCGTAGCCCTGCTCGCGCAGCCCCTTCCTCGACATTGAAGCGCGCGGCGGCTCGTCCTCGACCAGAAGCACGCTCGCGAGCGCCTGTTCGCATCGTATGCGAGCCTCGCGTCCCCATCCAGCGCTCGTTCAGCGAGCGTTCAGGTACGCCATTTTGCCGTTGCTAGATTCGGGATCAGGCGGTAGCAGCCGCTTGCCGCGACGACGCTTCGAGCGAGCACCGAAAGGAGAATCATTGACATTACGAAGGGAAAAAGCGGGCAGCGCGCGACGGCGGCGCAAAATCATTGCCACTACAGCCTCGTCCTGGCGACTCACGGCGCCGCGCAGGAACCGAAGCCGGGCGCGCCCGAGGGCGGCCCAGGCAACGGGGCGCGCACGACCAGCGGCGGACCGTCCGCAGCTACGGACACAACCTCCTGCTACCAGCTTACGCTCAGCGGTGCCTCGAAGGCCAACCTGGGATCCGTTCCTGGTCACGGTCGCGTTCTCTGCCGCCTGCGCCTGGGACGACGAGGGTGGTGGGCTACTTCGCCCGCCATCACCCGAACTTCGGGACATCAGCGCCGCGCTGGGCGGGGGCCTCGCCATCGGCGGCCTGACCGTCGGCTTCTTCGCGGCCAGCCGCGTCGCGCCGCAGTGACCGCTTCCGCGCGGTGACCACGACGCCCACGGCCCGGGCCATCATCATCAACCAGCTCTACCGCGACCGCCCTCAAGCTGGTGGTGACCACCGGCGGCCGGACCACCTCAGGGCCACCTGTCCTTCCCGTCCAGCCATGCCTCGGGCAGCGTTCGCCATCGCCAGCGTCGTGAGCCACCACTACGGCCGCGGGGGCGACATTGCCGCGTACTCCGTGGCGTCGTTCATCCTTCTCGCGCTGCGTGAGCTGGCGCACCACTTCAGCGACGTGGTGGCGGGCGCCGGGCTGGGCTGGACCATCGGGCGCGCGGTTTCCGCACCGCAACGCACGACCGCCGGGCAGCGCCGATGCCGGGCCACCGGGGGTCCATGTGTCCCTGCGAAGCCCAGCTCCCGGACCGTCGGGGAGACGGCCGAGGCCTTGCCACCTTCATGTCGCGTTCTAGGCGCGCGCGGGATCCGCGCGCGCGTCGACGCCTTTCGCGGTCGCGCGGCTCGCGCTCGTACTGGCCTGCGTCGGGGGCCGCGATGGTTACGCGCGCGCAGGAGCCGCCCCGGCCGATGCCCTCACACGGCTCGAGCAGGCGCTGGCGCTCGCCCCGCGAGCGCGATCCCAGCCTGGTCGCGGCGCGGCGCTGCGCCGGCCCATCGACGTCGCCAACCGCGGGCGTGGCCGGCGAGCGTCCGAACCCGGAAGCGCGCTACGAGCACACCAACGAGCTGCCCCGCGACCTGTTCACGCTCGCGCAGCCGCTGGAGCTGGGCGGCAAGCGGAAGCGCCGCATCGAGGCCGCCGACGCCGCGTTGCGCGCGGGCGAAGCGGAGCTGGCGCAGGCGGTGGCCCAGTCCGAGATCGACACCCGGCGCGCGTACTACACGGTCGCCTCCGCCGAGCAGCGGCGCCGGGCCATCGCTCGAGATCAGGACCTCGCCGCGCGGAGCCAGCGCGTGGCCAGCGAGCGCGAGCAGGTGGGCGACCGTCTCGCGCCTGGAGGTGC